>ERZ791736.371-NODE-371-length-12961-cov-4.938401_pt1 | contig 12961 bp, 9 predicted proteins | sample MGYA00509940_ERZ791736 | MGnify/ENA primary metagenome ERZ791736 (study PRJEB30046, sample SAMN00792014) | human gut metagenome | study: EMG produced TPA metagenomics assembly of the A metagenome-wide association study of gut microbiota in type 2... | reverse complement strand
ACACTACAAAAGCGACGGATGCAGCACACAGAACGAGTTTATTGCAAAGGCAATTTTGTTCTATTGCGGCTATTTGCAAAGTGAATATGCCGGAGACTTCCTGCCGAAGATCCTCGGAGAAACGCTCGAAGCCATCCTCAGTATGTTCGGGGATCGCATCGGCAAGCTGCTTCTGAAGCAGGCTGTTGAGCAAAACATCTGCAATCATATTCTTGCATCAGACACAGATATTGATGCGGCAACATACCAGAAAATGCGCGGCATGAGTTATCAGGAGATGCTGCGAACGAACGGTCAGATCTCATTCCCGGAGGTTCTGCGTCAGCAGAATCGGCTCTGAGGTTGCAGCAAAAGGCAGCTTGCAAGCCTAAATACTTGCAAGCTGCCTTCTGAAAAAACAACGCTTTACTGAACAATTATTTGCGCTCTGTGCCGCCGAGGATACTGCGCCGTCCAGCAACCCAATGGGCATCCGCGCGGACTCTAAACGCTGCAAAAAGCTCATGCAGAAGCGGCTGGCGATAGGGTATAAAGCATAAAGACCACGAGCAAGGCGCAGGGCTATTCGCAGATCCTGTAATTTTTGCTTTTCAAAATCCGCGCCGCAGGAGGCGAAGAATAACAGGGCACCTCGACCGTGTATGGAGGGGTGCTCTGTTCGATAGATTCTCAGTTCCAGCGGACAAACCGCAGCCGTTCCTGCCCGGATGTATTCGGCGCGTGAAGCACAAGATAGCGTGTCCCATCGAATACGTCAAACAGCATTCCGTGTCCGCCAAAATCAAACGCGGGCGCTTTTTGCTGTGTCCACGGTCCGGTGAGCTTCCCGGTCCGGCTTTCCGCAATTCCGATCGCATAGCCGTCTGCCGCGAAGCTCGACCACAGCATTTTCAGCTTCCCATCCTCGTGGAACAGGAACGGACCGTCCGTTACATAGTTTTCGCCCTTCGCAACCACGACGTCGCCGGTGTCCGGTACGCTCCACGGAGCATCCTTTGCATGGAACAGTGTGACCGGCGCTCCAGTCGCCTTGGAGAGGTCCTTTGCCAGCGGAAGTGCGCAGATGGCGCCGTTCTGGATCTGCGTCCATTCATGGGAGAAAACCAGCCAGGGCGTATTTTCTTCGACATAGAGCGTGCCGTCCAGACAGTCCCAATCTTCCGGTGTTGCGGGAGACCCCGAAATGGGAACGTATGGTCCGGTGATCTGCCCGGAACGGAAGATATGTACGCCGCGGTGCCGGTTCTCTGCATAAAAGCTTGCGATCAGATACCAGCTGCCTTCGTAATGGTGAACCTCCGGAGCCCAGAAGTTTTTCGTTCCCCAGAAGCCTTCCGGCGGGCGAAAGGCGTATTCCGGCTCCGACCAGAGCTTCAGGTCCCGGCTGCGGTATACCTGAAAACCGATGCCGACGCCGTTCCATGGGTCCGCATCCGTTGTGCCGAACAGATAGTACTGCATGGAGGCGCGGTCTGCAACGACGAATGGGTCACGGATTCTAATATGATCTGTAGAAATTGTATACAATATTTGCGTCCCAGATTGTAGTGTCGTAGGCATTGTTATCTCCTTCATCAACTCGAAAAGAAATGATATCTCCGCAATTTACATCAACAGCAAAGTCATGACTCAGTCCGATGCTATCATTATATGAAATAGTGCGCCATCCAGCTGTTGGCCAGATTAGCGTATTGTTTTTCCAAATACTTATGGACACTCCGTCGCCGCCTGCAACATCATATTTTCTTACGCTTCCGCTGATTTGAATTGTTCCAGTGCTAGATGCAGTCCATTCGAGCATTGTCTGATCTGTATCGGGATGCATATAGAGCGTATTATCGTACATCCAAATTGCGTCGTAGGCATGGACACCGCGCCAATGGTAGCTTCCATCACGATTCCAGAGCATATCTGCATTGCCAACTCCATTTGTCCATGTGCGGTAAAACCATTGCTTATATCCCTGCATTCCAGCAGAATATTCTTCTGCCGCATTGTGTACATTGCTACCAAATGGACCGTCTTTTGTTTGGAGTACGATTCCGTTATTGCAAAGCTTTACCTGTTTTGTGTATTTGTTCGTTTTGAAAAGCGGACTGCTCAAATCAAGAATTTGCCCATTTATCTGAATATTATCAAACTGTATATCTGAAATAGTGTGTGTTGAATCGTGCCCAAGAATCTGGATTTCATTACTGCCATTTGAATAGGAAATGATGTTGCGATATGTGATTCCAGAGAAGCTTCCATTCCAATTCCAGTTTCCTTGCAGACTGCCAAACCAAAAATCATTTGGCATTGTAACCGATATCAGACGTTTCGCTTTTTCTACGCGAATGTCTGCATATGTAATGTTTGAAATATTGGTCGCATTCAATGCACAAATATTAAGCGCTGATCTCTCGGTGAATTGATCTGGATAAGTGTAGTCGTCGTAGTTATAAAGAATGTCGATGTTTTCAAAGGTTATTTCATCATAGTAAGCAGCGACAGTTTCTGCACCAATTCCTAGTGCATTATTTGTATCACTCCATACCTGTGAGTTCAGGATGGATATTCTATAATTCGCTTGTGTTTCTGCTGGATTTTCAGCTACATTATAACCGTGATTCCCGGTCCCTTTAATGGCAATGCTGTCGTCGCAAGAACGGATGAATAAGTTATTGAATGTTACATCATGGCTGTTGGCGATATCAAATCCATCTGAACACGCATATTTTGGATTTAGAATTTTTACGTTTTCAACGGAGACGTTTCCGCATTTCCACATAAACGCACTCCACGAAGCTGAATTTCGCAGGATGGTAACATCTTTTATTGTAACATTACTGCTATTCTTTAGTGTCAATGCAACACTGTCGTAACCGTCACTCGTTGTGAAGTCATTTAAAATGATGCCGCGACCGCAAATTGTAACATTAGATGCATTGGAAACAAGAACTCTTCCACGAAGAACGGCTCCGGCTGCTAGATACAGCGTTTGTCCGCTTTCAACGCGGAGAGGTGACTGAGAAGCATAATCATAATAGCCAGGCCCAAAGTAAATGGTGTTCGTATCCTCGCGGTCTATAATGTCACTATCTGGAGCCTGTGCAAAGATATGAAGCACATTCCCTTGAAAGTTTTCGTCGAATAATACGGTCAGATTCTGTGGTGATGTAATGGAAAAGGTTAACGTATTTCCGCTTTTTGAGCACGATATATTTGCACTTCGCGGAAGTATCCTGGCAGATGAAAAAGCAAAGTCCGTAGTTACTGTAATCGTTACAGCAGTTGCAGTCGAAAACGCACAGCAAGCAACCTCGTTGCCCCATACGTTCAAGCCTGCCTTATATGTTCCAACGGGCGTTTCATCTACTGAGACAGTAAATATTGAGGATCGATACTTCGTGGGAAGCCCCGCTGGGAAAACATAGTCGTCTGCAAATGAAACCGCTTGAACAGAAAATGTCATGCAAGAAATAATCAAAGAAATGGTTAATACGAATGTGAAAAATCTTTTCATAGAATCATCTCCCATTTTATTCTGTTATGCTTACGAATTTTGTTTGTTCCAAGTGTTCATAGAAAATGTCATTCGCAGGTTTTGAACTATTCCACCATGTTGATACGTTTTTAAAACAAATATGATAAAGACGATTGCTTTCAGAAAAGCCGGAGAGGAAAATAAGATAGTTTTCCGGCATCGTGATCTCCTCGAAGGTAATATCATGCACCTGCCCGGCTTCCCGGTCCGTGGACCAACGGTCGCGGGTGATCACGCAGCAGATGGCGTAATTGCTCTCCTGACGGATGCGGATGTTTCGGAACGTGATATGGTGCACCTCCGCCGCGTCGCAGATATAAATCGCCAGCGCGCCGACCTCGGTCGTCCAGTCTGCCATGCTGTGCAGCACATCGCAATCCTCAAATACCGCATCATGGATGCCGAAGCGCGATTCTCCCGCCACGCCGAAGGCGCGGACCTTGTCGTTCCAGACCGTGCAGCGCCGAACAAGAATATCGTGCGTCCCGGTCTGCGGCGTGAGCGCCATACTCTTGAGACAGATGGCATCGTCGCCGGTACGCAGGAAGCAGTTTTCCACCAGCGCATGCTGTGTGTCAACCAGATTGATTCCATCGCTGTTCTCGCGGTAGGCGAGCATCCGCACCCGGTCAACATGAACGTTTTTGCAGCCGAAAAACGGGAGCGTCCAATGCGCGGCACCGACAAAAATGACGTCGGATATGGAAACGTCTTCGCAGCTGGTAAAGACCATGCTGCGCCGCGCGTGCCAGTCCAGCGCGGTCAGATCGATGATGCCTGCACCGCAGACGCGGATATTTTTCTGTCCCTCCGCATGGATAAAATCCTGATAATTCGGCTTTCCAGCCCAATCGTGTGCTTCCAGAACAGACTCCGATTCGTCCGGCTGCTCCGGTACGAGGATCGCTCCGGGCGAAAGATACAGTGTCTGCCCGCTTTTGAGCTCCTGTGTGCGGATACGGTGAATGCCAGGTCCAAAAAACAGGACGGAATCATCGTCAGGCTCCGGCGCGGCGGCTGCATCATTTGCGCGGAAAACTGCCAGCGGGTGCAGGTGGCTGCCGTTCGCCTCAATGAGGAGGTTGTCCGCTTCCGGAGCGGGAAAGCGCAGCGCCTGACCGCAAAGCATTCCGGTCAGATGCAGCGATTCCGGTAAAATTTCCGCGCTGCGCAGCGGTGGAATGGACGTCGCGGTCAGCTCCGATGCGCCGAACGGAATGACCACGAAGCTCTGCGGTCCGCCGTGCGTGACCGGCGTGTCATAGACCGGAAGCTCTGCTCCGTCCGCGAAGAAGCGCCAATAGGAGGAACGCGCCAGCCCGGAGGACCATGCGCTGTGTGACTCCACGCCACGCGTCCGGAAATCACGGAGATTTTCCGCATAAGAAATGGAATCTGCATCCGATGTTGGAAAGATTCTCATGTGCTTCACCCCTTCACCGCGCCGGAGGTCATGCCGGACATGATCTGCTTCTGCGCGCAGAAATACAGCAGCACGACCGGGAGTGAGACGATGACCACGTCAGTAAAGACCAGATTCCAGTCGGAGCTGTGCGTGCTGAAGAAATTGTAGATGGTAAGCGGCAGCGTATAGTTTTCAGACGTGTTCAGGAAATAGATCGTCGTCCCGAAATCGTTCCAGATGTTCATAAACGTCAGGATAAAGAGCGTCACCGTCATGGGCTTGAGCAGCGGGAAAACGACGCGAAAAAAGAGCGTCAGCGAGCCGCAGCCATCCAGAATTGCCGCCTCGTCGATGTCGCGGGGAATGCTCTTGAGCGCACCCAGATACAGAAATGTTCCAAGCGGCAGGTTTGCCGCCGTCAGGACAGCCGCCGCACCTGCAAATGTCTTCAGATGCAGGTAGCTGCACAGCATATACGTCGGAATGATCTGCCCCGGCACGATGAGCCCCAGCACGAAAAAGGTTGTGAGCTTCCGGCTGAAACGCGTGTTCCGGCGCTGCAATATGAACGCCGCCAGCGCGGACAGAAGGATGATCAGCAGCACGGAAAGGCAGGTCACGATGCAGCTGTTGCGAAATGCGTGCAGTACGCCAGTCTCCATCACCGCCCGGTAGTTTTCAAGGATGTTCCACTGCTTCGGAAGTGCCAGTCCAAGCTCTGCCGCCTCTTTTTTTGTCTTGAAGGAGTTCAGAACGATCATGGCAAATGGCGTGAGCATAAAAAGGCTCAGCAGGAAGCCGAACGCCGTGCGCAGAAAATGTGTACGCTGCTTCATACCTCGACCTCCTTTCCGGACAGGAAGCGATTGGTCGGCAGGGCAATGAGCAGCACGAAGAACGTCAGGATCATGCTGGCGGCACACCCGCGTCCATAGCTTCCGCTGCTGAACGAGGAGTAGATCAGCGTTCCGAAAACGGAGGTCGCATTGCCGGGACCGCCGTTGGTCAAAGCCTGCACAATATCGAAGACCTTGAGCCCGCCGACGATGCTGATGACGACGGCGTTGTTGAATGCGGGCATGATGAGCGGCAGCGTCACAGAGCGAAACTGCTGCCAGCAGCTGGCACCGTCGAGCTCTGCGGCTTCATAGTAAGTCGTGTCGATCGCCTGAAGCCCTGCAAGCAGGATGACCATCGTATAGCCCGTCCATTTCCAGATCTCCACAAAGGCGCAGGAGAAGATGGCGATTTTCGGATTGGTCAGCCAGTTTTGCGTCAGCGCACCCAGCCCGATTGTGGTCAGCGTGCGGTTGATGAGCCCGGACGGGTGCATCATGGAGCGGAACACCAGCCCGACGGCGACGTTGTTCAGCACGGCAGGCAGGAAGAAAACCGTCCGCATATAGTTTACGCCGCGGAAGCGGTTGTTTACCAGCAGCGCCAGCGCCAGCCCGAAGCCGACCTTTCCGAGCGTCGTGACAATGGAAAAAAGCAGGGTGTTTTTGATCGCGACGCTGAAATAGGGGTTGCGCAGGACAGTTGCGTAGTTTTCCAGCCCCGCAAAGGTAAAGGAGGAAATTTTGAACGTTTTCACGTTGAAAAAGGACAGAAGAAAGCCGGATGCCGCTGGAAGCACGTACAAAACACCGTAAACGATCAGCGCGGGCAGCACAAGTGAATAGGGATACGGGCTTTTCATCCGCAATTTGAGTGATTTGGTCTGATTCAAGGGAACGCTCCTTTTTAACGGATATGAATAAATGGAGTGCAGGCACTCCATTTATTCATCAATATTCAGCTTCTGTGGACCTTAATTCCAGTTGGGGTCGTTTGCAGCCTTGGCGTTGTCGGCAGTGTCGCTGTCGAGCAGGCTGATGACCTGATCGATGTCCATGCCTCCGGCAAGATAGTCCTGCACGTGGATATGATAGTCGCCGTAGTGGTAGACGTTGCCGTTCTGCCAGACCTCCATGCTGTTGCCCTTGAGCATTTCATCATACAACGTCCGATATGCCTCGGGAAGCTCGCAGGTCACCTTCTGGTTGAGGTAGATGCCGGGCTGCGCGGTCGCGTAGATCTGCTGCGCCTCAGAGGAGGCGAGGAAGTTCAGGACCTTTTCGCCGAGCGCCTGATCCTTGCAGGCTGCGGTCATGACAACGGAGCCGGGCATGGAGGAACAGGTGTAGTTCTTCTCATACAGCGGGAGAATGAACGAGCCGATCTTGTCGGCGGATTCCGGATACTTCCCGGCAATCTCGTCGTAGACCCAGGTGCCGTTGCAGTACATACCCGCAGTGCCCTCTGCCAGCGCGGTCTGCGCCATGTCATAGGTGTCGGAGAGGAAGCTGCTGTTGACATAGCCCTTTTCGACCATGTCTTTGGACATGATGATGGCGTTCTTGAAATTGATGGCGTCGGAATAGTGGCGCTTGTTGGTGTTCATCTCGTTCCAGAACTCCGTATAGCTCAAGCCGCTTTCCACAACGTCCTCGTTGAAGCCGAAGTGCGTGATGCACTGAAGCGTCCAGGTGTCGGCGCCGGAATAGTACAGCGGGGTCACACCGATCGCCTTGAGCTTTTCGCAGCAGTCCAGGAACTCGTCCCAGGTCATGGGAGCGGCTTCAATGCCGGCAGCTGCAAAGACGTCCTTGTTGTAGAAGATGCCGACCAGCGAGGTGGAGTCCATCGGAACGGCGTAGAGCTGACCGTCGTAGATGTAGTGTCCTTCCTCCAGCTGATCCTGGCTGTACTCGGACATATCCACGTTCTGAAGCGGCACGATCTGATCGAGCACGCCCGCATTGTGATCGAGCCACTTCGGACCGTAGGTCTGAAGCAGATCGGGCAGATCGCCGGTCGCGAACTTGGCGCGGACAAGCTCTTCGCCCTCGCCGCCGCCGGCGATGATGTCAATCTTCAGGCGGAAGCCGAGCTCCTCGGCGTGCTCGTCAATGTACGCGGTCAGCGCTTCCCAGCCGGACTTGTACCAGTCCGTGAAGGTCAGCATCGTGACGGTCGGGATTTCCGCCGGAGTTTCCGGCTGCGCGGGCTGCTCGGGCGTTTCCGTCCCGGCATTTTCGCTCTGCGCCGGCTCCTGCGTGTCGGCAGGCGCTGGCGTTCCCTGTTTCGTGCTACAAGCGACCAGCGATGCGAGCATCATCAGCGCAAGCAGCAATGCAAGAATCTTTTTCATGATGGTTCCTCCTGTTTCGTTGTTCTGAGAGGATCTCTCTCATGCCCTTATTATAATTGGAGGGGCTTTGGGCGGAATTGTACTCTTTTTTGAAATAACGGTACTTTTTATTTCTGCGTTTTCCGGTATTCCTTCGGCGTCATACCGGTGCAGCGCTTGAACGCTCTGGCAAAATACGCGTCGTCACGGAAGCCGCTCAGCCGGGATACCTCCTTGTTGCTGTAGCCTCCGGCGCGCAGCAGCTCCTTCGCCTTTTCGATCCTGTAGGAGCACAGATAATCGGCAAAGCCGACGTTCAAGTCTTCGCGGAACAGGCGGCTGAGATACGCCGCGCTGATGCCGATGAACTCCGCAACGGTGCCCTGTGAAATATCCTCGGCATAATGTCTGCGAATCAGACTGATTGCCTGCTCGACATACGGCGAGTCCGGGCTTTTGCCCTTGCCCGCGGCTTCAAACGCGCGGTGGTTCAGCTCGCCGAACCACGTCCGCGCGGCGGTCAGATTCCGGAAGCTGTGAAACACCCGCTGCGGGTCTGCGGGCTGATAGAGCTTTGCAAGATCGACCCCACGCTCGACCCACGCGCGGCTGAGCGTGCTGAGAAGATCCATAAAGAAATTTTGCAGGGCATCCGCAGACGGCTGCATCCCGGAAAGCTGCGCAAAGACATCGTTCAGAAGCTCATGCGTCCGCACGGGCTGATTCTGGCGAATCGCCGCAGCCAGTTGCTTTTCGCGCGCCGCGTCAAATACGGAGAGAATGTCAAAGGACGGCGCGGTCGTTTCTTTGAAAGCCGCATCCGAAAAGAAGCGGTTTTCGTATTTCTGCTCCGCGGAGAGATAGGATTTAGGAACCTGTACGGCGCTTGGTACAGTCTGTCCCTCATAAAACTCTGCCGAGAGATTCAGATAGGTTTGCAGGCAGGCGCGGATGCGCGCGCAGAGCGTTTGGTAGATCTCCGCACGTACCCGGCTGCTGTTGGTGCCCTCATAGCAGAGCAGAAATACATACTTTTCGTCCGAAACGTGGCAGCAGATACCGGCGCGGTAATCCTGTAAAATTTCGTCCACAATATTCAAAATCGAGTATTCCAGCAGATATGCCGCGATCATATTCCCCTTCTGGGGCTGGACCTGCATAAGAATGACGGAAATGCTTTTGAGTCCCAGCTTCAGCTCCAATACACCCACGCGTGCGGTGATCTCCTGCTCGCTGCGATAGCAGCCGGAGATCAGCTTCATCACAAAATCACGCTTGAGCGCCAGCTGGCTATCCGTCGAATCATCCTCCGGCGTGTGCGGCTTTTGTATCCGCTCTTGCGCGGTGCGCAGTGTCTGCTCCAAAACCTGTGCATTCAGCTCGTGCTTCAGGATATAGTCGATCGCCCCATTTTTCAGCGCCTGCCGCACATAATCCAGCTCGTCATATCCGCTGAGCATGACCAGCAGAATATCCGGATAGGCGCACTTGAGTGCCTCCTGCAATTCCAGCCCGTCCATCTGCGGCATCCGAATGTCGGAGATCACAAGGTCGGGCCTTGCCGACGGAATCATCTGCATTGCCTGTTCTCCGTCCGTCGCCTCGCACGCGACGGAAAAGCCCTGCTGCCTGCAAAGCGGCGAGGTCTCGATCAGCCGTTTGAGATTGGAACGAACCAAAAAATCATCATCCACGATCAAAATCCGCATCCTGCTCCGCCTCGCTTTCTGTAATTTCCGGCAAAATCAACTCCACGGACGTCAGCAGCTGCTCGCCCGAGAAGATCCGCATCTCCGCCGCATCGCCGAAAAGCAGATGCAGCCGCCGGTCAATATTCTGAAGTCCGATGTGCTTGGAGCCTCTGCCGCAGTAGTGCTGCCCATCCAGCAGCCCCGGCGCAAAGCCCGGTCCGCTGTTGCGCACCAGAATGTGCAGCCGTTCCTGCTCCAGAAAAATTCGTATCTGTATGATGCCGGTCGCCTGCGCCTTTGCGATCCCGTGTTGTAATGCGTTTTCAACGACCGGCTGTACGAGCAGCTTCGGCAGAAAATGTCCTTTTGCCTCCGCTTCGATGGAAATGCTGTAGGTGAATTTGCCGGCGTACCGGTATTGCTGAATTTGCAGATAGTCCCGCAGATAGGTTTCTTCCTCTGCAACGCTGATGAGCTTCCGCGTGTCCAGATTGAGGTGCATCATCCGGGAAAGCGCGTCTGTGACCGTCTGGATATTCTCAACGCCCTGCATGATGGAAAGCACCTTGATGGTGTGCAGGGTGTTATAGAGAAAATGCGGGTTGATCTGCATGGAAAGCATCGCGATCTCGGAGGTGCGCTTTTCCGCTTCGGCGCAGCGAATGTTCGTGATCAGGGTGCGGATGCGCGCCAGCATGGCGCAGATGCGCTGATACAGAATGCCGACCTCGTCCTGCCGGGTGATACGGATCGGAAGCTCCAGCGCCTCATCGCCGGTCTGCTCCACCGCGCGCGTCAGCCCCCGTAAATCCTTCGTCAGATAGTGCGCCAGCGCAAATGCGATGACCGCAAACAGTGCCGCACAAAGCAAGACGATTAGCAGCATACGGTTTCGGACCTGTAAAAAGCCCGATATGACCGTATTCTGCCGGACGACGCCGACGATCTGCCAAGGTGTAATCTCAGAGGTCGTATAGACGACCAGACAGTCCGCGCCGCCGATCTGATCGGTGTAGCTTCCGTGCCCGCGCGGGACGGAATCCTGAAAACGGGTCAGCGGTAGAGTGTCCGCGCTCTCCGGCACATAGACGGCTTCGCCGGTGTCCCGGTCAAACACATACAGCGCATAGCCCTGCATTTCCTGAATGTCAAAGATCGTTTCCAGAAGGCTGCTTTTCACATCCGCCTTGATCACGCCGATGATCGTGCCGTTGTTCAGCACCGGGCGGACGATGGAAAAGACGTAGCTGCTTTTGGGCGACGGCTGCTTGCTGGTATATGCGTGCGGCGTTAGATAAACGACATCCGCCTGCCCGCTTTGTATCTGGGAAAACCACTCCGTCTGAGAAACCTCGTCATAGGGCGTTGTGATCCCATAGGTGCAGATACGACCGTCGAAGCCGTAGATGGAAACGCCGTTCAGATATGCCTTGAAGTTGCAGCGGTTGAAGAGATAGCTCCGCGCCTGCTGTAACGAGGCGATCTGCGCATTGGCCTCCTGCGCGGTCAGAAACTGCACAACGCAGTTGTTCTGCGTGGAGCGGACCTTGTTGGAAATAAACGCGGTCGTATAGTCGATTTCGCGCAGGCTTTCCTCAAACGTTTCGTTCAGCGTTTCAATGACCGTATCCAGATGCGCCTGCGCGGTCTCAACCGCCTCGCGTGTGAAGCTCCGATACCACGCCAGTGTACTGACTGCGCAGAACAGAAGCAGCAGCGCCACCATGATTGCGAGAATCCGTGCGGTAAAGCTGTGCAGCACCTTCATGATACAGATCCGCCTTTCGAGCCGTTTTCTCTATCATATACAAAATACGAAAAAATTCAAAGTGTCAGCTTTCGAAAAACAGATCAAAAAAGTACAATTTTCCCGCTGCCGGAGTCTGCTATGATAAACGCATAAAATTTCAGGAGGCATCCGTTATGGGGATTTTGCAGCCGATTTGGGACGGGACATTTGTCTATCGGGAGCCGGTCTGTTTTTCCGCCGACAAAGACGGGCGACCGACCGGCGGAACACTGCTGTATCAGCCGGAGGAGATTTTGTCAGTCACGTCGTTTGACGGAAGTGTTTTTTACCAACCGGTGCGGGATTATACCGCAAATGGGCGGCAGCTGGTGCGCACGGAGGCATCGCGCATCCCGTATCTGGAGCGCAGCGTGTATTGTAAGCCATTTACCGGCGTACCGGAAACAGCCTGGGTCCGCCTGTCGGGCGGAAAAGCCTACATGGAGGTCGTTTCCGATGTCTATCGCTGGCAGACGCTCGTGACCTATACGCACAGAGACAAATGGGCGGGATTTCAACCGAAGACTTGCGGTGAGAGCCTTCCGCGCAGCATGGAAAAGCTGCGCGCGGGAGGAGACTTTCATCTGACCCTTTACGGCGACAGCATCACAGCCGGCTGGGAAGCCAGCGGCTGCAATGAGCGCGCCATCGATATGGTGACACTGGGCGAATATCATGTTTCCCTCTGGCACGCGCCGTATCAGCCAGCATGGGCGGAGCTTGTGACGAACGCGTTGCAAGCTCGCTATCCGCAGAGCAACGTGATCAAAACGAACCGCGCCGCGGGCGGCTCCACCGTACAGTGGGGGGTCGAACATGCGGCGGAGCTCGTTCCGCCCTGCAAGCCGGATCTGATCATGCTGGGCTTTGGTATGAACAGTATGCAGGAAAGCGCCGAGGATTACCGGCGCGCAATTCTCTCGATTATACGCACCATACGTAAGGAATGCCCCGACTGCGAGTTTGTGCTCGTGTCGCCCATGATCCCAAATCTGGAGATCAAAGGCTTTCAGAACAACCAGCTTCCCGCGCAGCAGGACGTGCTGTATCAGATCGCGGCGGAGCTGGAAGGTGTCTGCATTGCGCCGGTGCATTCTGTTTTCCGGGAAATGACCGCCCGTGGGAAGCACTATCTGGAGCTGACCGGAAACTGCATCAATCACCCCAATGATTTTTCTGTTCGCGTCTATGCACAGACCGTTTTGCGGACATTGGGCGTGGATGGAAACGACGGATAAGGCAAAGAGAAATGCAGCTGGCACACGCAAAAACTGCGCCGCAGTAAACAAAGAATAGGGATTTTCTACACACACGAATGCGGATAAAAAATATTCCGATCTTCCGAAAAAATCAGTAGACTTTGTGCCGGTTCTGTGGT
>ERZ791736.361-NODE-361-length-13219-cov-3.761699_pt1 | contig 13219 bp, 10 predicted proteins | sample MGYA00509940_ERZ791736 | MGnify/ENA primary metagenome ERZ791736 (study PRJEB30046, sample SAMN00792014) | human gut metagenome | study: EMG produced TPA metagenomics assembly of the A metagenome-wide association study of gut microbiota in type 2... | reverse complement strand
GGCTGCAAACGGAAAAATTTCTGACGGCCCGGCAGGCCGAGGCGGTAGACGCGGAGAAAATTCTGGCGCTGTTTTCTTCGGAGCTTGGAAAGCGGATTTTGAACGCGAAGAACCTGCGCCGCGAGTTCAAATTCTCCATTCTGACCGACGCCGGCGCGTATGACCCGGCGGCTGCCGGGGAACAGGTCATGCTGCAGGGCGTCGTCGACTGCTTCTGGCAGGAGGCAGACGGGATCGTCATCCTTGATTTCAAAACTGACTACATTGACGGCGATTTACAGCTGAAGGCCGCGCGCTACGCGCCGCAGCTGCAGGCCTATGCGCGGGCGCTTTCGCTCATTTATGGGCTTTCTGTCAGGAAATGCATCCTTTATTTCTTCTCCGCGGGGAAGGCCGTGGAAATTGACCCGGAATAATATAAAAAAGCCTCCTCCTGCCGCGCTCTGTGCGGTAAGAGGAGGCCGTTTTTTCACTTATGTCAACCGAGTGCGCCAACGTATGTGTAATTCTGGCTCGGTTCCGGTGTGGGGATGTCTGTCTGCACGATGGTCATGTTCTCCGCGATTTTTTCTGTAAGCTCCCAATCGCCATTCAGAAATACCACACAAAGCTTTTCGGGGTCATAGAGTAGGAGATAGTGATACGTAACATCGGCGTTGGTTTCGTGCGAGGCCTCGATCCAGCTTGCGTACAGCCCGTTGATCATCCCCTCCTTCGTGATTTGCGGATCGTTCCCGAGAACCAGCAGATCACAGCCTGCGATCTCATTTGCGGACAGGCACGTAGCCGAAAAAGATGTGCCGGTGCTTTTGCTCCATGTATCATAGATGCAGTCTTCCATCTGCTGCTTCTGGCTGTCGGAGATCCCCTCCAGCTGCTCCGGATTCCGGTAGGAAACAGAGCCATAAAGCGTCGAGGTGTTGTCCGGAGGCGGCAGGACCGGCAGCCAATCAAACTTCATACCGCAGTAGGTGCCTGTCGTCCGGCCCTCCGTGTCGACGCGGATGATCGCGTCATGGGAAAAATCATAGGAATACGGATTCGGCGTACCGTCTAAACGGATGACCACGCCCTCGGCGTGATAGGTGCCTTCCTCATTGGAAACAGATGCGTAGTGCAGAATCGCGGCTGCACCGCACAGGACTGCGACCGCCGCTGCGGCAGCTGCCGCGATGCGCACCACGCGCCTGCGGCTGCGCTTTTTCGCATCCTGCCGCGCAAGCTGCAATGCACCGCTCAGGATTTTGGCCTGCCGCTCGTCCGAAATTGCATCGACCGGAGACTCCGGCAGATCGGCATTCTGCAAAATCATATCAATGTTATTCATATACAAATCCTCCCCGGCATAACTCGTTTTTGATGGCTTCCCGGCTGCGTACCAGCCGCATACGCACCGCGGAAGGTGTCAGCCCCAGCACGGCGGCGATTTCCGGCGCGGTCTGGCACAGGTCGTAAAACCGCCGGATGATCTCACGATCCGGCTCTGAGAGCAGCGCGACCGCCTCGCGCAGCTGCTGCGCCTGTTCCTTTTTGACAGTCTCCTCGAGAAGAAAATCGTCCGTCCCGGCCAGCTCTTCGTCCAGCGGCATATCCATACGCGCCCTTCGCAGCCGGTCGACGGTCTTGTTCCGCGCCACGCTCCCAAGCCACGCGCGGATGCTCCCGGCCTTGACTGTCCGGCAGGACTGCCAGAGCGCGAAAAATGTGCTTGAAGCAAGCTCGTCCTCGTCCTCCAGAGAAAGCAGCCCGCGGCTCCGGTTGTGAATGACCGTCACGACATAGGCGCTGAAGCGCGCGATCACCGCTGCAAGCGCCTGCTCGTCTCCGCGCCGCAGGCGGGAAAGCAGCTGTTGTTCGTCCATACAGGTTCCTCCATGTTTCGTATTGTCAGCTGACACCTATATAGTCGCGGAAGGGGGCGGAAGTGTAACAGCCGCTGACCAGCCCTTGTCAGCTGAGGCGATACTCAAAAAAACGCTCCGTGCGTCTGCACGGAGCGTTTTTTGTCTTATGAACCGGGAAGGGATCAATAGAACTTCTTTCTGTTCTTGCGAGCAGCTTCAGACTTCTGCTTACGCTTCAGGCTGGGGCTGACGTAGTGCTCTCTCTTCTTGACCTCGGCGATGACGCCGGCCTTGGCGCAGCTGCGCTTGAACCGCTTGAGAGCATTCTCCAGGGACTCGCCTTCCTTGACGCGAACTTCAGACATTGTTTTCCCTCCCTCCGATGCAGCCGGCTAAATCCAGGCTGCTTTCAGGGCCAACATAATTGGCTTGATTATTATAGTGAACAAGCCGAATCTTGTCAAGTGTTTTTTTCGACTGTCTGTCAAAATCCAAGAAATATTTTACTTTACGATCAGATTCACGAGCTTGTTCCTGACCAGAATGACCTTCACGATGCTCTTGCCGTCGATGGCGCGGGCGACCTTTTCGTTCTGCTTTGCCGTTTCAACGACAAAGTCCTGCTCAGAGTCGACGGGGACGTTGATCGTGCCCTTGAGCTTGCCGAGCACCTGCACGGCCATCTCGACATGGGACGCGACGGTCTTGCTCTCGTCATACTCCGGCCACGGCTGCTGCATGGCCATCGTGCCGGTCTTGGCCGCCTCGCCGGTCAGCTCCCACATCTCCTCGACCATGTGCGGTGCAAACGGGCTGAGCATGAGCATGAGCATCTTCAGATCGCCCTTCGTCAGACCGTTGGCGTAGAACTCGTTCACCATGGTCATGAGGGCGGCGATGGCGGTGTTCATTTTCAGCTCGTCGATATCCTGCGTGACCTTGCGGATGGTCTTGTGGATGATGGCTTCGTTTTTCTCGCTGAGCGCCTCGGAGTCCTTCGCCATGTCCATCAGGTTCCAGCAGCGGTCAAGGAAGCGCTTCGAGCCCTTGACAGCCTCGTCGGACCACGTCGCGACCTTTTCAAAGTCGCCGATGAACATGATATACAGACGCATGGTGTCCGCGCCGTAGGCCTTGACGACGTCGTCGGGGTTGACGACGTTGCCGAGGGACTTGGACATCTTAACTGCCGGGCGCAGCGCCTGGTTGCCGTATTTTTCGATCAGAGCCTGCTTTTCTTCCTCCGTGGAGACGTTGCCGACGTAATGCGGGTTCTGGCCGAGGATCATGCCGTGGCTCGTGCGCTTGGCATACGGCTCCTTTGTGTGGACGACGCCGATATCATAGAGGAACTTGTGCCAGAAGCGGGAATACAGCAGATGCAGCGTCGTGTGCTCCATGCCGCCGTTGTACCAGTCGACGGGGCCCCAATAGGCTTCGGCCTCTTTGGAGACGGGGGCATTCGCGTCATGCGGGTCCATATAGCGCAGATAGTACCAGCTGGAGCCTGCCCACTGGGGCATGGTGTCCGTCTCGCGCTTGGCCGGGCCGCCGCAGCACGGGCAGGTGGTGTTGACCCAGTCGGTCATCTTGGACAGGGGGCTTTCGCCGTCGTCGGTCGGCTCATAGCTTTCGACCTGCGGCAGAACGACGGGCAGCTGATCCTCAGGAACCGGCACCCAGCCGCACTTCGGGCAGGAGATCATCGGGATCGGCTCACCCCAGTAGCGCTGGCGGGAGAAGACCCAGTCGCGGAGCTTATAATTGACCTTCTCATGGCCCCAGCCCTGCTCGATGGCATACTGCTTCATGGCGGGGATGGCCTCCTTGACGGTCATGCCGTTGAGGAAGCCGGAGTTGACCATGATTCCGGTATCGTCCTTGAGCGTAAACGCGCTCTTGGTGATATCGCCGCCCTTGACGACCTCGACGATGGGCAGGCCGAACTTCGTTGCAAAGTCCCAGTCTCTCTGATCGTGGCCCGGCACGCCCATGACAATGCCCGTGCCGTAGCTCATAAGAACATAATCGGAGACGAACATCGGCACGGCCTTGCCGGTCGCGGGGTTCGTGACCTCGATGCCCTCGAGGCGCACGCCGGTCTTGTCCTTGTTCAGCTCGCCGCGCTCAAAATCGGACTTGCGAGCGGCAGCCTGCTTGTAGGCCTCCACGTCTGCCCAGTTGGCAATGCGGTCCTTCCACTTGTTCAGCAGCGGATGCTCCGGGGAAATGACCGTATACGTCACGCCGAAGAGCGTATCGACGCGGGTGGTATAGACAGTGATATCGTCTTCGGTGTTGGTCTTGAACGTGACCTCCGTGCCGGTGGAGCGGCCGATCCAGTTTTTCTGCTGGGTCTTGACGCGCTCGATATAATCCAGACCCTCAAGATCCAGATCGTCGGCCAGACGGTCTGCGTATTTCGTGATGCGCAGCATCCACTGGCTCTTTTCCTTGCGGACGACCGGCGCGCCGCAGCGCTCGCACACGCCCTCGACGACCTCTTCGTTGGCAAGCACGCACTTGCAACTCGTACACCAGTTGACGGGCATGGTGGTCTTGTAGGCGAGGCCATGCTTGTACATCTGCAGGAAGATCCACTGCGTCCAGCGGTAATAATTCGGGTCGGTCGTGTCGATGACGCGGTCCCAATCAAAGCCGTAGCCGAGCATCTTGAGCTGGCGGGTGAAGTTCTCAATATTCTTCTTCGTGACGATGGCGGGGTGGATGTGGTTCTTGATGGCAAAGTTTTCCGTCGGCAGGCCGAAGGCGTCAAAGCCGATGGGGTTCAGGACGTTATAGCCCTGCATGCGCTTTTTGCGGCAGATGATATCCATGGCCGTAAACGGGCGCGGATGGCCGACATGAAGACCGGCAGCGGAGGGGTATGGGAACTCGATCAGGCCGTAAAACTTTGGCTTTTTGTCCCCAGTGACGGCGGCATAGGGCTTCTCCTGCTCCCACTTCTCTTGCCATTTCTTCTCAATGGCTGCAAAATCGTATTTCATAACAAACTCCTTTGTCTCATAATCTCGTTCACAAAAAACGCCCCTGACCATACGGTCAGGGGCGTAAAATACGCGGTACCACCCTGATTCAGCTGCTTTTTCAAGCAGCCCTCAAGCGGCCTTTAACGCGGCCATGCGTCCGTCCTTACTGCCTTCGGGGCGGCGGCTCAGGGGCGAGAGACGTCCAGTTGATTTTCCCGGCTCACACCAGCCGCCGGGTCCCTGAAAAAAATCGCGCGGGGCATTCCCCTTCTCTGCCTTTTACCGGGTCATTGTACGTTTTTTTGCGCCGTTTGTCAAGCGTTTTCGCCCAAAACGGCAGCCAGATTCACCTGATGTCCGTCCTGCCAGAGGCGTTCGAGGTCATAGAACTTTCTGGCCTCAGCCGTAAAGACGTGCACGACAAGGCTGCCGAAGTCCATGAGCACCCACGTGCCGCCGCGATGGCCCTCTCGGGAGAGCATCGGCTCGCCCGCCTCGTCCATCGCCTCTTCGACCGCGTCGCAGAGCGTCTTGACGTGGGTGGAGCTGGTGGCGGTGCAGATTAGAAAAAAGTCGGCGAGGGTCGAAATGTCGGTGATGCCGATGAGGCGGATGTCCTCACCCATTTTGGCGTCGAGCGCCTTTGCCGCAAGCGCGGCCACTTCTTTTGCACTGAGCATGGTTTTTATGTTCCTTTCTGATCTGTATCGGGTTCTTCCCAGACCGTACCGTCCGGGAAGGGGTCTTCTGTGGGCTCGGATGCGCCGGGTTCCTGCGGCTCATCCGGATCTCCCGGCTCTTCCGGGGCATCCTGCGGTTCGTCCGTCTGCTCCGGTTCCTCCGGCGCTTCCGGCTCCGGGTCAGGGGCTTTCTGATACGCATACGCCTGTTCGGGCGTGACGACATTCAGCGTGCCGGCGGCGATCGGCGCGTCATAGGGATTGAAGCAGGTGTTGACTGTTTCCAGCAGCCGGCCGGCGTAGAGGGGATAATAGGCCGCGCCGTTTATCATCGCGCCCTCGCCCTCTGCGGTGCAGCACTGCATGGAATCAAAATCGCAGGCCAGCAGCTCCTTGCCGAACCAGACCATATTGCCGGTTGTGAGGCTCGTGGTGACATATTCGGCAAAAATGTCTGCAAACTCCCCGATTTTTGTCAGGCTGCTGACGGACAGGCACTGCTTTGCCAGCGCCTTCAAAAACTGCTGCTGTACCTGCGTGCGCTGGATATCCTGCGTGGCGTAGCCCTTGCGGAAGCGGACAAGCTCCATAGCCTTTTCGCCGTCCAGATGCTGCGGCCCCTTCTTCAGGTGGATATACAGATCCTGCGAGGCGTCCTCATAGTTCATGTCCTGTGGTACATCGAAATCAACGCCGCCGACAAGATCGACGGTCTTCTTGAACGCCTCCAGATCGACGAGCACATAGCCGTCGACCGGAAAGCCGAGCAGGCTGTGCAGGCGCGAGGCAAGCCGTTCCATGCCGTCCGCACCGCCGCCCGCGTAAACCGAGTTGATCTTCATAAGTCCCCCGCCCCCGGTCGCGACCGGGGTATCGCGCGGGATAGACAGAAGCGCGACCGTGTGCGTGTTCGCATCCAGATGGGCGACGATGATGGTGTCGGTGCGGTAGCCATCGCCGTCGGTGCCGCAGATGAGAATGTTATACACGCCGTCGCGCAGCGCCTTGGGCTGCTCGGTGGGCACGTCCTCCTCCGGCTGCTGCTTCGGCTCAAGCTCCTGCGGTGTGACTGGAACGGCGGACGGCTCCGGCGCTTCTTCCTCGGCGGGAGGCTCCGGCTCGGAGAGCGCTGGACGCTCCACCGGCTTCACCAGCAGCTTCCACGCCGCAAACGCGCTTCCGGCGACTGCCAGCACGATCACCGCCGCGATCAGCGCCGTGCGTGTACCGCGCGACAGCGCGGACTTTTTTGTATGCGCCGCACGGCGGCGATTGCCAAATAACTTCATTCAGGGTTCCTTTCGGGTTTGGATGAGCCAGTCTCTGGCCGCAAGGGAATCGGCGCAGGCGGGCTGGCCTTTTTTTGCTAGCTGCTCCAGCGTCATATCGATGCCGAGCAGCACGCCCTCGTCCAGATCGCGCCAGACAGCCTCCCGCAGGCGGTCAACGCCCGGAAAATCGCGGTTCGGCTCCATATAATCCGCAATGTAGATGATTTTTTCCAGCAGGGTCATATGCGCTCTGCCGGTCGTATGATAGTCGATGGCGGAGGTGACGGCATTGTTCTCACCGAAAATACGTGCGGCAGCCGCCGCGCCGGTCTTGGCGTGGAGCAGCTTCGTCTGCGCGTATTCGAACGGCGATACCGGCAGCTTCCAATGATCGACCAGCTTTTGCTGCTGCGCAGGAGAGAGCGCCTTGGTAATATCGTGCAGGATCCCGGCACGGGCAGCGTCCGTCTCATCCGCGCCGTATTTTTTTGCCAGCAGCACGGCGGTATCGGACACGCCCTGCGCGTGGGCGCGGCGCTTTTCCTTGTGCAGAGAAAGGCTGACGCGGCGCAGATCCGCAAACGGCAGCGCGTGATATGCGCCGCCCACGCCGTAGAGCCTCTCCCGTTCGATCATGGCCAGCACGTCCGGGTGCAGGACCTCGTCCGCAATGCCGAAAAACAGGAGCCGACGGGCCTCGGTCGACGAAATTTCCAGACAGTCGTTCTGCAGAACGATGGGCCGGACGCCGAATACGGCCTCCATTTTTTCCTGCTGGGCCAGCAGCTGCGCAGAAAGCGCTGCATCGGCACGCACGCGGGCCATGCAGACGGGCACGGCCAGCGCTGCAATGGCCTCCGGCTCGCGCCACTGGAAAAAGGACAGGAACATATCGGTTCCCATCAGCAGATACAGCTCATCCTGCGGATAGCTTTCCCGCAGTTCGCGCAGCGTATCCACGGTATAGCTCGGGCCGGGCCGGTCAAGCTCGATGCGGCTGACCTCCATGCCGGTTTCTCCAGCTATGGCAAGCTGCGTGAGCGCGAGGCGCGTTTTGCCGTCCGGCGAGCCTTCGGCCACGGCCTTGTGCGGCGGGATGGCTGCGGGGATCAAGAGAATTTTGTCCAGTCCCAGCAGCTGCCGCGCCTTGCGCGCGGCGAAAATATGCCCCAGATGCGGCGGATTGAAGCTGCCGCCGTAAATGCCGATCCTTGCCATGCTGCGCCCCTCCCCTGTCGGTGTTCTTTTTTACTGCTCTTCCTTCTGCTGGCGGCTGCGCTCGATGGCGGCGGAGACTGCCTTATCGTGGAAGTACTGCTTGCGCTGCTTCCGCTGCTGCTCGGCTGCCTGCTTGCGGGCGCGAAGCCCGGCCTTGACGGGGTTATAGTTGCCGGAGACTTTTTTGGCCGGCTTTTTCGCGGCGGCCTTTTTCTTCTCCTGCTCCACCTTTTCGGACTTGCGCCAGATCACAAACTTTGTGCCGACGCAGGCGACGCCCTCGGCGCCAAGCGCCTCGCAGATGGCGTCAGAGGCTTCGCGGGCCGTGAGTCCGGAGGTTTCGAGCACGCGGCCCTTGACCAGCTCGTGGCTGTCAAGCAGGACGACAGCCTCGTCCAGCAGCGTGTCGGAAATACCGCCCTTGCCGACGATGAGCGTCACGTCCAGCGGATTGGCCTGCGCGCGAAGCTCGGCGCGTTCCTTACTTGTCATCATGTTCAAATTCCTCCCGATAGATTCTGCAAAATGCCTGAAGCGCCCGCGCGCGGTGGGAAATGGCGTTTTTCTCCTCAGGCGCAAGCTCGGCATAGGTCTTTTCAAGCTCCGGCAGGTAAAATACCGGGTCGTAGCCGAAGCCGCCCGTGCCCTTGGGCGCGAACAGAATTTGTCCGGGGCATTCGCCGCGCGCGACGATCCTCCGGCCGTCCGGCCAGAGGCAGGTAATGACGCAGACGAATTTCGCCGTGCGCCGCTCCGCCGGAACGTCCTTCAGATTTTCAAGCAGATAGGCAATGCGCTCCGCGTCGGAGCTTTTATGGCCGTAGCGGGCGGAGTACACGCCCGGCGCGCCGTCCAGCGCGTCCACCATGAGACCGGAATCATCGGCCAGAACGGGCATACCGCTGGCCTTCATGACGGCCTCCGCCTTCAAAATCGAGTTTTCTTCAAACGTCGTGCCCGTCTCATCGACGTCCACGTGCAGCCCGTATTCCGATTCCAGCGCGATCTCAAAGCCGAGCTGGGACAAAATTGCGGAAAGCTCGACCAGCTTGTGCTGGTTCTGGCTGGCTAAGATCACCTTCATATCAGCGCCTCCGCAAAACTCTTCGCGTCGAAGGGCATCAGATCGTCGATCTGCTCGCCGACGCCGATGAACTTGACCGGGATATGCAGCGCCTGCGCGACCGCAATGACCACGCCGCCCTTGGCCGTGCCGTCCAGCTTCGTGAGAACCATGCCGGTAACGCCCGCACATTCCTGGAACTGCCTGGCCTGAAGCAGGCCGTTCTGGCCGGTCGTGCCGTCGAGGACGAGCAGGACCTCCTTGCTGGCGCCGGGCAGTTCACGGTCAAGAATGCGGGAGATCTTATTTAATTCGTTCATGAGGTTCTGCTTGTTGTGCAGGCGGCCTGCGGTATCGCAGATGATGACGTCGCTGCCGCGCGCTCTTGCCGCCGCGATGGCGTCAAAAACGACGGAGGCGGGGTCCGCGCCCTCGTGCTGGCGGATGATGTCGCAGTGCGCACGCTCCGACCAGATCTCAAGCTGATCGGCTGCCGCGGCGCGGAACGTGTCGCCCGCGCACAGCAGGACCTTCTTGCCCTGATCGTGCAGCTGGTGGGCAAGCTTGCCGATGGTGGTCGTCTTGCCGACGCCGTTGACGCCGATGACGAGAATGACCGACGGCTTTGTATCCAGCTTCAGGGCCGGATCGCCGACGTTCAGCATATCGGCGAGAATGCCGCGCAGGGCAAGCTTGGCCTCGTCGACGGTCTTGATGCGCTGCTCCTTCGCGGTCTGGCGCAGACGATCCATAACGGCCTCCGTCGTGTCCATACCGAGGTCAGAGACAATGAGGCTTTCCTCAAGATCGTCATAGAACTCGTCGTCCAGCTCACTGGCGGTAAAGACGCTGCTGATGGAACTGGCCGTCTTGCTCAGTCCCTGCTTGAGTTTTTCAAAAAATCCCATGTATTTGATATCCTTTCTGGATGATATTCCAGGTATTTGCGCAGTACCCTGTAGGGGCCGATGCCCACATCGGCCCGCTGGAAAGCTACAAATCTACTACGTTTTTATCAGTTCGTAACCCCCAGCTGTTTTGCAAGCTCGTCGAGGCTCAGGCGGAGGATCTTGGACACGCCCTGCTCCTGCATGGTGACGCCGTAGAGTACGTCGGCGGCCTCCATGGTGCCGCGGCGGTGGGTGATGACGATGAACTGGGTCTTGTCGCTGAGCGTGTGCAGATAATTTGCAAAGCGCTCGACGTTGCGGTCGTCCAGCGCGGCATCGATCTCGTCGAGCATACAGAACGGTGTGGGGCGTACCTTTAAGATGGCAAAATAGAGCGCGATGGCCACAAACGCCTTTTCGCCGCCGGAGAGAAGCGTGATGGTCTTGACCTGCTTTCCGGGCGGCTGGACGCGGATCTCAATGCCGCATTCGAGCGGCGCGGACTTGTCCTCCAGTATGAGCGAGGCTTTTCCTCCGCCAAACATTTCTTCGAACGTTTTGCCGAAATATTCATCAATACGGGCAAATTCCCGGACAAAAATTTCGGTCATTTCCGTCGTGATGGAGGCGACGATGTTTTCCAGCTCGGACTTCGCGTGCTGCACGTCGTCGCGCTGGGCGGTCAGATATTCATAGCGCTCGGACACGCGGGCGTATTCGTCGATCGCGCCGAGATTCGGCGTGCCGAGGGCAGAAATTTTCCGGCGCACCTCGGTAATGCGCTTGTTGGCTGCCGTGAGACTTTCAATCTCGACAGTTTCCTTTTCTGCCGTGCCGGGGGTCAGCTCGTAGGAATCCCAGAGCTTATCAACGATCTGCTTTTCCTCAAGCTCGCTCGTGGCCTTTTTCTGTTCGAGACGGGCTGTTTCGCGTTCGAGCTGCAAAATGGACTGGTTTTTCTCCTGCGCCTGCTTTTCGGTCTGGCTGCGGCGGGCCTCGAGCTGGGCACGCTCGTCAACGGCCTCCTTCAGTGTCTGCCGGGCCAAATCAAGCTGTGTGCCGGAGGCCGTCAGGCCGTCCTCCTTCTCCTGAATCTGCCCTTCGAGCGCAGAGATCTGTAATTCGTATTCGTGGATCAGCCCTGTTTTCTGCGTCACGTCGCCCTGCATGGCCTCGCTGAGTGCCTGCAGCTGGGCGATGGTGTTCTCGGAGGCTGCGCGCGCCGTCTCGATGGAGGCCGCGTCCATGCGCAGGGCGGTGATCTGGTCCGTGAGCTGCTGCTGCTGCTCGGTCAGGGCGGTCTGCCTGCCGGTCAGCTCCGTCTCCCGCGCGTGCAGCGCGTCCTGCGCGGCAGTCTGCTGCTGCAGCTGGGCCTTGAGTGCCTGCAGCTTTCCCTCCTCGCCGCCGGTGCGGCTGGTCAGGTGGGCAAGCTCCTTTTCGATGTTTTCCAGATTTTCCGTGACCGCAGCGGCCAGAAGCTGCACCTGCTTGTGCTCCTCCGTGCGGCGCAGCACCTCGTCTTCCGCCTCGCGGAGCTGGCTGCGGACGGCAGTAAGCTCAAATTCGGTCTTCGCAGCGGAGGAAGCGGCCTCGGCCGTCTGCGCCTTGAGCGATTCAAGGCTTTGCGCGAGTGCGTTCCGTTCCTCGGCCAGCTTTGCAAGCGTGTTCGCGCGCGTCAGAACGCCCGCGCTCTTTGCGGCAGAGCCGCCGGTCATACTGCCGCCCGCGTTCATGACCTGCCCGTCGAGCGTGACGATTCGCACGCGGCTGCCGCAGGCACGCGCCATGCGCACGGCGTTATCCAGCGTGTCGCAGATCACGGTGCGGCCAAGGGCGTTTTCAATCACGGCGCGGTACCGCTCGTCGCATGAGACGAGACCGGAGGCGACGGCGATAAAGCCCGGCTGGCGCTGGCAGACGGTATCCTGCAGGCTTTGCGGCTTGATCGCGGTGAGCGGAAGGAAGGTCGCGCGGCCGCCGTCGCGGCGCTTGAGCATCTGGATGGCGGTCTTGCCGTCCTCCTCGGAGGAGACGACAATGTTCTGCATGGCGGCGCCGAGCGCCGTCTCGATGGCGGTGGTATAGCGGTCTTCCACGCGGATGAGCTTGGAAACCGGGCCGTGGATGCCGCGAAGCTTTCCGGCTGCCGCGTCCTGCATGACAAGGCGGACGGCCTTGGAAAAGCCCTCGTATTCGCGCTCCATCTCACGGAGCATACGGATCTTCGAATCAAGCGTATCAAGCTGGACGCCGGCGGCGTTCAGCTGCCTTTGCAGGCCGTCGCGCTTGTCCTGACGCGCTTTCAGGCGAAGCTCATAGCCCGCGATGGTATTTTTCGCGCTCTGCGCGTCGTCCTGCGCCTGTTCAAGACTTTTTTTGCAGGTGAGCTGCTGCGCCGCGATCTGCTCCTGCCGGGCCTTTGCGGCAGTCCGGTCCTCCTCCAGCGTCTGTCTGCGGGCAAGGACCTCCTCCATGGAGGCCTCCATGGACGCGATCTGCGCAGTCACGGAGGCGCTCTGCGACTGCAAAAGCGCCTGCTGGGCACGGAGGGAAACGAGCTGCTGTCCGGCTTCGCCGGTCTGCTCTGCGAGAGCCTGCGCCTCCTGCTGAACGGCAGCAAGGGAGTCATTTGCAGCGGCCAGCGCGCGGGTATTTTCTTCGATCTTCTGCCGCTCGGCCTCGATCTGGCCCGCAATGCCGCCGCTTCGCGTCTGCTGATCCTGCAGCTCCTGCCGGATGCGGTCGATGTTCGTCTGGTGGTGCTGGATCTCCGCGCGCAGGAGCGTAATTTCGTTCTGTGCCTGCTGGCGTTCGGCCTCCATCTGGCTGATGTGCTCGCGCTGCTGGTCGAGCTGAAGCGTCTGGTGGTTGTATTGCAGGCTGAGCTGCTCGGCCTTGCTGTAGAGCGCGGTCAGCTCGTCGTGCGCCTGTTCGAGGATGAAAGCGGCGGAGGCGTAATCCGTCTCGGCCTTGCGGGCGCTTTCGGCGATTTTTTTGAGATTTTCCAGCCAGACCGTGACCTCAAGACCCTTGAGCTCGGTGCGGAAGGTCAGATATTTCTGTGCTTTCTCCGCCTGCTCCCGCAGCGGGCCGACTTGAAGCTCCAACTCGGAGATCTTGTCGCCGATGCGCAGCAGATTGTCCTCGGTGTTGGCTAGACGGCGCTCTGTTTCCTCCTTGCGGTGGCGGAATTTGGAGATGCCGGCGGCTTCCTCGAATATCTCCCGGCGTTCCCCGCTCTTGGCGGAGAGAATCTCGTCGAT
>ERZ791736.357-NODE-357-length-13269-cov-4.944907_pt1 | contig 13269 bp, 12 predicted proteins | sample MGYA00509940_ERZ791736 | MGnify/ENA primary metagenome ERZ791736 (study PRJEB30046, sample SAMN00792014) | human gut metagenome | study: EMG produced TPA metagenomics assembly of the A metagenome-wide association study of gut microbiota in type 2... | reverse complement strand
ATCTAATGCTTTGTCGGGGTTAGCTTTTTTCCATTCGCGAAGCGCGGCGCTGGCACGGAAAGAGCACCCGAAGTATCGCATGGTCGGTCTGGAGTTTTCCCGCGAATCGACCGAGGATATCTCCATCTGGGAGCGCGTGTACTGGTACGGCGTCGAGGTCGGCCGCTGCGCGCAGACCATCTACGGCTATACGGTCGATAAGAACATCGGCTTTGCCACCGTCCGCGCGGACGTGCCCGACGGCGCGGAGCTGACCGTCGGCTGCAACGATTCGCCCGCTGTTGTCGTAAACAAGGTTTTCTGCTGAGGAGGACATTATGGGAAGATTAGATGGTAAAGTCTGCATCGTGACCGGCGCTTCCGCCGGGATCGGGCGCGCCACGGCGGAGCTGTTTTGCCGCGAGGGCGCGAAGGTCGTGGCGGTCGCCCGCCGCGAGGAGCGGCTCAAGGAGCTGGCGGAGGAATGCAAAGACTTGCCCGGCGAACTTGTCTGGTACGCGGGCGACGTCGGCGACCCGGAAACAGCTGTAGGCATGGTCAAAAAGGCAGTCGAGACGTTTGGAAAGCTGGACGTTGCCGTCAACGACGCCGGTATCATGGACGACAACACCGCCATTGCCGATCTGTCGGATGAAATGCTGCAGGAAACGTTCCGTGTCAACACATTCGGTCTCATGTACGGAATGCGTGAGGAATGCCGGCAGTATCTCGCACAGGGTGACGGCGGCGTGATCGTCAACATCTGCTCTGTCGGCGCAACGCACCAGACCTCCGGCGCGGCCTACTGCGCGAGCAAGGGCGCGGTGCTGGCGGCGACGAAGAACACGGCGTTCATGTACATGGAGGAGGGCATCCGCTGCAACGCGGTCTCGCCCGGCGGCGTCGTGACAGATATCCCGCTGGTCATGCCGCCCTCCGACGAGTTCGGCTTCGGCAGGACGAGTAAGCTCCTGGACTTCTCCGGCGAGCTTGCCATGCCGGAGGACTTGGCGGACGCGATTTTGTTCCTTGCCAGCGACCAGTCCCGCTATGTGAATGGCGAAGAACTCAAATGCGACGGCGGCTGGACGTGCTTCTGAGAAAATACAAATAACACAGCACAGGCGGCCCGTCCGGAGCCGCCTGTGCCGTATCCAAATCAGGGAGGATCACACATGAAGAAAACAATTACGGTCGTGACAGGCGGTCACGGCGGCATGGGAAAAGGCGATCTGTAAGGAACTCGGAAAAACGTCCGTGATCGTGCTGGCGGGGCGCAACCTCGCAAAGATGGAAGCGGCAAAAGCGGAGCTGGACGAGCTTGGCGTGGAGAGCCACCTTTGCAAAACGGACATCGCGGACCGCCCGCAGGTGCAGGCATTGGCCGACTATGCTGCATCGCTCGGCAAGGTCACGCAGGTCATCCATACGTCGGGCGTTTCGCCGAGCGACACGGCAACGGAAAATATTATTAAAATCAACGCGGTCGGTACGGTCAATATGGTCGAGGCGTTCTATCCGGTGCTGGCCGAGGGCGGCGTGATGATCAATTTCTCGTCCGTCGCCGCCTATACCATGCCGCAGACGGACGAGTGGACGCAGGCATTCGAGGCATGGAACGAGCCAGACTTCTATGACCAAATGCTTGCGCTGGCAGGCGAAGCGGAGGACGAAGAGGGCGAGTTCTTCCGCGCGGGGCTCGCCTACGCCCTGTCCAAGAAGTTTGTGATCTACTTCACGCAGAAAAATGTTTCACGATTTGCGGAAAAGCACTGCCGCATCCTGTCGATCTCGCCCGGCTGCTATCTCACGCCCATGCACCAGAAGCTCATCGACAATCAGCCGGAGACGGCGGAAAACCAGCTCGAGCTGATCCCCGCCGGGCGCTGGGGTCATCCGTATGAGATGGGCGCGCTGACGGCGTTCCTCTGCTCTCACGGGGCCGGATACATCAACGGCGTGGACATCCTCGCCGACGGCGGTCAGAACGCCGGGATTTTTGTCCCGCAGATTTGACAGGCACATAAAACGGGCGGCGCTCCAATCGGAGTGCCGCCCATTTTGAAGGGATGAACCGGGCAAAATCAGTTGGGTGCGGCGTCCAGCGCATCTGTTTCCCAGACGCTGCTCATACCGTAGTCAAAATAAATGATCTGACCACTCATATAGGAGAAGATCCGGCTGCCGATCGCAACCAGCGGATATCCCATTTCCTCTGCCGTCGCCCAGCGGCCGTTCCAGCTGTCCAGAAAAATCGCCTCAATGACAGCCTTCCCCTCGGCAGCGTCGCCATTTGGCGAGGTGTTTCGGTTGAAATCATCGGTCAGTCCTGTGATCGTATTGCCAGGATTGATGGCGTTCAGGCGAATTTTGCGGTCGATATATTCCGGCGCATGGACCTTCATTTTGACATACGCGCACAGGCACTGCTTGGAGAAAACATAACCATTTTGAATGACATCGGGGTGTGCTGCATACCAGTCGAGCGCAGCCTCATAGCTTGGCGCGTTTACGACTGCTGCGCAGGCTGCAAAGGCATCCTGCCAGCCAAAGCCGCCAGTCGAAGCGATGATATTGACAGAGCCGCTGTCCGCAATTTTGGGCAGCACCTTTTCCAGCAGATATTTGTGACCGAGGAAATTGACCTTCTGCACCTCCAGCGCGTTGGAGGCATCAGCTTTCAGCGCAATACCGTGGCAAAGGAATATGGCATCGATTTTTTGCGGCAGCGCGTCTGCCAGCGCATCCAGATCCTCCTTGACGCCGAAGTCGGCGTACAGCTCGCCTGCGACTGGGAAATCCAGGATGCTGTGCCGTCCGTTGCGGCGGCAGATCGTATAAACGTTTGCCCCGAGCTCCTGCAGCAGCCGTGCCGCAGCCAGTCCCATGCCGGAGTATGCTCCGGAAACGACGACCGTTTTCCCCTCATATCCGAACAGGTTTTTCAAATCCATATTGTTTTCCTTTCATGCAGCATACAAAAAGGAGCCTGCGGTCAGGCTCCTTTTTGGCTTGGGTAATTACTCGATTGCCTGAAGCTCCTTGTCCAGCTCCTCCAGATGGGGCTGCAGGAACGCCGACTGCGGGAAGCTGGCGAGCTTGCGCAGCGTCAGACCGCCGACGAGCTTCATCTGCGGGTTCTTGGAAGCATCGGGGCTGTACTTGTCCAGAACGGCTGCTGCCGCCGGATTCTTCAGAATGTCCTTTACCTTGCTGTCGAGAGAAAATGCCATGAGAGTAACCTCCTCTTTCTTTGATTCTCTGTTATTATTTTAGAGAATCCTGCGAAAAAAGGAAATCCTGCAAACTGGCGGATATCCCACGCCGTCATCCGTTTGAATTGCGGGGCAGGCTTATTCCCTCCGCAGCGGATATTTCCGATATAGCCGCTGCATAAACTCATCCTTCGAGATCTTACCGCCGCGGGTGCAAGCACGCGGGGGTTTGCGGCAATCCCTATAGCCGCAGGCCCTTGATATCCTTGACGCGGGACAAAATCATATTGCAGCTGCAGCTGATCACGCCGGGCAAAGTATCAATGACTGTGCGCAGAAACGTCTCCATTTCTTCGCTAGAGGCTGCAACAGCGTGGACGTGCAGCATGTCTTTTCCCGTCACGCGGTAGATCTGCGTGACGGGATTGTTTTGATGCAAGATCTCTGTGACCTCCGCCAGATCGCGCGGTGCTGTCTCGATTTCAAAATAGCAGGAGACTGTGCCGCTGATCTTCTGGGGATTGATAACGGTCGTATATTCCTCAATAATTCCCTTCTGCTCCAAAGCCTGTATCCGGGCTTTTACTGCGACTCTGGAGATTCCAATTTTATCACCAATATCAGAATGGGAACTGCGTGCGTTTTCTATCAGCAGCCGCACGATCTTCTGATCCAAGCTGTCCAGTCCGTCCAAATACATATTGCGCCCTCCGTGAGTCATAATTCTTTCCCTCATGATGCAAAGCAGCTTGGAGATCTGAGCTATCTTCCGAAAAGCTCTATCCGGTTGCGCTATGCTTCAAAAGCTGAAATTCAAACAAATTCATATAAAAATCACGTGAAATCAGATGATTTCACGGGATTTTTGGTACGCCCGACACGATTCGAACGTGCGACCTACAGAGTCGGGGTTTTCAGGCGCAGCCTGATAAAATGCCATGTTTTCAAGGCTTTGCAGGTTTTCACCGAGTTTGCCGAAAAAATCCGAACTTCCCGGAAAGCCTTGAAAACACTGGGCAAAACAGCTTTTTCAGATTTGCGGACGGTAGTAGTCAAACAGTAGTCACGCCCCGGCGTTGACGGCAGGGACGATTCAGGAAATGCAGTTTTTGTTCTGTAAGTACTTTAGACAAACATTCAATGCGGTAGTATTGATCAGGATACGGGTGTCCTCCCGCAGAAGATCTTGCGGAACCGGAAAAATGACCTCCTTGCGGATATCTCGATGCAGCTGCGCCTGCGTGACCTCCGGATTATGTTCTTGCGGATAACCGCATTTTTTAGCTGTGTCTGCTAAGAGCGCACGCTGATTGCGGTATGGCGTGAGGATCGCCAGATTCTCGTTTGGGTGTGTGGAACGAAATCTTTGTATTGCAGCACATTCTCCAAGCGCCGTTTGCTTGAAACGGTATTCCCGGAGATCGGGGGCGATCAAGCTGAACAAGCTGCGTCCCATAGCGCTGGAAAACCTGTTGGCGAAGCTCCGCAAGCGCACCTATCGCGGTCATCCCATCAAGGAAAAGACGGCGCAGAAATACCTGACCGTTGTGTCTGCTGTCCTAAGCGACGCGAAACGCAACGAAATCATTGAGAAAAATCCAGCCTGCATGATCGATCTGCCGGATGCGGAACGCAAGACGCAGGAGATTCCGACGATGGAGGAAATGCAGCAGTTCCTCTCCGCTCTCTGTTATGAAGAACCGGTTTTCCAGTTGTTTTATTTTCTTGCTGTCGGCACCGGCCTGCGGCGCGGAGAGCTTTGCGCCCTGCGCTAGGAGGACGTGATCGTGACCGGCGATTATGAGGGCTACCGCATTGTCCGTCATTCGCGCAGCACGGTTTCGGGCGCGGGTGTGCAGGAGGGAAAGACCAAGAATGGAAAACGCCGAACGGTTTCCCTGAACGAGGATCTGTTCAGCCTGCTGCGCGGTTTCTGCTATCGCAATATGTATCCCGTGCTCAAAATACACGCCGCGAACTCTGCAAGCACCGTGGCTACCTTTTGACGGTTACTGACGGCCACATAAAACCAGCGGGACGGAAGATCCGTCCCGCTGGCTGCGCATGGAGTTACTTCATGTAGCGATACAGGAAGGTTGCAATCTGGCCGCGGGTGCAGGCGGCATCGGGATCGAACTTGCCGTTGCCAACGCCGGCGGTGATGTCGTTCTCGATGGCCCAAGCCACGGCCTGCGCGTAGTAGCTGTCGGCGGGCACGTCAGCGAAGCTGACGCTGCTGGCAGCGGCAGGCTGACCCATGGCGCGCCACAGCATGGTGACCATCTGTGCGCGGTTGATGATGCCGTTGGGATTCGCGCCGTCGGAAACACCCTTCTCCTTGGCCCAATTCTGAGCGTTCTCGAACCAGGTAGCGCCGCCGCTCAGCTCCGTGTCATTCTGACGGGCGAGGATCGTCCACAGCTGAGCGCGGGTGGTGGAGTTGTTGGGCGCATAGATCGTGGCGCTCATGCCGTTGACGAGACCTCGAGCGCTGACGAAGTCAATGGCATCCTTGGCCCAATGGTTCCAGGTGTCGATGAAGTCCTTGGAGTTGTCCATGATCTTCACAGTCGCGCTGCCGTCCATGGTGAGCCGGATGCCGTCCGCCGTGGGCAGGGAGTTCTTGACGATCTCCTCCGTGCCGTCGGGGTGGACGAGAACCGCCACCGTGCCGGGTTTCACGTTGGAAACGGGAATTTCCGCCTCAGTCTCGCCCGCGTTCTTCGGCAGCTCGACCTTGACGGTGGGGGCGGTGTTGGAATCGCGGGAAGCCTCGACCTCAACGGGAGTCTTGACGGCCTCGCCGTTCTTCTTGGCATCCTCAACGGCCTTGCTGCTGAGGGTGGTCTCCGCCGTGGTATGGCCGTTCTTGTCGGTTTTCACCGTGCCGGTGGAGCCGGAAGCGGCCTTGACCTCGGTCTTGCTGCTGCCGTCCGGCTTGGTTTCGGTCTTGGTGGTGCTGCCGTCCTTGTTGGTGGTGGTTTCGGTCACCGTGCCGTCAGACTTTGTTTCCGTCTTTGTAACGGAGCCGTCGGGGTTTGTGGTGGTCTCAGTCTTGGTGGACGTCGTGCTGCTGGAACCGCCACCGCCGCCGGAGGACGGGCGCGAGGTCACGCTCAGCTTGCCAGCCGCATAGGTGATTTCGTAATTTTCCCCCGCGCTTGCGCCGCTCGCCACGATCTTCGCCGCGTCGCCAGTCCTGGTCATGTCGGGCGTGACCGGGTCGTAGGCCAGTGTGGGCGCGGTGGTCAGCTTGTCCTCACCGTTCAGACCGGAAATCATGTAATCCTTGTCCAGCCCGGGCTTGCTCAGATCAGGTGCGGTGCTGCCCACAAAGGCGCTCTTGTCCTTGGCGGTGACGGTAACCTGCGCCTTGCCAATGATAAACGTGTATTCCTTCGCCGCATCCGTGTTGTCGCTCCAGACATAGTTTTCGGCGTCCTTCAGCGTCACGGTCACGGTATATGTGCCCGCGCTTTTCCGGACGTTGCCCGCAACGGTGTAAAGGTCGCTCGCCGCGAGGGTGTAGGTCTGCTCATCGCCACTGTAGGTGAACTGTGTCGGGTCTGCTTCGGGGATCGCGACGGGCTGTTTGTCGATGGTGATTCTGACGCTGTTGGGCGTGGTGTCGCTGTGGTTGCTGTCGCCCGCAACCTTGTACCAGACGGTGTACTCACCGGCGTTCTCGCCGGTGGGGATGGTAGTGCCGTAATTTGTGCCGTCCGTGCTATACTGCATCGTGCCGCCGGCGGTCGTACCGGCGTTGATGAGCGGCTGCGCCTCGCCGGTGTAGGTCAGAGCGGTGATTGCCGTTGGCGCGGTGCAGGCGGAGTCCGCCTTCGCGATGCTGAACTTCGCACTGCCGGAGACGGTGTATTCTGGATGGCGGTCAACTCCTCCGTCGAGCCGATCGGTTGCCAATTCTGGTCTGTGTGGCTGCTGCCATTATGGGAGCAGCTCGCGCCGCAGATGGGATGGCCGTGCGCGTTGGCAGTGGTCATGCAGATCGTCCCGTCCGACGTGACGTAGAAGAGGTAGTTCTCGCCCGTGTCACTGTGAAAATACTGCTTATCGTCGAGATTCGCGCCGGTGGCGATGGCGATGTCTTCGTTGGTAGGCAGATTCTGCGTGGTCACGCCGATGGACGCGTTGGAGGACAAATGATTCGTGCCGATGGTGATGGTCTTGTCGCTGCGCAGATAGACATTGCTGGTCGTACCGCCGGAGTAATTCCCGTTAGAGCCCTTTGTACCGTTGCAGACATTGTCCTTGATCTGCACCGCGCCGGAAAGAGTCAGAATGCTGTTGCCATAGCCAACATCGCTACCCACATATACGCCGCCGCCAGTTCCCGCATTGTTGCCGGTGATTCTGCTGTCACCGGCCATGGTGAAGGTGCTGTCGCTGCCAATATGCACGCCGCCGCCGTTGTTGCTTGCGCTGTTGCCGCTGATTGTTCCGCCGGTCATGGTGAAGGCGCTGCCGCTGCCAATATGCACACCGCCGCCGCTGCTGCCGCTATTGCTGCTTGCGTTGTTGCCGCTGATCTCTCCGCCGTGCATATAGAATTTGCCGCTGTCCCCCACATACACGCCGCCGCCGTTTCAGACGGTGGTGTTATCGGTGATGCTGCCGCCGTACATAATGAAATTGCAGCTTTGATGAAGACTCACGCCGTTTCCGAGATATTTGTTTCCGTTTGATGCACCGTGGGTGATCTGGCCGCTGTTCTTACAGTCGGTCAGGGTAAGGGTAGGAGGATTGCCTTCCACAGATCTCCTGATATCAAACGCATCTCGATCATCTATAATCGTAATGGTGTGGCCATTCAGACAGAGAGTGACATCACTATCGATATAGATGCACCCGACTTTCTTTAGGGTTGACGAGCCCTTCAGAACAAGGTCGCTGTCAAGGTAGTAGGTGCCCTCAGACAGCGCACACTGATAGGGCTGATTCTGTGTGCCGTCGCCGACCCACACGTAACCGTCATTGTTCTGCGTGATCGCCGTCGCAAAGGTGGTCTTGTCGGTCTCATTATGGCCGCCCACGTAGCTGCACGCTTCTCCATTGCCGCAGAGGTAGTGGGTGTGCGGTGTAGACGTTTCAGACTCGCCACTCGCGAATGCCGCCGCAGACAGCAGCGTCAGGCACAGGGCCAGCGCCAGAAACAGGCTCGATCCTCTCTTTTTCATATTCTCCTGCCTTTTCTGCCAAAGTTTTCTTGCTGGCAAGGCAAGGCAAACTCTGGCTTTTGATTTGCGTTGAAAGCATCTTGCTGTTTTCTCTCAAGCGTGGCGGTCTTCCCACGGACCGCCACGCTCGAGCCGTTACGGCTCGATGATGTTGAAAGGGTTGGCCCCGGTGATCGGGAACTGGTTCATATTCTCCATCATCAGCGTCAGCAGCTCTGCGCTGCCCTCGACCTTGACGGCCTGTGCGACCGTTTCCTGATTGTTGGTCAGGATCGCAAAGAGCGCGTTTTTCGGGCAGCTGATGGACACGTCCGCATCATCAGACAGGGTATCTGCATAGACCAGCAACACACCGTTCTTCACGCGGAGCATGTGCTGTTCGCCCACGTCAGGCAGGATCACGTTCATGGTGAAGTCGCGGTCAGCCAGCGCCTGCTTGTCCATGACAATGGCCATGTAGTCAAACAGCATGGGCGCGGAGAGAGCTTTGACCATGTCGCCGGTAGATTTGGTGGAAGCGGTGAAATTGGCGTTTCCATGGCGCAGCTCCTGCGCGGCGGTCAGATATTCGTTGCGCCACGGGCCGGACTCCGCCTGATACCCCAGCTGCTCCAGTGCATCTGCGCACAGAAGCCGCGCATCGGTGTTCGTCGGATCGGCAAAGACGATGGTGTTTGTGACCTCGGCGACCCACTGATATTCACCCTTGTCAAAATCCGCCTTTGCCATTTGCAGGACCTTGTCAACATCCCCTAGGTACTCCACCCATTTTTTTGCGCTGTCGCTTGGCATGAGGGGGTTCAGGTTGACAGGGTTGCTGTCATACCAGCCCATGAACTTCTGGTAGACCGCCTTGGCGTTGTGGGCGACCGTCCCGTAGTACTGGCGGGTGTACCAGATTTTATTGAGCGCCTCCGGCAGCTCGATCATGTTGGAGATCTCGTCGCTGGTGTAGCCCTGATTGATATAGGTCAGAGTCTGGTCGTTGATGAACTTATACACGGCAGCCGTATTGACCATGTAGTCGTTCACCACGTTGTTTCCCCAGTGCGGCCAGTTGTGGGACTGGAAGGTGACCTCCGCTTCCTTGCCGTAAAGGGAGATGGCCTCGGTGATATAGCTTGCCCATGCCGCGCCGTCGCGCACCTCCGCGCCGCGCAGCGTGTAGAGATTGTGGAGTGTGCCAGTGCAGTTTTCCGCCATCCAAAGCGCCTTGTACTGGGGCAGCCATGTGTTCATTTCGGCGGGCGCTTCCGTACCCGGCGTGAGCTGGAACTCCAGCTCCACACCGTCGATCGTCAGCTTTTCACCGGACTGTGTAATCTCGTAGCTGGGTGTGAGGAAGGACACCGTGCCAGTGGACTGTCCCATGCCGATGCCCTGCGCCAGCTTGCCGGTCACGCCGGGCGTCAGCAGGATACCGTACTGATAATTGCTGCGGCGGCCCATGCCCTTACCGGCGTAGACATTTTCTTTCACAGAGTGCTCCGTGAAGCCCACAGGTGTGATCACGGGGATCTTGCCGCTGGCGAGCTGATCTTCGATAGAAAGTGTCTCGTCTGCCTTATCCTCTTTCGCCATCACGCCGGCGATGCCGCCAAAATGGTCGGCGTGGGAATGAGAGATGATGACGGCCTTGACCGGGAATTTACCAAGATTCTTTTCGATCAGCTGCATGGCAGCCTGGCTGCACTCCACGCTCATCAGCGTGTCAAAGACGATCCAGCCCGTATCGCCCTTGACAACGGTGAGATTTGCCATGTCATAGCCGCGAATCTGATAGATGCCATCCATCACTTCAAAAAGACCATAGGCGTGGTTGTTCTTTGTGTTCTCCCAGAGGCTGGGATTTACGCTGTCAGGCGCTTTTTCATAATCGTCCAGGAACGCATAGGCTTCCTGACTCCAGAGGATCGTCCCATCCTCGTCCTTCAGTTCCAGTGTTTCCGGCGCGTCGATCAGTCCGCGGGTGGCGAATTCATATTCCTGCTTATCATCGAAGTCAAGTTCATCGTAGACGGCGGCATTTGCCTTTGCCGTAAAGTCTGTGGCAGGCTTGATTTCGTCTGTCAGGCCGAGCTCTGCTTTTTCCGGCCCCGCCGCGGCGGGCATCTGCTCGGCGTTCCACTCATCGGCAGCTGGTGTGAAGGTCGTTCCCTCTGTGCTCGTTTCTGCGCTGCCGTTCTGTGTGCAGGCGGCGCAGGACAGAAGCAGCATTGCTGCAAGAAGTATGGCGATGATCCGTTTCATCCGATATCCTCCCTCGAATTTCTTATTGCGCGCGGATAACAGGTGGCTGCCAGCTATCCAGTGCTGTCATATCCGGTACATAGATCCGCATGAACAGATGAAATTCCCCGTCGGAAACAGGCAGCCAGTTAGAGGTGTCTTCCGGTGCATCCTTGGACAGGATAATATCCAATGTGCCGTCCGCATTCAGCTTGAAGCCGGAGCGGTCGTTGATGCAGTAGCGGTCGATGGAATTGTCAATGAGGAAATCATCCTCTCCGTAGGCGGTCACGGACCAGAAGCCGCCCTCCAGCGTGGGAGGAAGGGTTTCAAAGTGGAGCGTATACTTCTTTTCTCCGGTCAGTGCTGCTCCGGTCTCATCCACCGCTGTCTTGGGATAGATCGCCACGTCCACGGTGTTGGCGCCAAGCCCCACCAGCGCTACCATCGCGCGGTAGGTATACTCCGTGCCGAAGTTGCCGATGGGCTTGCCGTAATAGATCCACTGACCGAGTTTTTGCGCATACTTCGCGCCGTCGGCGGCAAGCGTGGCGCGAAGCCCCTGAAGCATCTGCGTCCAGCGCTCGGCAGCTCCTTCGCCCAGGAGGGCGGCGTCGAAGGTCTTACCCGCGCCCACGTTGATGGCGGAGAGTTTCTTCAGCAGTTCCTCATCCGCATCGGCGGGCGGGTTGACCTGCATCAGAGCGTTCGCCGTATTGAAAAACTCTGCTGGCGTCATGGAAAGCACCTTGTTCACGGGAACAAAGTCATTTTCCTCTTTATAAGCTCCCTGCGGTGCGGTATACTCGCCTCCCTGTACATAAGCCGAAAGAGGCAGGAGCTGCATCTGCTCCTGAATGGCATAGACATTGGGCAGATCCTCGTTCCCGGACAGCACCGTGCGGGTGATCGACCACATCGTTGCGGTGGGCACGTCCACGCGCGTCACACCATCGGGCAGCTCGCCCTCCCAGCCGGGAAGCGCGATGGCATAAGCACCCGCCTTGTCCAGCACGGCGGCGGTGTTCGTCCACGCATCCAAAAGCTGCACATTGCAGAAGCGATCCGTTTCCGGCAGAACGAAGATCATAGGCTCTTCACTGATGTCAAGCCATGCCTGCGAATAGACGGTATCGACATTCGGTGTCACGACGGTGCGGAAAGAGGCGTCCGCCAGCTTTTTCGCGTGGTTGAACTGATTGATGGGTGCGCGACCGGACATGGTCCCGTCCGTATTGGTCGATAATGTTTTGGTTGCGTCGGTCAGCACCAGCGGGAACGCATAGATGTATGCCTCGCTGACCGTTTCCCACACGGTTTCGGTATCCGATGTATCCGGCTGCGCTTTTTCGGCAGAGCAGGCGGAAAGAAGCCCGCAGGAAAGCAGCGTAAGCAGCGATAGTAGAATTGCAAGTATCTTTTTCATGTTGTCCTCCTATGAGTCTTTTCTGTTTTGGTTATCTCCTCGGAACGGTTTGTGCGTATGGATTGACTATGAAGTCGTTTGTGATTTTCTCTTTATGGTAAACTATCGATTATTCCGCCCCTTTCTTCCTGCAAGCCTTGAAAGCTCTTTTTTGACCGCTTCGATTTGTGGGTCAAACAACGCTCGCTCGGCAAAGATCATATAGTTGTTGATGGCAAGGATCGACAGATGAACGAACGGCGCAACCTCTTCGTCGGTGCAGCCGAGGATCTCCGCAATCCTGCCCGTGTAATAAGGGTATCTTGCCGCAAGCCGCACAAGGGAAGGCTTTACCTTTTCTCCGTATTCGCGCGACACACATACGCTGACCAGAAAGCGCATGGTAGGCGACATTTTATCCGCCAGCTCACCGAGATGATCCATCATGCTTTTGATGTCACGAATATCTTCAAACACGATGGCAAACGCAGTTTTTTCAATTCGACTGATCGCTTCCTCGGCGCAGGCAAGAACGATTTCCTCTTTGGTGGAGAAGTAATAGTAGATGCCGCCGTTTTGCAACTTTGCCGCCTTACAGAGGTCCTTTGTCGTGGCAACGGTCAGCCCCTTTTCGACAAAGCAGTCAAGGCAGACGCCTACAAGCTCCTGTCTCTTTTCGGCTTTCTTTTCTTCCCGCAAAACACAATCCCCCCATTTCTGTGCATTATCCAGTGTTTCCTATAATAGCATATCAGACTCCGCAAAATAAATCAAGTGCTTGCTTGAATAATAATTATAAATTTTTAGGATCACAATGCTTGATCAAACCTCACAACAGCCTCACTTGGCAGCTTTGCCTCCGGTAAGCTCTGTATGTACCGAATTGCCGTTTTTGCAAAAACGTTTGACTTCACCGTGTCCCAATCTGCCAGCTTTACGATCTCCGCTGTGCTGCTTTCAAAATCAAACCGAATCTCACCCCATTCGCCGTCGTTGTTTGCCTGATAAGCAAAAGCGATGCGTCACAGCCTATTGAGTTTTTCCTCCAGTTCAGCCGCGATGCGCTGCCGTTCTTCCTCACTTTCTGCACGCGCATACGGTTCCAGCGAGGCGTCCCGCTTGCATTCTGCGTCGCGCGTCCATGCTTCAAACTCGGCCTTGGTCATGTCCTTCCGCATCGTGCGTGCATAATATTTCTTGTATGCCCGCTGCTGCACCTGCCAGACTTCATTGTTCGCAACTTTGT
>ERZ791736.348-NODE-348-length-13476-cov-3.069965_pt1 | contig 13476 bp, 13 predicted proteins | sample MGYA00509940_ERZ791736 | MGnify/ENA primary metagenome ERZ791736 (study PRJEB30046, sample SAMN00792014) | human gut metagenome | study: EMG produced TPA metagenomics assembly of the A metagenome-wide association study of gut microbiota in type 2... | reverse complement strand
TAATGTTGGTAAATATGTAATACCTGTAAAAGTAAGTGGTAAAAATATATTTGATGTAAATAGTTGGTATAATTGGCTTAGAACATTTACAACGCAATATGTAGCAAAAGAAACTGTTGATGGAATTGAGGTTATTCGTTATCAACCGCCAGTTACTTATAATAAACCTTGGATGCAAGGTCAATTTAAAGAAAATACAAAGTATACATTTAGCTATAAAGCTAAAGGTATTGTTGGTACAAATAAATCAACTGGTTTTAAATTTGTATATACTGATGGAACTACAACTACTTGTTATGTAGATAATGAAGCAACATGGAAGAATTATACATGTGCATCTAGTGGTAAAACTATTGATCACTTAGAAATGAATTATTTTTATGGGCAAGGATGTTATTTTGATATAAATAGTATACAATTAGAAGAGGATTCTACAGCAACTACATATGAAGCTTATAACGGAAAAACAACTAATATCTATTTAGATGAACCATTAAGAAAAGTAGGAAATTATGTAGATTATATAGATTATGATAATAAAAAAATAGTAAGAAATATAAAAGAAAGAGTTTATACTGGTAAAGAATATTGGTATGCAGATGGAACATCTTATGTGTTTGATTCAACAGAAGCATTTATAAAAAGTACTAAGGGTTCATTATTGAGTAATATTGCTTTTTATGCTAGTACTAAAAATAATGATAATTTTAATTTTGCACGTAGTGGAGCGGGATATATTGAATTTAATGCGTTAAATAAGGGATATACTGTAGAAACATGGAAACAATATCTTGTTAATAAATATAATTCAGGTATTCCTGCTAAAGTTCAATATGATATAGCTACCCCAGAAGAACAGACAATTGATTTACCTTCAATAGAATCAAATGGCAACATAAGAAATGTTAGTTTAGGATGTAATACTGCAGCCTCTTCTATTAGCTTTTCAATTACTAAATAATTTTATTGACAACAATAAAAATAATTAATATAGTAAAGGAAAGTGGTAGTATGGTTAATATGACTTCATCAAGAACTTATTGGACTTCTTCACTTTTTGTCAGTAGTTCTGAAGGAGCTTATATTGTTAGTTATTCTGAATATGGTGCAATAAATAGTAATCGTGTTGCTGGTGAAAATAGTCTTCGCCCAGTTATAACTATCTCAAAATATAATTTAAACTAAAAAAAGTATCACATCGATTGATGTGATATTTTTTACATTACTTGGTAGCTAGAATTATTATATTTGTTTGTACTACCAATTAAATTTTCTAAATTAGCAACTCTTCTTTCTAGATTACTTATTTGATTATTTAAACTAGATAATTGTTGTTCTATAGTGGTAGAAGTAGTTGTTGTTTGTGTTACTGTTTGAGTTGGATAAGGGTTCATTGGCATCATACCAGGGATAGGCATTCCCATCATTCCTTGAGGCATTACTCCAGGATAAGTTGGGTAGATTGGATATGAAGCACCACCACAATTACGATCTTTTTTCATAAACACACTCCTTTACGTTTCTAATTAATTATATGAAAAAGTAGGTAATGTGTGCTTATTTTAATTTAATTCCTTGGTAAGAATTTCTTCTTTGTAATTCTTTATCTATATCATTTAGAACACAAAATTTTTTTATTAACCAGTTTGGTTCTACTAAATCTTCTTTTTTAGGATCACCAGTAATACGATTAATAACTATTTCTGGTCTTAAATATTCTAATTGGTCACATACTATATCAACGTATTCTTCTTTTGTTAAAATATGAAAATTAGTTTTATGATATAAATTTTCTAGGGCAGTATTTTTTAAGATACTTAACATATGAATTTTAATTCCTTGTATATCTAAATTATTTAAATATTTTACAGTTTCTATCATCATATCTTTGGTTTCAAATGGAAGACCATTAATAATGTGAACAACGACATTTATATTTCTTGCTCTTAAATTTTTAACCATTTCATAAAAACATTCTAGGGTGTGACATCTATTTATAAGTTTAGAAGTATTTTCATGAATTGTTTGTAAACCAAGTTCAATGGTAAGATATGTTTTTTTACTTAATTCTTCTAAGTAATCTAAACATTCATCTGTTATACTATCAGCTCTTGTTGCAATGTTTAAGCCAACTACTTTATCTAGTTTTAAGATAGTTTCATATTTTTCTTTTAAAATATTAACAGGAGCATATGTATTAGTATTAGCTTGAAAGTAACCAATATATAAACTGTTAGGCCATTTTTTTGAAATCATATCTTTAACTTGATTAAATTGTGTGATAAGATTATCGTTTTTATTACCAGCAAATTCACCACTACCTAAAGAAGAACAGTAAATACATCCACCATGCCCAACTTTTCCATCAATGTTTGGACATGTAAAACCTGCATTTAAACTAACTTTAAATACTTTACTATTAAATTTATGTTTATAGAAATAATCCAGGGTGTGGTAGCGCTTATTTGTATCACTATATTTAAAATTCATGTAAATCACCATGTAAATTATAGCACATTTCTTCTTTATCTGCTATAATGGTAATGTGATAATATGGAAGAGATTGATTTATACAAATATGAAAATGAATTATATGATAAAGGTTTAAAATATATAGGTGGAGTGGATGAAGTAGGAAGGGGTCCTCTTATTGGTCCTGTTGTAACAGCATGTGTAGTACTTCCTAAAAATTTTAAATTGGAAGGTTTAACTGATTCTAAAAAGTTAAGTGAAAAGAAAAGGAATTTGTTTTATGAATACATTAAAGAACATGCAGTTTGTTATGCGATAGGAATGTGTACACCAGAAGAAATAGATGAAATGAATATTTATGAAGCTAGTAGACAAGCTATGATTAGAGCTATAAAAGAAGTTGAAAAGAAAATACCTTTAGAACATGTTTTAATTGATGCGATGCCTATTAGTATAGATATAGAAACAACATCAATTATTAAGGGTGACGCTAAAAGTATTAGTATTGCCGCAGCTAGTGTAATGGCAAAGGTAACAAGAGATAAGATGATGTATGATTTAGATAAATTATATCCAGAATATGGTTTTGCTTCACACAAAGGATATCCTACTAAAAAACATTTGGAGGCAATCCATAAATATGGATTAATTGAAGGATACCGTAAAAGTTATGGCCCAGTAAAAGAAATTTTGGAGGTAGAACATGAATAATAGTTTTCAAAAAAATCCTTTTATGAATAATAATAGTAGTAATAACAATTATAATAATGGGACATTTAGTAATTATGCGAAAATGGGGCGTAAAACAGTTGAACAAGTTAAAGAAGAAATGAATAATGTTAAATATCGTAATTTTGAAAATAAAATGATGGAAAGAAAAACAGATATACCAAATCAAAATGATTTTAATCACGCTACTGATTTTAGAAATAAAATAAATAGTATGCGTAATATTAATAGAGATTAAATTATAAGGAGGAATAAAATGGGATTATTTTTTAATAGAGATGCGGCTAAAGCAGCTTCAAATACAAATACAAACTCTTATTTGGATGATCAAAAATCTTTATTTAACACTAAAGATAATTCACAAAAAAAAGTTGTTGATGATTCATATGATGATTATGTATATAAACCAAAAGATTATTCTAATGTTCCTAAATATAAAGCACATGATTTAAAAAAAGTAGATATTGTTGTTGACCAAAATGATTTTGGTTATGAAGAATTAAATCCTGATATAAAAACGGTAAATCTACAAAAAAAAGATTTACATGAAGATTTAATGGAGCTTGTAAATAATGAATATATAGATGAAAAAAATAAAGTTAATACTACATCTATTTATGATGAAGGTATAAACAATGAAATAAAAAAAGATGATAATATTGAAATAATAGATATTGATGATGATAAGACTATTCCTGATATTTCAGCTAGTAAGGTAGAAAATTTAAATAATTCTAAAAAGTTATCAATATTTGGTTCTTCAGATGAACCTATTAAAGCAAAAATCCATGAAATAAATCCAGAAGATTTAAAACCAAAAGAAGTAGTTGTGGAGAAAAAAGAAGAACCAAAAGAAGAAGTAAAGATTAATGAAGATGGTAAAAAAGTATGTCCAAATTGTGGCGCGCCATTATCTTTAACTGCTACAACTTGTTTCTTATGTGGAACTAAATTATAAAATTTCACATTTCTAACAAAAAAAATTCATAATTGTCTGGTACTATTAATATAGTGGAGGTGATAATGAATAGAAAAGTAAGAAAAAATTAATGTATAAAAATATAAATTAGAATAAATACACTCCTTACTCACTTTAAGAAATAATCGCAAAATGATTATTTCTTTTCTTGTGTTTTTATAAAAATTATATTATAATTTTTTTAGGTGATAAAATATGAAACGAGGGTTTACATTGATTGAATTAATAGGGGTAATAGTAATATTAGGTATATTAGCACTTATAATATATCCTATAATTAATGATACTTTTATTGAATCAAGTGAAAATATTTCAAAAAGTCAAAAGGAATCATTAGAAAATGTTGCTAGAATGTGGGGAGCACAAAATACAGAATCTTTAAGTGAGACCAAACCTTATTATTTAACTATTGAAACATTAAAAAGAAGTGGTTTGTTAGAAAATAAAGATATTATAGATCCAGATACTAATGAAGAAGTAAAAGGATGTATTAAAATAGAATATAAAACAAATAAATTTGTTTATACTTATGATATATATAAAGATGTTACAAGTTGCCATTAGCAACTTTTTTAGGAGGTAAAAATGAAAAAGCCAGAGTTATTAGCGCCCGTAGGTTCAAAAGAAGCTTTAATAGCAGCGCTTAATGCGGGATGTGATGCAGTTTATCTTAGTGGTTATTCTTTTGGGGCACGTAATTTTGCTCCAAATTTTGATTTAGATGAATTAGTATCTGCTATTTCACTTTGTCATGTTTATGGTGTCAAAGTTTATGTTACAGTTAATACTTTAATTAAAGAAAATGAAGTAAATAGATTTATGAATTATATTGATTTTTTACATCAAAATAACGTAGATGCTATTATTGTTCAAGATTTAGGAATGTTAGATTTAATAAGAAAAACTTATCCAAATTTAGAAATACATGCTTCAACACAGATGCATATTCATAACCTTAATGGTGTTAAGATTTGTGAAAAATTAGGAATAAAAAGAGTTGTTCTAGCACGTGAAACTAATATTGAGCTAATAAAGGAAATTAGAAAAAAGACTTCTTTAGAGTTAGAAGTTTTTGTTCATGGCGCGCTTTGTATTAGCTATTCAGGACAATGCTTAATGAGTAGTTTAATTGGTGGTAGAAGCGGTAATAGAGGAATGTGTGCAGGAACATGTCGTCTTCCTTTTGATGTTATTGATAAAAATAATAAAAAGTTAAATAAAAATAGTTATCCTCTAAGTACTAAAGATTTATATACTTTGAACAATATTGATAAACTAATAGAAAGTGGTATTGATAGTTTTAAAATAGAAGGAAGAATGAAAAGAGCTGAATATGTTTATTTGGTAGTATCATTATATCGTAAAGCTATTGATTCTTACTTTGAAACAGGGAAGGTAAATATTACAGAAAACGATATAAAAGAATTAAAAAAGATTTTTAATCGTGACTTTACAAAAGGTTTTTTATTTAATGAAACAAATAATAAAATAACGAATGATTATCGACCTAATCATTTGGGTATTCCTATAGGTAGGGTAATTAAAAGTAACAATAATTTAATTAAAATAAAATTAGATGATGATTTAAATATTGGTGATGGTATTAGGTTTATTGATACTGATTATGGATTTGTTGTTACAACTATGGTGGTAGATAAAAATCGAGTAAAGAGTGCTAAAAAAGGGGATATAGTTACTTTAAAAGTAGATAAGAAAATTGCTGATAATAGTTTGATGGTAAAAACTACGGATATCAAACAGTTAGAAAATTTAAAAAAATATATTAGTACAATAAGTAGAAAAGTCAAAATAGAAATGAAAATTATTTTAAGAAAAAATCAAGAAATTGTATTAGAAATTAGCGATGGAATAAATTTTGTTTCTATTAAAGGAGTTAAAGTAGAAGAATCTTTAAAAGCTCCTTTAACACAAGAATTAATAAAAAAACAACTAAATAAATTAGGTAATACACCATTTGTTATTAATAAATTAACTATAGAAAAAGATAGTAATATTTATGTTAATAATAAAGATTTAAATGATATAAGAAGAAAAGCTATTGATTTATTAATAAAAAAACGTCAGTATGAAATAAAATATCAAAAAAAAGAAGTTGTATTTAATGTAGTAAGTGTTAGTGATAAACTAGAAAAAACAATTCTAATTGAAGATGGAAGCCTTTATGAAAAAGTAAAAAAAATAAATGTTGATAAGATTTATACTGATGACATAAATTTAATGAAGTTAGATGATAAGCGTCTTGTTTTTAAGATTCCTCGTGTTAATTATCAATATGTAGCTTATAATAATCCTGTTATGATTGGAGAAATTGGTAGTCTGGATTATAAAAATATAGATAATAGTGATTTCTCTTTAAACGTAACTAATTCCTATACGGTTTCTTTATTACATAATTTAGGAGTAAAAAAAGTTACTTTGTCTTATGAACTTACTTTAGATGAAATAAAAGAAATAGTTGATGGTTATAAAAAAAGATATCATAAAAATCCTAATTTAGAAGTTATTATTTATGGTAGACAAGAAATGATGATTAGTAAATTTAGTTTAAATAGTTTATATAATAATGATAATCTATTTTTAAAAGATCGTTATAAGAAACTTTATCCTGTAAAAGAAAAGAAGCATTTAATGTATATATATAATAGTCAAATATTAAATATGAATAAGATTAACTTTTATAAATTAGGAATAAATTCTATTAGATATAACATTTTTGATGAAAATGATATTAAAAATATTAATTTGTAAATAATAAATTTTTTTGGTATATTAATAGTGGTGAAGTTATGAAAAAAATAAAAAATGTAATAGGACAAATTTATAGTATTATAGTTAAGCCTGAAATGAAAGTACTTCCAGGTCAACTTGCATTTTTCTTAGTTTTGTCAATTATTCCAACTATTGTTTTATTAGGATTTATATGTTCAACCTTTCGTGTTCCTTTTACTAATGTTATCTACGCTATGAATGAAATACTTCCTAAAGGTGTAAGCGATATTCTTATTTCTTATATAAATGGTGAAGGATTAAATCTTAGTATAGGATTATCAATGGTTGTAGGTTTTATTTTAGCGTCTAATGGTCCACATTCTATTATTATAACTTCTAATACTTTATATGGAATACCATATTCTAATTATTTAAAAAGACGTATAAAAGCTTTAATTCTTACAATACTATTATTGATGTTATTTGTGTTTACTTTAATTGTTTTAGCATTTGGTAATCATATTGTAGCACTTATCTTGGGTTTAAAAATTTTACAGCCTTTTAGTGAAGCTATTTATAAAATTTATTTTTGGTCAAAATGGCCACTTGCGTTATTTATAATTTGTTTTATTGTTAAGCTTATTTATTCAATCGCGCCAGATAGTCATATTCCAAGTAAATATAATACAAAAGGAACTGTATTTACAACAATTGGTTGGATATTAACAACTATTATTTATTCTTATTATGTAACAAATATAAGCAATTATAATCTTTTCTATGGAAGTCTTAGTAATATAATTGTATTAATGTTATGGATTTATTTTTTAGCTTATATTCTTGTTTTTGGAATGGCAATAAATGTCAACACCTATAAAAATTCTTTAGATAATAAAAATTAAAAAAAGGAACAAAATATTATTGTACATATATTGTTACCTATATGTATTTAACACAGACTAAGTAGTACTCAATTTAGTTTTACTGTGAACTAACAAGTATTAATTTTGGAAGGTAACGAATTCTCCTTTTTTACGAGACACTTGTCTCGTTTTTTTTGAAATTGCTAAAAATTGTGAAAAGTGATATACTTATCACAGCTTTTGAGGTGGTAAAATGAAAAAATTTATTATGAATATAATAAATAAAATTAAAAATTTTAACTATAAAGACTATTTTAAAAATAATATTTTATTTTTAACTTTTGTGTTATCAACATTAATAAATGGTTGTTTATTAAGATTTTTAACTGTAAAAAACTATTTTGCTATTAGACCTATTTTAGGTGATTTAGTGTTAATTATTATTTTAGGTTCTTTTAATTATTTATTTAAACCTAAAAATAGATTTAAATATTTATTAACATTGTCAATTGTTTTTGTTGCAATATGTGTTATTAATTCCATGTATTATACTAATTATTTATCATTTGGTTCCTTTTCTTTATTAGCAACATCTTTACAAATTGTTGATGTTGGTGATGCTGTTGTTGAAAATATTATGGAACTAAAAGATTTCTCTTATATATGGCAATTATTTGCTTTAATCTTTATTTATGTTACGACTGATTTGAAAAAAGCATCTTCATCAAAAGGAAAAAGTAATAAAAAGTTATTTAAAAATACTTTAATTAGTGGTATTAGTTTTTTGGTAATTTTTCTTTTTACTCTAACGCCTACAGATATAGGTAGATTTTTAAAACAATGGAATAGAGAATATATAGTTATGCGCTATGGTATTTATACTTATCAAATAAATGATTTAGTAACTAGTTTATCACCTAAGATTCATAGTATGTTTGGTTATGATAGTAACGCTAAAGTATTTAGAGAATATTATGAAGAAAATAAAGAAGAAAAGAAAACTAATCAGTATACTGATATTTTTAAAGGAAAAAATGTCATTGTTATTCATGCTGAAAGTTTTCAACAATTTACTATGAACTTGAGTTTTAATAATAAAGAATTAACTCCTAATATGAATAAACTAGCAAGCGAAGGTATATATTTTTCTAACTTTTATGCACAAGAGAGCGTAGGAACTAGTAGTGATAGTGAATTTACTTTTAATACTAGTTTAACTCCTGCATCTTCTGGAACAGTAGCAATCAATTATTATGATCGTGAGTATGTTACTATTCCTAAACTTCTAAAAACACAAGGTTATTATACATTTAGTATGCATGGTAATAATGGGACATTTTGGAATCGTAATTTACTTCATGAAAGTTTTGGTTATGATTATTTTTATAATTATACAAAAGATTATAATATTGATGAAACTATTGGTTTAGGACTTTCTGATAAATCATTTTTTAAACAATCAGTAGCTAAAATAAAGGATGTAAGTAAGGAACATAACAATTTCTATGGAACGCTTATTATGCTTACTAACCATACGCCATTTTCTTATATTGGACCATTTTCTGATTATAGTGTTGATATTTTAGAAGAAACTACAGATTCTAAAACAAACGAGGCAACAACAAATACTAAACATTATTTAGAAGGAACAACGATGGGAAATTATCTTAAATCTGTTCATTATGCGGATGAAGCAATTGGTCAGTTTATAGAACAATTAGATGAAGAAGGACTACTAGACAACACTGTTATTGTTATTTATGGTGACCATGACGCTAAACTTAAAACAAGTGAGTATGAATATTTATATAATTTTGATCCTGAAACACAAACTATGTTAGATGTTAATGATCCTGATTATCATAAAGTAGATGCATATGAATATGAATTAAATCGTAAAGTACCATTTATTATTTGGACTAAGGATAAAAAATTTAATGTTGAAGTAAAAGAAGTAATGGGAATGTATGACGTACTTCCAACATTAGGAAATATGCTTGGCTTTGAAAGTGAATATGCTTTAGGACATGATATGTTTAGTGTTGATGAAAATATTGTTGTTTTTCCTGATGGAAATTGGTTAACTAATAAAATGTATTATAATAATCAAACAGGAGAAGCAAAACTTATTGATCCTACACAACCAGTAACAATAGATTATATTGAAAAGAATTGTAAACATGCTGATGAAGTAGTAACTGTTTCTAATTCCATTATTACTTATGATTTGATTAGAAAAACGAAAGAATCTGAAGATTTACTTAAAAAATATAAATAGGGAAAGTAAAAACTTTCTCTTTTTTGTAATTTATAAGCTTTTTTCAAATATAATATTAAAAAGTATTGAATTAAAACGTTTTTTTTGTTATAATCAATTTGTTCTTATAAATGGGTCTATAGCCAAGTGGTAAGGCGTGGGACTGCAACTCCCTGATCGTTGGTTCAAATCCGACTAGGCCCTCCAAATTAAAAATAACTTACGAAATTAATTGTTCGTAAGTTTTTATTTTTGATTTTATGATTGTTATGACATAATTAAAATAGGAGGAGGGGATTTATGAAAAAAATATTAATGATGTCTGTAATAGTTGGAAGTTTATTTTTAATAGTAGGATGTGGAAATGAGAAAGTAACTGATAATGGTGGTACTAATGGATTAACTTATACTAACAAATACGAGTGTAGTAGATTAGAAAAATATACCACTCAACAAGTTTACTATCGAACAAAAAAGGACCCTAAAAATGATGAAGATAGTGGTAAAGATGCTCTTGAACTTGAAATTTCTAGATTATATGACTTTACTGAAGCTGGAGATAAACTATTAGCTTATTATGATATAATGGCTTATAATTATCTTGTGGATTATGATATGGAAGAACAAAAGAAATATTTTGAAGATGAATGTAAAACTAAAGATAAAGATACTTATAAAAGTTGTATAGTAAGTTTAAGTGATAAAACTATCACTGTGACTTTAGAAGTTAATTTAGATTCTGCAGATGGTAAAGAATCATTTTCTGGCGCTACGCTTGATTTAGTTAAAGAAAATTATGCTGATTCTCCATATACTTGTAAACAATAAATAAGTTATTTTTTTTATTATATATGGATGATAAAATTTATAAAAATGTTTGACTAACAATAATAATGGTGTTAAAATAAAAATGTAAATTGAAGAAAGAGAATAGTAGTAAGGTATTATTTTTAAGAGAGTTAATGGTTGGTGAAAATTAATACTTGTATCTTATGAATCTACTCTGGAGAGAAATGTAAACATTTCCGGTATTGCCGTTATACAAATTAAGAATAAAAGGATGGTACCGTGCTTTTCGCACTCCTTGTGGTGCTATCCTTTTTTTGGAGGATTTTATGAAAAAGGCGTATTTAATATATGATATCCGTGATATAAAAAGAATTTTTATGACTACAAATGAACTAAAATTATTTGGTTATGAAATAGTATTATTAACTGATACTTATAATGTGGATTTTAATGAAAATGATGAAAATGTTCTATTAGTTTTAAATTATCACGGAGTGGTAAGAGATCCATATTTATCAGTTTGGCTTGAGTTTTTTTATAAAAAAAATCAAACTATAGTGCTTCTTAATGATATTTCTAATGAACGTCAAATGGAATATATTAATGACTTCTATCCTTTAGTTTTAGACGGTGATATAAATAAAATGAAAGAAATAAAAAACAATTTACTAAACTATTTTACTAAAGAAGAATTGTTACAACTAAAGAAGTTAGATGATTTATACGCTAAAGCATTTGTTATGACCGCTACTGTTTTTAAAAATAAAAAAGATAAAAGTGACGAACCATACTTTGATCATTTGTTTAGAGTATCCCAAAAATTAGACGATGAGAAAGAACAAGTTGCTGGGCTTTTACACGATATTTTAGAAGATACAGAAATAACAGAAGATGATTTAAAAAATTTTGGTATACCACAAGATATTATTGACATAGTAAAAATAGTCACTAAACCAGTTGTTGATAAGACAAAATCAAATGAAGAAGAAAGATTAAAGTTATATGATGAAGAAATAAATAAAATAATAGCGACTAATAATATTCATGCGATAAGATTAAAGTATGCTGATATGACAGATAATTTTAATCCCGATAGAATAAATAAATTACCAAAAGAAAAACAAGAATGGTTTAATAAAAAATATGGACCACAATTAGTAAAATTAAAAACAAAAAAAGAAGGAGATTATTATGATAGATATTAATTTAATAAGAGAAAATAAAGAATTAGTAAAAGAAAATATTAGAAAGAAATTTCAAGATAAAAAATTAGTTTTAGTTGATGAAGTAGAAGATTTAGATAAAAAATTTAGAGATGCTAAACAAAAGGGAGATAACTTAAGAGCTTTAAAAAATAGTCGTAGTGCAGAAATTGGATTACTTATGCGTGAAGGAAAAAAAGAAGAGGCAGAAAAATTAAAAGCAGAAATAGCGAGTTATGGAGAAGAAATTAAATCATTAGAAGCTGAAGAAGAAAAAATAAGTTCTTCAATTAAAGAAAAAATGATGATGATTCCAAATATTATTGCTGATGATGTTCCAATTGGTGAAGATGACAGTAAGAATGTTGAAGAAGCTCGTTTTGGTGAACCTGTTGTTCCTGATTTTGAAATTCCATATCATTCTGATATTATGGCTAGATTTAATGGCTTAGATAAAGAAGCTGCTGGAAGAGTAAGTGGTAATGGATTTTATTATTTAATGGGAGATATTGCTCGTCTTCATTCTGCAGTCCTTGCTTATGCTCGTGATTTTATGATTGATAAAGGATTTACTTATTGTATTCCTCCATATATGATTCATGGTGATGCAGTAAATGGGGTAATGTCATTTGAAGAAAAAGAAAATATGATGTATAAAATAGAAGGTGAAGATCTATATTTAATAGGTACTTCTGAACATTCTATGATTGCTAAATTTAAAGATCAAATATTGAAAGAAAGTGATTTACCTATAACAATGACATCTTATTCGCCTTGCTTTAGAAAAGAAGTAGGAGCACATGGTATTGAAGAAAGAGGTGTATATCGTATTCACCAATTTGAAAAACAAGAAATGGTTGTTGTATGTAAACCAGAAGATAGTGAAGCTTGGTATGATAAAATGTGGAATTATTCAGTTGAACTATTTAGAAGTTTAGATATTCCAGTTCGTAAATTAGTTTGCTGTAGTGGAGATTTAGCAGATTTAAAATATCGTTCTTGTGATATAGAAGCTTGGTCACCACGTCAACAAAAATATTTTGAAGTGTGCTCTTGTTCAAATTTAACGGATGCTCAAGCTAGAAGACTTGGAATTCGTTATAAAAAAGAAAATGGTGATAAAGCTTTTGCGCATACTTTAAATAATACTGTAATTGCGCCACCTAGAATGTTAATTGCCTTTTTAGAGAATAATTTAAATGAAGATGGAAGTGTTAATGTTCCAGAAAGCTTAAGACCATACATGGGTGGTAAAGAAAAACTTATTCCAGTTAAATAAAGCGTTTTTAATCGCTTTTTTTATTTATCTTTATGATATAATATATAAGGGAGGAATAATCATGAAGATTGGTATTTTTGATTCGGGTTTAGGGGGGATAAATGTTTTAAAAGAAATAAAAAAAGCATGTTGCTTAACCTGAAACGCCGTAAACTCGGTGTGCGTGAACTGGTGAC
>ERZ791736.311-NODE-311-length-14427-cov-31.309491_pt1 | contig 14427 bp, 21 predicted proteins | sample MGYA00509940_ERZ791736 | MGnify/ENA primary metagenome ERZ791736 (study PRJEB30046, sample SAMN00792014) | human gut metagenome | study: EMG produced TPA metagenomics assembly of the A metagenome-wide association study of gut microbiota in type 2... | reverse complement strand
TGAAGTGGTACATTTGAAAACGCTACAGGGGGTACATTCAATGTGATATAGTCAAACTATCAAGTGTCTTTATTTTCGCGGATGGAGATGTTATTATTGACAAGAGATTGTGATTTTGTTGATGTAGGTGATAAATTGTAGCGAAGGTTGAAGATTTATATTATTTGATAGATAAATGATAAAGCAGATATATTATGAATGAGTCAGAATTAAGCAAATATGCACAGGTGTTTCGCAATGAAAATGGTAACCCAAATGTAATTAAACTTTCCAATTACTTGAATGTCAGAAATATGCCGAAAAGTAGTTCTCGCAAAGCATGGGGAGAAGTATCGTGGATAGACTATTGGCGTGCGTTAACTGGAAATTATGAAAATCAACAAAAATGTGCCTGCTGCGGAAAAATAATCTTTGCGGACGTAGATACCAAGGAGTGTCAAGAACTTGTAAAAATACATCAACTTTCTGGAAGAAGTGAAATAACTGCCGATGTATCCCAGGCAGAAGGAGCACATATAGTCTATGCCCAAGACAAGGGTGGTGGACGATATAATGGAACATATATTGTCCCTTTATGTAAGAAATGTAATAGTAGTGCTGATGACGAAGATTTTAAAGTTGAGACTGGTAGTATTATCTGCGAAGAGATAGGCTATTCTATAAAAAAACAGTAATCTTTTTAACGAGAGAATAATCTAGTTAGAATAGTTAATGGAAAGACGGATTTACTTTTCTCATCATATGTATGGCAAGAAGATGGCCTTTACCCAAGAGGTCTTTTATACGAATGAGGTAGTGCCATTATGCCAACGTGAGAGGTTCGTGGAGGAAGTAACAAGCCCCCATTTGACGGAACGAACTGACAGGTGTTTTGAAAATCAGCATACTTTTTGTAGTTTTGCAACATGAAGTTACGAAAAGAGTGTATTTTATTGGAAATGAGCGTATGTTAATCGCTCATGATAGTAATAGGTTACGATTTAGTTAGTTATCTGCTGCATTATTCTTCTGCGCGTTGCGTAACCTTCAAAGAACTCTTCGTATGCAAAAGTAACAATAAAACGGGAGATTTTGATATGAATCTCCCTGATTTTTTTCTATCTCATACAAGTTTTCCGTAAAAGCGGCTTTATTCGTCGGTACACCATCGCCCAAAAGGATTTTGAACGAACGTGTGCCGACTACTGCATAAGCGGAGAAAAGGGCTTTGCCTCACGCCTAAGCAACAGTTTAGACTGATGAGGCAAAGCCCATTTCTTTTGTGCTTATGCCAAAGAGGTGTTTTTACGGCTTTTCAGATGATTTTTCTTTTTCGCCGTTCTTTTGAGCCGGAAGCGGAAAGCCGTGTATGACCGCTTGCCCATAAATGGAACAAGCCGTCACCCACAGCAGGCAAACAGGGAAGAATGATTTTATCTGCCCGCCCCGACACGTCCGGCCGGACAGATAAAACCATACTTCCTTGCAGGTGGTTTGCTCGGTTTCACGCTACCGGCTATGTCCTTTTTTGGGGGGACTTCCTTTTTTCACGGATTTCTCTTTTGAAGTTTTCTGTCTAATCTGCCTCTACTTCCGTTTACCTCCATTTTCGCGCCTTTCAGTGGGCCGCATCAGGCAGTCATTTCCGTTCTGGGCGCAAAGGTAACTCCGGGATTTGACGGGAAAGCAAGGTCAAGCCTCCTGTTTTCGGGAAAAATCTCCAGCCCTGCGGGTAGTATTTTTCCCGAAAAACCTTGCATTCCCTAATCCCTACCTTTTTAAGCACCCGAAACGAAAACGACCGATGCGACAGAAAGACGCATAAAAAAAATGTCGGATAAACGAGAGGCAGATAAGATAGTTTGAAACTCAACTCCCTCAGCTCTTGAATCCGCATAAAAAATAAAAATCAAAAACAGAACAGATATGGGAACAACAATGGCAACAAAATTCGTGGCTTGGGAAGTGCCGACATTGGAAGCACTGAAAGGCAGTAAGGTTTACATCCTTCGTGAAAAACTGAACAACGGAGGACAGATGAACCGAGAGGAAAAAGATTGGCTCACCGAAAAGGTGAATAGCAACACCTATTTCAAGAGCGCAGTCCCCCTGCAAGGCTGGAGGTTTGACTTCTCCGATGTACTCCGCACGTTTCTCGTGTGCCAATACGGACGTTGGACGGAATACAAGGCAACGGACAAGACCGGACTTCGCAGATACCTATACGGCAGGATAGACAACATTGTAGAACTTGAAAAATAGCGAGGATATGACAGCAACGGCAGACTTCAGACAAGTGGCGCAATACATAGGGCTTGCGATATGCGCCCTAATCATGCGCACCGCCCTTTGGGTGTTCGGCATCCTTTGGGGCATCGTCAGAGAGATAGTAAACGGAGTGTTCCGAGTGGCGATAGGCATAATCGTGGCTATCCTTTCCGCAATCGCCTTCTTCGGCTTCATCCTTTGGTTATTCACCCTTTAATCTTACCGATAACGATATGAAAACGACAGACCATTTCAAGAGAACGATACAGATGTATTTGGAGCAACGTGCAGCGGAAGATGCGCTCTTTGCCAAGAAATACCGTAACCCTGCCAAGAACATAGACGATTGCGTGACCTACATTCTGAACTATGTGCAGAAAAGCGGTTGCAACGGCTTCACGGACGGGGAGATATACGGACAAGCCGTACATTACTATGACGAGAACGAGATAGAGGTGGGCAAGCCTATCCAATGCCAAGTAGCCGTGAACCATGTGGTGGAACTCACCGCAGAGGAAAAGGCGGAAGCACGTCAGAACGCTATCCGACAATACCAAGACGAGGAACTCCGCAAGTTGCAGAACCGCAACAAGCCGAGAACCGCCACCAAAGCGACCATCCAAGAAATACAACAACCCTCATTATTTGATTTAGGCTTATGAAACCGAGAACACACATACAGCAGGAAGTCGCACATCTGAGCAAGCGACTACCGAGATTGACCGCCACGCAAAAGGCATACGCTTTCCGTCATTGCTTCAAGCACTACGCAATCAAGAGAGCGGACGGCACGAACATCTGTACCGAGTGCGGACATTCGTGGAAGAGCGACCACGACCTTGCGGACACCCTTTGCGGATGTACCTGCCCCCATTGCGGTATGCAGTTGGAAGCGTTGCGCACCCGAAAGAGCGTTTTCAGCGAGAACGAATACTTCTCCATCGTCACCACCAGCAAGCAGTACCAAGTGATACGCTTCTTCTTCGTGAAGTCCAGATACAAGGCAGGGCAAGCAGCCGAGTATTCCATTTATGAAGTGGTACAGAGGTGGATTTCGCCCGATGGAAAGACAACGACCGTTGCCCGACTGCGTGGTATGTCAATGTTGTATTATGACCAATGGTCGGAATACAGCGACATGGAAGTGCGCAAGAACAACAGACTTCACGCATACGATATAGCACCTATGTGTACTTATCCCCGACAGCGTTTCATCCCCGAACTGAAACGCAACGGCTTCAATGGGGACTATCACAACACACTGCCGTATGACCTTTTCATGGCTATCCTTTCCGACAGCCGAGCCGAAACACTCTTGAAGGCAGGGCAATACGCCATGTTGCGCCACTATATCCGCAGTTCCTTTGACATGGGACGGTATTGGGCATCCGTCAAGATTTGCATCCGCAACGGTTACACCATTTCGGACGGCTCCGTATGGTGCGACACCATTGACCTCCTGCGTCATTTTGGCAAGGACACGAACAGCCCGAAATACGTCTGCCCTGCCGACCTCAAAGCGGAACACGACAAGTTGGTGGCAAAGCGCAACCTGCAAAGGGAGCGTGAGCGGACGGAACAGCAACGGAAAAAGGCGATTGAGGACGAGAAGAACTATCTGAAAACCAAAGGCATATTCTTCGGACTTGTGTTCTCCGACAGCCTTATTTGCATCAAGGTCATAGAGAGCGTGAAGGAAATGGAAGAGGAAGGGCGGATGATGCACCATTGTGTGGGCGGTTATCACAACAAGGCAAACTCCCTTATCCTATCCGCCACCATTGACGGCAAACGGATTGAAACGATAGAAGTGTCACTGAAAACGCTGAAAGTGGTACAAAGCAGAGGGGTATGCAATTCCAATACCGAGTACCACGACCGCATCATCCGACTTGTGGAGGACAATGCCGGACTTATCCGTCAGCGTATGAACGCAGCATAATATCAACCTATAATACAGAATAATATGGAAGTAAGATTTGAAAGCATGGTTTGCTTGTGGGACGATAAAATTCCCACGATGTTCCTTGAATTTATGAACCTCCTCACTTTTTGTCAGAGTGAGGAGCAGTTAAGGGCAAGCGTAAAGGACTTTTCCGAGAAACACGAACTTGACAAGTTCTTCCTTTACGGCTTCGGCTCACATCATTTCTACCTGCACCAACGCTATACGAGTAACCCCGAAATGGTTATGCGGAACAGAGTGTTGTCAGTACATTTCTAACCATCTAAAAACAACGATTATGAGTACACGGATGACCATCAACGGAGTAAGCACCTGCACGAAAGCAGGGACAGAGAAATACGAGAAGTTCCAAACGGGTATCGGCAGACGCAAGCGGACACTTGTGCAGTACGACTACCGCCACACGGACGGGGAATTATTCTCTTGTGTGAAACCCACGTTGGACGAGTGCCAAGCCGCACGGGACAAGTGGCTGACGGCAAAAAGAGGAAAGGAGGACAAGCGATGAACGAATCAGGCTACCAAACGCTGATAGTCAAATTCAGCAAGCCCATCACGGAATTGGACGGCATCTTTGACGATGCCGAAGCGTGGGGAGTTGAAACCCTTAAAGGATGGGTAGAGGACTATGAGAGCAGTCGGTTTACCGCCATTGACAGCCATACGGCAGTCATAACGAGCGAGTACAATATGGAGTGTGTGAAAACATGGTTGGAAAGGAACACCCCCATAGCCGAGAAAACAGAATTTTGAACATTCGGGCGGTGTCCGCACCGCCCGAACATAGCACCCAAAGAAGAATGAATATGATAGCAAAGACAATTTTGGAGCAGATAGGTGGCAGACGCTTTGCCGCCATGACGGGAAGCAAAGACTTCATAGACATGGGCAACGGCTTACGCATGAGCCTTGCGAGGAACAAGACGAGTGCCAACCGCCTTGACATCATCTATGACGGAGGGGCAGACCTCTACAATATGCGCTTCTACCGCAAGACGTTCAGCAAAAAGACCTTTGAGTGCAGGACGAAGGACATAGAAACGCACGAGGGGATATACTGCGATATGCTGGAGGAAATGTTCACGATGGTAACGGGACTTTACACCCGTTTTTAAGGGAGGTGGGCGGCGAAAGCCGCCTACTTTCTTTCATGAGCATGATGGCGGATAAGAAAGTAGGCAAAGAAACCTTTGTCCTAATCTACGATAGTATTTACAAAAACAAGTTTTTATCATGGAAGCAATCAGACAAAACGGAAAAATCATCTTGCACAGCAATGACGAAACAAGCATAAAGATGATTTTCAAAAACCTCACGGGCAGGAATTTTCAAGGTCAGGAATATGTGGAATATATCCGGTGCATCGCAATCGGGGATATGGGATTCTCGCCCGGCATTATCGAACATTGCAAGGATGATGAGGTAATCGGTAAAGGAACAATCCCGAATGTATGAAAGTGGAAAATCCGATGAAGTTGCGGCTTCATCGGATTTTCTTTCGTCAGGTACTTATTATTTATGGTACATACAGTAGCGCAAACTCAGCCTTTCTCCGTTTGAGCAGTATGGCATGACGTTTACCCTTGTAGTTGCAGAAAGCGATATACTCCCAATAGATGTTCCTGTCGCCAGCCTCCAGCTTTCGGATCAGCTTGCTTTTGGGTATCTTCCCGCTCCCCAAAAGGCGGTACGGACCGACATTGTAGGCAAGCGTGGCAAGGAGCAGACTATCTTTCCCGAACTGCCGGAACATCGCGCAGAACTTCCGCAGGTCTTTCCGCAGAAGCGCGTCCGCCTGCCGCTTCGTCATGGTACGTGCCGAATACCTTTCGCCCGGCTGCAACCGATGTCCATACCCTACATACGGGTGATGTTTTTCCGAGTGCCAGCCTTCAAAATACTTCGTGCATCGCACCGCCCTCTCAAATGGTGGCAGTCGGTAGATAGCCGCCTGCCCGTCCGTTCCCTCATGGCGGCTGTCCCGTGCGGACACGGAACAGACCGCCAGAAGCGAACAGAGGATAGCCATGAATACACGCATCATCGTGTAAGGGGCTTGAAGTTGCCGATGGGGACAACAGAGATAGTCCCGTCATCCTTCACGTTTCGGTTGTTGAAGTCAAATTCCAACTCGTAGGAGTTGCTGAAATTGTCCTCCACCACTACAATGAAGTTGTGCGCCTCGTCACCCTCCGCCGTGTAGTACAGCCGGAACTTCTCGTTCTCGAGCAGGTAGCGGTCATTGGGCAGGAACGTGATACCGTTGTCCATTTTCAGCGTTCCTTCTCCCTCAAACTGGAAATACCGGATAGTATAGAGGGTATTGGCGAAGTCGCCCGTCTTTTTCAGTTCACAGCGTATTTCAACCGTCTGCCCCTTTGTCACCTTGTTAGGCACGGGCATGGTTTCCACCGTGAAGGGATAGGATTGCTGGATGTCCATGTCGTCGTCACACGATACGGCGGTGAGCGACACGGCGGCGAAAAGGCAGAGTGCCAACGCCTTGAAGATTGATGTTCTCTTGTTCTTGTTGTTCAGTATGTTCATTGTCCTTTGATTTTTAAGTTATTGTTCTTTTTTCGTTGTCAGTTGCAGATACTCGTTCAAGTCCTTGCAACCATCATAGAGGGCGGAACGGTCGCAGACACGTTCCTCGTAGTGTCCTTTCAGCATTTTCAACGTGCGCCATCCGGCTTCGTCACGGTCGAGGTAACAGTCTATGCGCCCGTAACCGTCCAGATACCTCATTGCCTTTTCCACGTTGGAAATGGAGTTCAGCACAAGGCAATCACCCGTTTCCAATCCGAGCGTGACAGCGGAAAGGAAGTCCATGAAGCCCTCAAAGACGCTGCACACGTCAGACGGAGAACCTTCTGCCTTGACCAGCGACACATCCTTCGGAGGCACACATCCTTTGAAGAAGCGGCTGCGGATTTCATAGACACCCGCCACGTTCGGAAAACCGACGGCGAAATACCGCTTGCCACGCACACCGTAATTCAGTCGGCAGCAATACCGGGATGCAATGCCGTAAGGAATACCCCGTTCCGCCAGATAGTCCGTCAGTGGAGAACGAAGCAGTGGGACGGCTTCCACTCCTTCAAAGGTAGGTTCGGATGGTTTAGGCAGGAAAGTCGTTTTGCTCACTTCGGGAACAGGCATAGGCATATTGGCGGTTTCCGCTATGAACTTCACTTGTTCCATGAAGTCGCCACTTTGGATAAACTCCCCGGCAAGCGTGAAGATGTCGCCGCCTTTTCCAAGACCGAAGTCGTACCAGAGCTGTTTCGTCACGTTCACACGGAAAGATGGCGTGCGCTCGCTCCTGTACGGGGCGATATACCACAGCTCGTTGCCGCTTCTTCGGACAGGCTCATGTCCCAGCCGTGCGAGAAAATCCGCAATTGGCATTTGTTTGATGATGTCTATTTCCGTCCGTTCCATGTGGCGTGTCAGTTAATGATGAACTTCACGCCCACGCCCCACTGCGTATGAAACTTCCTCGTGTCGCCACCCCACAGGCAACGCTCCCGTAGGTTGGCGAGCAGAGCGATACGGTCTGCCACGTAAAACTCCACATCGAGCGTCAGCGCACCGCCGTAGATGAAGGCGTCCCGATCATGGAGCGTGGAGCCGTCATGCAACACCTTTTCGCCCCAGTTCACCGATTCATATCCGGCAAGAGCCGAAGCACCTGCATAGACGAATACGATTTTACGAGCATCGGAGAGTATCTTGAAGCAGTAGCCGCCCTCCGCCGTGAACTGCGCCACGGGTATCTTTCCGTCCTTGTAAGGGTTGTTCTTCAACAGGTACTCGCCGCCGAACACCCATTTATTCCCCTTTTTCGTGTAGGTGGAAAGAGCCGCCCCAAAACTGTACCCGCCGTCGTTGCCGCCGGGATTAAAGCCGTCCGCCATGTTCGCCCTGACCTCGATGCCCTGCATCTTCGGCAGGCATCGCTGGGCGTGCGCCTGCCCCGTGAACAGGGCAAGCGACACGATGATGATTGCGATGTACTTTCTCATGGTCAGCGCACTTGAAGTTCGTTGATGGTATTGGCACGTACCAAGTCCTCGTTCTCAATTACGAAAGACTGGTGGCGACCTCCGTTCTTCTCGTTGAGTTCCACCACGAGGCATTTGTCATCGGGGATGGTGAACTTCGCCATCGTGAACACCGTGCGTTCGCTCTTCTTGCCCGGCACGAGCGTGGCGTAATTCTGCGCACGGAGCGGCAGGATAATCTGCTCCTGCACGGCGGTACGCTTCGCCACCTTCTTGTCCACGATTTTCCATGTGATGTAGTCCACGTCGAAAGGCACGTTGCTCTGGTTCTTTATCTCCGTGTGGAAATAGAGCAAACCGTTATGCGTGTAGATGCCTTTCAGCAGGTACTGGATGCCGAATCGCTTACAACCGATGTGTTTCACCTCGCGCTTGTTCTGCTTGTGGATGGACTTCATGATAAGGCGCACCAGCATCGGGCTTTCGCTGCCCAGTTCCTTCAGATAGATTTCCTGCGCATTGTTCGGGCGGTTCACCTTCTCGCCGTCATGGATGAAGTCGCACATCTCCACGTTGAGCAGCAGTGGCTCAGCGGCATATTTCACGTTGAAGGTATAGAAACTCCCGTCCTCCGTTATCACGGACATATTGGTTTCGTTCGGGAAGTTCCTCACGGTTGCCTTCACGCGGATGACATTCTCCGCTCCATCGGCTTTGCCCGCAATCAGGTCGGGCGAGCCTAAATCGACGTAGCGCACCTCCGAGGGGAAAATGACGTGGACGGTCTTGTCGTAGGTCACTTCCAAGCCGTGCGGGGGAACCATGCGGTCGAAGGTCAGCTTCTTTGTCAGCCCGTGATACAGGTCACCGTCCGCCTCCTTCTGCGGATAGACTTCCTTTGTCAAGGTCGGTTGTTCACTTCCGTTGTCCGTTCCAACGGTTACGTTCTCCTGCGCGTTGGCAGTTACGATGCCCATAGCGAGGGCAAACATGATGATTACCTTTTTCATTCTACTTTGGATTTTAGTGGTAAATAAAAATTTGGTTGTTGTTTTGTTAGTCGTTGATTGTTATTGTTTTCAATCTCTGTCCTGATATAGCATGACCTTGTATCCGGATTTCAGATGTACCTTGACGGTACGCATCTTCTTGGCGATATACTGGCTCGTGCCTTGTATCAGCCCCTTGCCCAAGTCGGAGGCGAGCTGCGCCCCTGCGTTGGTGGAGATATTGATGCTGCTGCCCAGCGAGCCGCCCATGTTGGCGGCAACCTCCCTGACAGCATTCATTTCCATCGAATTGGGGATGAAAATACCGGGCTGCCCGTCCGTGTCATACACCTCCAGCTCTACCGGGATAATCGTACCAGCATATTCCAGCGACGTGATTTCAATATCAAGCCGTTCGCCCTGAATCTTTGCCGTGCCTACCACCACCGCATTACGGGGGATGATTTTGTCCGCTACCGCCATCGGCTCCAACAGACGGAGCTTGACAGCCTGCCCGTCCGTCACACTCTGCGCCCCATAAACGCACGCCGATATGGTGTTTTTGTCCGATACGGTCGTGACGCCCACCGCCGTATTGAAACTGCGGTTACGCTCTTGCGAGAAGGAGGCGACAAACTCGGCATTGCTCATCGGCTGTGAGAGCGAGGACACCACCTGATGCGTTACCTGCCTGACAGGTGCAGCCGTGTTCTTTCCGGCTTTCTGCACGGGGTAAGGCTCTGCCGCCTGTCCAACAGGTGGCTGTGTGCCGTTCTGCCCGCCCATGTACTTCGCCGCCAGCTCGTAGGACTTCTCCATGAGTGCCACTTGGTCATCCATAGCGGACGCCTTGCCTTTCTCGCTTTCCAGTTCCGATTCCAGCGAGGCGATGCGCTCCAGCAGTTCGTCCATTTCTGCATTGTCGTTCTTCGGCTGCTCATAGAAGTTGCCGAGCGTGGCATTGAGGTCGCGGTAGGCGGCTGCGGAGGATTGGATGGTTTTCGGTGCGGACTTCACGTTCTCTTCCGTTCCTCCGGGATTGGCAAGGTCGAAGTCCCTGCCGCTGTCCGTTTCCGCCACCTCGCGGTCGAACATATCGCCCAGTTCCTGCATGGCGCGGCTGCGGTTCTCCTGCCGTTCCTCCATCGCCCCCTGTTCGTATGCTTTCGCCTTGTCGCCGATAATCTGACGGTTCGCCTTGTCTGCGTCGGGCATTTCGATGTTGTAACCTCCCGTCCCCGGTTGCTGCTCCTTGTCGGAAGATGGGGCGAATATCAGCCACATCGCCCCGATGAATACCAGCACCATAGCGGGCAGCACTATCATTTTCTGACGTTTCAGCCTTTGGGCTTCGGTCAGCGGCTTGCGCTCCTTGGCTTTGCCTTCCTCCTTCGCGCCTTGGCCATTCAAGCAGGCTTGATGGCTCTCGGCTTGGCGTCGGTTCTTCGGTTTCCCGTTGTCGGGAGCCGCCTTGTTCTCGTTTTTAGGTTCATTCTTCGTCTGTTCCATATAAATAAGGTATTACATTATGATTGTTGTCCGGCTTTACGGACAGTTCCACCTGTCCGGCATGGTCTGTTACTATCCGGCTGCCGTCATTCCTGCCGATGTCATAGACGGCTTTGCCGAAGGTGTAGAGGGCAAGCACCGCGAAAGCGGCGAGCATCGCCAGCACGATGCGTTTGCGTGTCTTCGGGGGCAAACCGTCCAGATAGCCTTTGAGCCTTGCCACCAGCATTTTCTTTTTGTCGTGGATCCTCCAGTACGCACGCCAAAATGATTTTCTGATTTTCTTCATATCCGTTTACCTTTTGATGGTTTGTAAATCCTTGTTCTCGATGATGGTGAATCCCTCGATGGTGAAACCGTTGGGATTGTCGTCCGAACGGGACGAGTTCAAGAGGCGGCACGTGGTCACGAGGCTGCGCTCGGTGACGTTGCTTTGCCGGATGATCTTCTGTGTGGCGTAGGTCACGGCACGGTAGGGATAGCCGTTGAAGTCGCATACCACGCTGTCCACCTTCAGCACCTGATTGATGTTTCCGGCGATGATGCGGTTGTAGTATCCCTTCTCGGCGAAGTCCGAATAGTAGTTGTACACGCTTTTGTCTGCCAGCAGCAGGGCGCGTTTCACGTTATGCTCTATCGCGCTCTTTTCGGGTGAGAGTGTGAAGAAAAGCTCGTGGAAGCGGCGCACGTGTTCCCTTGCCTCCGCCGGACGATTCTGCGACAAGTCCTGCGAGAGAGCCAGCATCAGCGACTTGCCGTTGTCCAGCACGTAAATCTTTTCCCGTTGCCGTTCCGCAAAGCGGTAGGAACTCCACACGCTCCATACCGTTATCACGGCACACAGCGAGAGGAAGACGATACCGAACAGGCGTATCTGCCTGAACGATGATTCGATGTTTTTGAGTGACTTAAATTCCATTGTTTTTTATTCGTTTTTAATTGTCAGTTGATTATTTCAGCAGTTTCCCGGCACGTCCGACCATGTTTCCTGCGGCTGCACCCGCCACGCTGCCCGCCATGCTTCCGGCTCGTCCTGCCGTCTGGTTCACGTTGCGACCGTAGCTTCCCATGCCTCCGGCTTGGATAATCCAGCCTGCCACCGTCGGGATGGTGAAGTAGCCGATGATTCCTATGATCATGAAGACGATATACACACCGTCGCTCGAATCCAGCGAGAAGTTCGGGTCAGCCTGCATGCGCTCGATGTCGCTTTGCAGCATCAGCACCTGAATCTTCGCCAGTATGGTGCTGAACATATCCGACACGGGCAGCCACAGATAAACCTGTATGTAGCGGCATATCCACTGTGTGAGTGTACTTTGAAAGCCGTCCCATACCGATATGGCGAAGGCTATCGGACCGAGTATCGCCAGCACCACGAGAAAAAAGGTGCGGATGGTGTCTATCACGAGGGCGGCGGCTTGGAACATCAGTTCCAGTATCTCGCGGAAGAAGTCGCGGATGCCCTTCTTCATGTTGTACATCCCGCGCTCGATATACATCCCCGCCATCGTCACCATGTCACCGGGTGACCAGCCCAGTTCCTCCAGCTGTTTGTCAAACTCCTCGTTCGACACAAGGTAGGCGGTTTCGGGGTTGCGCATCATCGCCTCGTATTCCAGTTTGTCTTTCTGCTCACGGTACTGGTTCATGTCAAGCGTTTCCGCCTCCAGCATCTTTGCCGTACCTTGCACGACGGGCGACATGATGCTGTTTATCGTACCTAATACCACCGTCGGGAAGAACATGATACATAAGCCTATCGCAAACGGGCGCAGCATGGGGAACACATCTATCGGTTCGGCTCTCGCCAGCGACTGCCACACCCGGTAGGCGACGTAGAACAATGCGCCCAGCCCGGCGATGCCTTTCGCCACGCCCGCCATGTCCCCGCATAGCGGCATCATCTGTTCGTAGAGCGAGCGCAGAATCTGGTGAAGGTTGTCGAAATTCATAGGCTACCAGTATCTTTCGTTCATGTTCCCGTACAGCCCCATGATGCGGTCGAGGTCGTTCTTCTTTTTTGCCCGCAGGTAGCTCACGCTGATGTTCTTGTTGGTGTAGTAGCTCACGAGGTTGCGGTAACGCTTCATCTTGGAGTAGCAGCGTTCCACCACATCCATGCGCTCCTTGTCCGTCATGGAGAGCGTGGTGATGTTCACCACATTCTTCAGTTCCGTCAGCACATCGTTGGATTCCTCCAACAGCTTGGTGTAGCCGAATGCGATGGCTCCCAGTTCCTCCACCGTGAAATTGTCGTCACGCATCATCCTCTGGAAGCTGGTCACATAGGTATCGGTGATGTCACCCACCATCAGGATGGTCTGCTGTACTTTCCGGGCGTCCTTTACCAGATTGTTCACGGATTTGAGTGCGTCGTAATACTTCTTGCCCTGCTCGTAAATCTTCACAGTCTCCTGAAAATTCTTTATCATATTCTGGGCGGTCGTGGAAGTGTGTACCACGTTCTTGGAGGTGTTCACGATGCTCTGCGCGATGTTGGACGGGTCTATCACCGCCCACTGTGCGCTTGACCTGCCGACAGCAAACAGGCACAGGCAGATAATAAGTGTTATTCTTGTTCTCATGTTACTTTGGATTTTAGTGGTTATCGTTATTGTTCGCTTATCGGATGGTCCGGTTTCGGGTTCACGCGCACATAGTCCCCGTTCGGCGAGAAGGTCAGGATGTCCGTCGCCTCGTTGTAGGACACGTCGATACGGAATCCGGTGTTTATGAACAGGTTGCCGTTCTCCTCCTGCAAGAGATAGGTTTCCGGTTTCAGCTTACGGCGCAGACCGCTCCGCTTGAATACCGTTACCTTATAGGCTTCGCCCTCCTTGTAGATAAGCACGTCGGGCTTTCCCTCAACGCTCTCCCAGTTCCCGCAAAGCAGGTCGCGGCGGTTGTCCACGATTTCGCAGGATTGCAGCATCATGACTGCCAGCCCGATTAAACACTTGCTGACTTGCAGCATTTTCGTTCTTGATATACTCATACGCATTTTCTTTTTTAGTTGATGAATCTGTTTCTACTTATTCCTTTTTTCTCCGCCTTTCGGCAAGCTGCCGGATGGCGGCTTCGATGTCGCCGCCCAGCTGCTCCGCCAGACGGTACACCTCCACTTTTTCCGTTTCTTCGGTGGTGTACGCCAGATACTCTTCAGCACTAACTTCGGTGGCATAAACCGCCGACTGTGTGCCACCCAGTCCGATCCAGACCTCCTTGTAGAGCCTTGACGGGTTGTTCGCCATGTTGATGGAGAGTATCTGCGACTTCTCCTTCTCCGTAAGACCCAACAGGGACTGTATGGCATCAAACTTGTTCATGTATTTCCGCTGGTCGAGAAGTATCTTGCAGTCGGAGTTATTGATGATGCTCTCCTTGACGACAGGCGAGGAAATGATGTCGTCCACCTCCTGCGTCACCACGATTGCCTCCCCGTAATATTTGCGCACGGTTTTGTACATATAGCGAAGATACTCAGCCATATTCGCCGAAGAGAGTGCCTTCCAAGCCTCTTCCACTATCAGTTGCTTGCGCACGCCTTTCAGACGGCGCATCTTGTTAATGAAGGCTTCCATGATGATGATGGTCACCACAGGGAAAAGCTCGCGATTTTCTTTTATCGAATCAATCTCGAATACGATGAATCGCTTGCCGAGCAGGTCGATGTTCTCCGTGGAGTTGAGCAGGAAGTCGTAGCGTC
>ERZ791736.296-NODE-296-length-14804-cov-26.776970_pt1 | contig 14804 bp, 19 predicted proteins | sample MGYA00509940_ERZ791736 | MGnify/ENA primary metagenome ERZ791736 (study PRJEB30046, sample SAMN00792014) | human gut metagenome | study: EMG produced TPA metagenomics assembly of the A metagenome-wide association study of gut microbiota in type 2... | reverse complement strand
GTAGCTTGCTTTTTGTGTTATAATGTTGTATAATATAATTACGAAATGGGAAAAGGGTTAAGCATATGCCAAATTGCGAAGAGTAACGCGGTAGCCTTATCCTTTTCACCCACGTTTAATGTTATGTGGTACAATTGGCGCAGAATTGACGGTTATCAGTGTCCCGTTAAAATAGTAATAAGCCGTAGGGGGCTTGGCAAAACATTTGGAAAGGTTCGGTCGTCTATCGAAGATTTTGTAACAGACGGCGCAAGGTTTATATATGTTGTCGAAACGGGCGACATGGTTCGCGCATTAACTCAAAATAATGGTGAGCGTTTCTTTGCCAAGATACTCGAATTTTACTCCGAGCAAGACACGTCTCGAAAAAGATATTTTTATAATAAAATATGTTCTACAAGCATAGAAGATTTATCCGACGACGAAAAGAAAAAAATAGTAAAAAAAGGAAGCGCGAAGATATATGGCGGCACTCTCAGAATTAACGGAGAGACGGCTGGATATATTCTTGACCTTAATTCTTTCGGTGAGATAAAGCGTAATAATTTCGTAAATATAAAATGCGTTATAGTCGATGAATTTATATCCGAAAGGCTTGATAAGACTACGCTTTCATCTCCTAAAAAAATTTCGTCTATTATTCAGTCTGTTGCAAGACTTAAAGACGTTAAAATATATATGCTTGGCAACTCTATTCGCAAGGACGACCCTATACTTGCACGCATGGGGTTTAAATTGGATAAGTATGGCATTTACAAAAAATATGACGAATGCGGGTTGTTGGCTGTTCTTGATTTTGTTGACCCGAAAGATTATCCCGAATTTGAAAAGGCGCATGATAAAAGCGTTGCAGGTCGATTTGCCAAAATGCTTGGGGAAACTAACGAAGAAGAAAATAAATTTTTATCAGATTTGCCCGATGCGCGTAGGTTGACGCGTATTGACTATAAGAAAAACGGTTTTGCAATTAACATTGTTAAGGACGAAGAGATAGTCACGCTTAAAGAGTTAAAGGACGGAAATATAGCCTGTGTCCCGTTTTCGGGAATGAATTGCAAAACATTGTTTTGTCTTACTGAGAAAGAACAGGGGTACAGAATGGGTTATCACGTAATGTGCAATTCAGAACTTAGAAAAATGATTGCAAACATGTTGCGGGCGGATATAGTAAGATATTATAGCGAAATCGAATACGCTAAATTAAAATATATTTTAAAGGGAGATTAATAAAATGACAGAAGAAAATAAAGCCGTTAACAATGATGAAGAAACAGTAGATATCAGTGATGAGGAAATAGCAGTTCTCGCTAATAAGGAAATCAGAAAAAGAGACAATGAAATAATTGAACTTAAAAAAGAACTTGCAAAATTAAAATTATATTCCGACGCAGAAGAAAATCAAGAAAGCGACGAGTTAAGTATTGAGCAGTACAAAAAAATACTTTCAGACGGGAATGCCTCTAACTACGACATAGCCCTTGCTGTGACAAAGATAGCAAAACACGAAGTTGAAAACGGCAGACCTAATCCGTTAGGCAAAGACGGGGGTAAAGTATGCGACTTTTTCGAGGACGTTATTGACGAATGTGCCGGAGATAAGTCACGATTTATAAGTATTTATCAAGCGAAAATCGGAGCTGACGATAAAAAAACTGCAATGGCTTATAATAAAAGAAAACAAGAGAGGTAAAATAAAATGGCATTTCCGGTGGAAAGTATAACTTTAAATCAAAATAAAATAACAGCTGCCCTGTTTAACATGATAATAAGTCAACAGGTCTTTGACAGCGGTGTTGCAAGTACCGAGCTTGCCGACAGATTCAGAGTTGACGGCACTTTGTTCGGCGACACAAAGCTATATCACTCTTTTGACATAGGTTCGCCTGAGGATTGGCTTGACGACGAAGAAGCGAAAAACCTGCTTGAACTTAATCGTAATAAGTCGGGCAAAACCCAGTCAATTACTATGGGTGTGTACAAGATTATTTCCGTAACGACCGACCAATATCTGTCGAAACAGGCATTTATGGCGGAAGGCACTTTTGCGGAGTATATCGGATTTTTAAAAAGTTCACTCCGTAAAATAAAAAGGGTATACGACAGGTCGCTTATAAACAGCACGATAGGAACTCTTACTCCGTCTACCACTCGTTGCGATATTACGGTCACTACTCCTAACGGGGCTACGCAAGAGGAAACAAACAGGCTCGAAGCGCAAACGCTTGCGCAACGGGTTGTGGTGCTTAAAGCCGATTTAGAAGATAATAACCGCGACTTTAACAAGTTGGGTTATTTGCGTTCTTATTCAGCCGATGAGTTTATCGCCGTATGGAATGTTGAACAGCACTCAAAGATAACTAAGCTCGACTTGCCTACTATATTCCATAAAGATATAAAAGTAGAGGGCGGTTTTGCCGAGTACGATTTGCCCGCTAAGTGGTTTGGCTCGCCTGCGTCGGCTGACTTGACTTTGCCGTCAAGCGCGCCTGCAAAAGTAACGTCCCGCGTGCTTGTATCGGGGTGGTATGACGTTACAGAAACAAAAGTAACGCTTGTATCAAAGCCTACAAATGATACTGTGTTTCTTTGGGCAGGTGACCCCGCACCGTACAAAGGGCAGGTGTATTCGGATAATGTAAGGGGCGTATCGGTGACGGTCAGTAGTACGACTATGGGCAAAGAGCATTTGTACACTGTCGACGACACTATTGCGTTTATGTTGGTACACTCTTCGGCATTGCCGTTCATGTCGGGATTTGAAACGGGCACGGAGTTCTGGAATGCTCGCTCGTTGACGTCGAATAGCTATCTTATATTCGGGCATAATAACCTTGAATTTTTGGAAGAGTACCCCAGAATAAGAGTTAGGGTTGTAAAAGAAGTTACAGAGCAGCCGTAAGGAGGATTAAACTTGGCTACCGTTTGGTATTATAAGGATAATAATTTAAAATATGCGTCGCGGAACAGGTATAGAAATTTATCTGAGTTTTCGCCTGCAAACTCTGAGACTTATAAGAAAGTGTTGTACGGCGACGGTTCTCAAATGACTTTAAAAACGTCATTTGAAAATATTTGCGATTATATACTTATACAAGACGACAAACACGGCAACTCGCGTTGGTTTGTCATGGCGTATTCATTTTTAAACGGTAGCCAAGTGGAGTTGCAGCTGCAACGCGACGTTATCGGCGAGTTTGGTGTTGAAGATTGTTTCGGTAAAATTGAACGCGGCGTTACTGATAGTTTTTTGAAATACAGAAAAGAGCTGTCGCTGAATGAAATACTTAAAAAGCGTCAATATTTAATGCCTGACACAAATACTTTCGGAAATTATACCGTATCCACAAAAGAAAACTCAATGTGGGGGATAATGTATTTTACTAAGCCGACAGAGCTTGACCCTATAACAGGCGAGCCTTATCCAGACCAAGTAAATATAAATATCCCCGCATTTGAACCCAATTATGTAAATTATCCGCTTATAGCTGACGGGGCGCAGTTTCTTGTTCAAAACGAAAGTAATACTTATGTTAGTTGTGTTTGTAAAATAGGTGGGTATTACCATAAAGTTAAAGTCACGTTCAATTTTACTGGGTCATGGTCGTATGATATCCAAATATCTACCGATGATGTCAGAGGACATGCGACGTTTAATATAGACACTACTCCGTCAATTGCTAACTACGGAGTAGTAACGCGCCATGATTTTTTGTTTAAACTTTTCAATAATATTGCAAGCCAAATGGTGCAAAATACGACTTCGAATGACGGGCTTGTTTTTCCTACAATGCCTGATATTCCTTACGAAACAGTCAATTATGACGGTGTAATAGTTAAGGACGGCAGTGATTATTACTCGTATTCTGCAAGTTATTCCGAAAATCAGGCAAACGGCGTGTCTATCCCATATCTGTTCATGAGTTGGGCTGCTGAAAACTATATTAACACATCATACTCGGTTAAGACTGCTACAAGCAATATGCTTGATGTTACTGTCAGTACTTTTGAAGAGGGCGTAGACGATAGGCTGCTTGTCATATCTCAAATTATATATGATGAAAAAACGTATACGAGGACGAAGCTAAGCAATGAAGAATCAGGCAATCTGGTATTGGATATTGTTCCGCAGTTGGTTGATGAGCCGTATAGCGTCCTTGTTTTTCCCTTATACAATGTAACTATTGAGGGTAACGCAAAGACTTATAATATTGAAAAGTCTCGTGCATTCATGATATTTAATACCGTTATTCAATATCTTAGCGGTGAAAATGCTTATCTTGTAGATGCGCAAATATATCCGTACTGTCCAATTTTAACTGATGTGGCAAGCGAAATAGCAGGGTATCCATTTTTTAAGATACAATCAAACACATATAATCATAAGTGCAGCGTTCAATTGTTGCCTTATGTCGATATTAAGAAAGAGTATATTTGTCGCACTTATTCATTAGTAAGCCCCGAACAGTCGTCTAAGTTTGACTTCAATTTTTACGATTATTTTAATAATGTGTCATCCGAGGTAAACGGAATTAACTATTATACGGCGGAAATAACAGTCAAAACGGCATTAAAACCGTATGCGATAATTGCAAGCGCAGTGTTGACCCCCACGTTAAATTCATTAAAGGGAAAAACATACGCAAGCGATATGCGCGGCTCGCAACCGTCATCTAACGGTTTTGAAGTTTCGTTATCTTCAAACGCATTTCAAACTTATAAAAGGCAAAACAGTAATTATCAACAAATATTTGCGCTACAACAGCAAGAGCTGGCTAAATCTCATGAGACAGAGCGCGTAAACGAGATCACGGCTGTTGTTACAAATACAATTACAAATACGGCAATGGGCGCATTGGCAGGTTACTCAATGTCAGGCGGAAGCAAGATTGCGGGGGCATTGGCAGGAACTGCGGGCGGTGTAGCCGCAGGTACGGCTACGGGTATTGCAGGCGAAAAACAGATAGAGCAAAACGACAAGCTGAGAGAGTTTGAAGTATACCAACAGCAGCAGAACTTTGATTTGCAAATAGGCACAGTTAAAAATTTGCCTAACAGTGTTAACAGAATAAGCTCGTTCAATGAGATATTGCTACAAGATTTTTGGTTTGTAATAGAAACTTACGAATGCTCGGATTTTGAAATAGAGTTAGTAGAGGATTTTATAGACAAATTCGGCTATGGGATTGGCTGCTATGGATTATATGTTAATTTTATTAAGGACGGAACTTTCATTCGCGGTACGTTAATAACAAGCTCTTTTTCGCCAGTATTAGCTGTAATTGCGGCGCGTGAGCTTGGTAAAGGAGTGTATATTCATGAATAGGTCAAACATTGGAAGCACGGTCGGCGGCGGTGTGCAAAATCTTGGCATTACAGCGACAGCTGTGTCTGGTATTAACCGTGCTTTCCAAATAAACGAATTTTATAAGCAAAAAGGTCAACGGCAGTTGGCAAGGGCAGAGCAAAGCCTTGTCAATAACGATAAGCTCGATATTGACAGGATAATGAGCGGTGGTGAAGATATGGACGCACACGGTATTTCTATTGAAAACAATAGCCCGCAAATGCCGTATCTGAAAACGAAGATAGAACAGGACCTTAAAATTGCTAAAAAAAGCTACGGCGCATTGCGCGATATTTACAAGGAAATGTCAAAGGAAATGAGTCTTGACGATTTTGTTAGCGCAATAAAGGATATGTGAAATATGCCGATGTATGATACTACAAGCCTTATTCAGGCAGGTATTCCTCAGTCTAAAAAAATGCTGAAATATGGGAATGCCATTGACCAAAACGGTAACACCATAACTCCAAATCTTTTAAAGTATAACTTGTCTTACGGTGATTTATTCAACATAATGCGCCACCAAAACTTTATTGAGACAATAGAACGCTACATGTGGACTAACTTGCCGTTTGGATTAACGCAGGACATTATAGAGCGCGTGCTGTTTTTCAGAGGTAAGGGCGTTATGTACTTTAACGACAAGGTAGGCAAGTTTCAGTTTTTACCTTTCGCATTGAACGGAAAACTCGACGAATATGACAGATATTCGCGCGTAAACACATTGCCTTTTACAGGTGTTGACAGTGACGTTAAGAACAAAAAAGCGCGGCCGCTCGTTTATGAAAATCTTGAAATAGTGTACGATTTGCCGTACAGTGAGGATACTCTAAAAAAGATAAACGACGGACGTGTAGTCGGTATTATTCTTAACGATAACTCGCTTGAAATTTCGCAACAACCTGTTATAAGATACAATTTTGTTAAGCCCGTATTGCACATGCTTGCAACTTTAATGCAAATTATAAACACGGCAATGTTCGGGAACGCAGACCATAATCTTTTGCAAGTGGCAAATGAAAGCGAGCTCGAAAGTATTAACTTGCAAATTGATGCTATAAATCAGGATATATTGCACGGTCGCAGATTTACGCCCATAATCGGAACACTGCCTATTACGCCTATTAAAACAAGTAATACGTCAAACCTTGAAGGATTATTCGGCACGTTTAATTCGTTGACTAACTTTTTGAAGTCAATTACGGGCGTGGCAAACGCAGGTGTTTTCGACAAAAAAGCGCATTTATTACAAGAAGAGCAACGTTTGAACGGGTCTAACTCCGATGATATTTACTATAACGGATTAAGGTTGAGACAAGAATTTTGTTTGCTTTGTCAAGCATATTATAGATATCCTACGTGGTGCGAAAGCAAGCGCGGAATGTCTGAAGCGCAAAGCGAAAACATGCTAACGGGCGAGACGAGCGACCCCGATAACACTCAATACAATGATTTGCAAGGAGTGCAAAATGGAACTGTATAGCCATAATACAAAACTGTTTAAAAACATCTTTCCCAACTACGCAGCGTTTAAGTCGTGGTACTCTTCATTGCCGCTTTCAGATGATGAGAACGACTGTCCGAGCGTTAAAACATTCACGCTTATAGCTTACGAGTATAATGACAGTCATGTGTGCACTTCGCCCGATAGCTTTAAAGAACGATTTGCGAAAGAGTTGTACACTTATTACAAAGAGTTTGAAGCGACTACTAAGAGTATTGACGACTTAATGGCATTAACGGATACAGACATTTCAATCGAGCGTCAAGACATTCAAAACGTTGCGGACATTCCCGAGCTTGAAGCAAGCACCGATGAAGAAAGCGTAGATTTCATTTCTGCGCAAACAAAAATGATTACTAAAAAAGGAACGCTTCAAGTGAAGCGCGAGCAGCTTAGTAATAAACGCGCGTATACTACTAAGACTTTTATTAACAGGTTCAGACATTTATTTATTAAGATAATTTCGCCCGCATATACTTACGTCGTATGCGAGCCAGACGAGAAGTAAAAATGGAAGAGAAAATAATAGAAATAATAACATATGCTGCTCCGCTTGTGGCAGGATTTATAACATCCGTCCTTATCCCGTTTTTGATTAAGCGTTTTTCGCTTAAATCTTTACAAAAAAAGATTGACGAGGTAAACGAAGCAAAAGAGCTTAAAGACATTAAAAACGAGCTTTCGCATATAAAGCGAGAAATTCTTGAGCTTAGGGGTAAACGAAAGTGAGAAAGTATTATTTTATCCTTTCAATAGGAATATTAGTATTAATTGTCCCAACTGCCACATACCTCATTATCCTTTGCCCGCAGTTATCTGAAAGATATAATACTTTAATGGCAAGCGGCGGAATTATAGGGACGGGCGGACTTGCTGCGTGCGCTAAAATACCCAAGAGTTTCAAAAACTCGGGATTGTTGAAGCTCGCAGGTCAATCGCTTACTATCCTTACGGTCATGACGCTTGTTTCGGAGTTTTGGTGGCAAATATTAGGGTTGACAATAACTATAATAGCGTCGTTTATAGTGTTTAAGATAATGTTAGAGGTGTTCAAAAATGGACGAAGGAAAATCCGAGCAGAAAAACTTGCAACAGAAGTCGCACGAAGCGTTGCTGAAACTCTTAAATAATATAGGAGTGGTCGGGTCTATTATCGCCGGCGTTGCGGACATTATATTCGTTATAATATTCGTTCTTGGCGTTAATATTCAGGCAGAGACTAATTCAATAGTTATATTCTCCGTAATAAATTCAGTCATAGGCGTTCTTATAAACGTGTTGCTACGCTATCAGGGGCAAAAATATGCGGAAATTGAAAACGCGGATATTTGTTCCAAGTTCTATCGAAAGAAAGCAAAAAAGAAGCGCAAGCATTTATCTATGACCTGGTGGCAAGTTATTAACGGATTTTTAGATGTTATTTTAAAAGGTGCAACTGCGGCGTTCAGTATATTCGGGATTATTTACATCTCTATCGAGGGTAGCAAAAATCCTATACAAATTCTTATAACGCTTGTCACTCTCGTTTTGTTTGCCTGTTTTGGACTGGTTAATATGAATTCGGCATATACGCGTTTCTACAACGTTCAGTTGCCGTATATGGAAAATAAAATTATGGAGATTGAATAAATGGCAATTTATAAAGACGGAAACATTTATAGGACTTATGAAGAGCAAGTAGACCACTTGACCAAAGCGCATAGAGACCAGTTGACTGTCAATTCCAATTTGTCAGAACAGCTAAACGAGCTGATTGAAAATACAAGCTATGGCGGGCAAAATCTGGTAAGGTTCTCTTTTTTGAAGCGCGGAAACTTATATTACCGCCTTTCAGATATTTTTAACTCACAAATTCAACCGCTGGGTGGCGACGTTGGTGACTATGTCGAAATTTCTTCTGGACGTCCTGATGATATTCCCGCTTACGGCTATATATCTGAGGGCGGCGCGACTACGTGTAAAATCACGCTTGCTTTTAAAGGCGATTTCATCGACAGAGAAGCGCCTATCACGATGAGGAATGTCAAAAAAGGAAATACTAATACGCCTACTCCGATATCTAAAAGTTTATGGACTTCATTCGGCGGAACGTCGCTTAACGACTATGACCCAAACAACCGAAAAAAGCAGGTGTTTAACGTTCTTGATGATGTTTTTTACAATTCAAGAACGCAATACGGGTCGTTCGACCTGAACGGCGACGGCGTGTATAACTTCGTATATTTGGGCGCAGTGTTTAACGGCAAAGACGGCAAGTCGATTCGCACGACGACTGGAAGCGATACTGCCGCGGTTGTTGCCGAAATGCAGGAGGAGGACAGTATCCTATTCGGCGCGGATAATAAGACGAGCGCGGTAGACGCGTCGGCAACTGCGGGCGACCTTTATAGATTTTACGGGAATAACAGATTTGTCAAAATGGGCAACATTAAAGGCGCAAAGGGCGACAAGGGCGACAAGGGCGATAAGGGCGACCAAGGCATTCAGGGCGTGCAAGGTCCGCAAGGCGCAAAGGGCGACAAGGGCGACAAGGGCGACAAGGGCGACACAGGCGACCAAGGTTTAACCATTTACACTGGCGTTAAAAATTCGCCCGACGAGCTCCCCCCGTTCTCCTCCGCCAAGCTAGGCGACGCTTATAGGGTTATTAATACTAGCGGAACTACCGTCACGTATGACCTCTATTTTAAAGCAGAGGGCGGCACCACCTGGGATATTCAGCCCAATTGGGGCGGCGTTAAGGGCGACAAGGGCGACAAGGGCGACAAGGGCGACCAAGGCATTCAGGGCGTGCGAGGTCCGCAAGGCGCAAAGGGCGACAAGGGCGACAAGGGCGATAAGGGCGATAAGGGCGATAATGGATACAGCTACGGCTGCCCCGTATACTGTTCCTTAGAAACCCCGACAGTCATTTATTATAGAGAATTCGACGGAGAAGCGTTCAGCGGTTACATTTCTTGTAAATTTACGATTTACACCACACGACCCGAAAACGAAACTGAGATAACCCTAGATGATTTTGCAGAGTACATATCATATTTGAATGATATTGGGAACACTTATCACAATACCCCGGGCTTTATTCCGTGTAGCGGCGCGTTTACTTGCACAGACGGGAAAGATTTGGCGATAATTCTAACGGGCATGAATTTTGGCAGCGCAGATAGTATAATTTTTGAAGGCGTGCTTAATGACATGACTGAAAATGCCAATATAGGAGACAGAACCCGAATGGTAGACTTTGAAGTCTCAATGGCAACGCTAACCTATTTTGCCAGCGTTCCCGTGCCCCAACCGCCTATTTAGTCATAAGCTGCTCGACACGGCGGTTAATGTATGATTTTATAAATCTAGCTTTGCTTTCAAAGTTGATTATATTCAACTTTTTAAACCCGTTGTCATCGCAAAAAGACTTATAAGCGTCGTATGACGTGTCACTTTTAACTGTGAAAAACCGATAAAGCGGGCTTGTCTCAATGGCAAGCTCGTTTCGGTTATCGGTCAAATCGCGCCCTTTCGTCAAAACCTCGTGAACTATCGCGCCGACCTCATCGTCGTCAAGCGTGCACATCTCGACCCAAGAGGGGATAGGCGCGTTCATTTTCACAATGTTTAATCGTCGCATGATGCCGCCGTCAGTGAAGTCGATGTACGGAAGTATGTTTGTCGCGAAAATTTGTTTCGCAAAAATCCTGACTTCGATTGGCGAAATACCTTTCCTGTCAATAGTAACCCTGTTGCCCGTGACTATGCTTTTCAAAGTGCCGACGTTTTGGAGCTCGTCATTTTTCCCGTTATCATCGCCTATATTTACATATTTTCCCAACATGTTTGCAAAAATAAACCTATTTCCGAACTGGTCGAGCAGCACATTTGACGTATATTTCTCGCCCACTATTTTCGTTATGACTTCTAAAAGAGTGCTTTTCCCCGTCCCCCCTATACCGTCGTCGTAGAATACGTGAAAAAGCGGCTTAGAGTTTGGAGTTAATATATTAAACAATATGTCCCTGAAATTTATTTGAAGTCCGTAAATTTCGTCAAGAGACTTTAAATATTTGCTTTCGCGCGGCACGGCTTTTAATTTTATTTTTTCAAATATTTCACCTTGAATTGAAACGTTTTCGCTTATTTTTTCGATATTTTCGAGCAGTAAATTAGCTTCTGTCGGGAGCAGTTGTTCATTTTTCCAAAGAAATTTATAGACATCGTCAATCGAATAAATCTCACCGTTAATCAAATAAATTCCGTCCGCGAATTGAAAGTTGTATTTTTTAATAAACTTTTCAACATTAATGCTGTTTTCGCTTTGAACCTTGACCGTATCGACAAAGTGGCTTTTAATCCTGTCCTTATCTTTCTTTTTTAAATTAAATTGCTTGCTTATTTTTTCTAAAAAATCTGAATAGTGGTACCGTTTCCCCGTGCTTTTTGAAACGGCAAACTCACCGTCAATTTCGATTTGGTCTAAAATCTTATTTATTTCCATTTGATGAACCTCCCATTCTCGTCTATATATCTAAATGCACCATTTTTGATTTTAATCTTGCGAACAACCCCCTTGTTTGTTAAAAAAACATCTACAAGTGTGCTTTTACTTTTTTTTGAAAGTGCGTATTTCTTTTTTAAATCTTCAAATTTATCTGTAAAATCTGAAATTTGATTTTCCACGGTCTTTCCGTTACTTTCAAATATGGTTTCACCTGTTTTTTTATCTATAATCGCGAAATAAGCTACTTCGGGGCTTCGCCCCGGCTCAGTCTCTTCGGTCATTATTTGAATAATTCGATATCCGTCAACGACTCCGTCGTAGGGCATGTCCTTTCTTACTCCTCTCAAAATCGAAGTCGGAATTTTAAGCTCACTCAAAACGTTAAAAAGTCGATTGCTTTCTTTTCTTCCAAGCGTAAATTCAAAATATCCCATATGTTTCACGTCTGAAAATTCAGACATAATTTCGCTTTTCGTATAGCCGTTTATTAATCTGAAAAAAATGTTGTCTATCAAGCTCTCTTGGAGCTTGGGCGAATAATCGCGGTTGTCCTCTTCTTTCATTAGAGTTTTAAACATTACGGCAATCTCTTCCCGATTAAAATTGCGATTTTCGTCAAAACTTTCGAGCCAGTCTGCCCTATTATTTATTAAATCAAAAATTTCCTTTTCGCTTATCATTTTTTAATCCCTTTAATGTATATTTTTTTGTTCCCAATTTTTCGCCGAGCAAATTAAACTCGTCTACTATGATTTTACTTTCTCCAATTTTGCACAAACGCGAGTTGGAGCCCTCGTTTAAAAGCTCAAAATCGTAGCCCGCTAAAAGGCTACCGCTTTGGCGCGCAATCTTATTTGCGAAAAAATCAGTGTGTTTTCTAGCAAAATAGCCAACGCCCGAATATTTAACTTTATCGTCAATTTGATAAATATTAGAGCTTTGATAATAGAGCTTTTCGCCCACGTTAACCAACTTTAATTGACCTATTCCGTCCCCCAAAAATTCGCGGACGGCATTAAATCCACACTCGTTAGTTATAATGCTATCGGTGTTTGAAAGATAGACTTCGCCCCCCGCTGATTTTATTTTTGAAACCAACGAATAAATGTGCATATTGCTATTCTTTATTATTTCTGAACGCAAAGAGACGAAATCTTTTATTCTTGCAAAATATCCAACCAGGTAGTTTTGCATTTTTTTAAAAAAATCACGCTCGCGCAGTGTCGCCGCCGTCCGTTTGCCCGCAAAAAGCATCAACATGTATTTCTTTAATAAACTAAACTCACCAGATAGCTTTAAACTTCCATAAGCAAACGAGCTATTAACGTCCAATTCGTATATTTTATTAAAAATAAAGGTTTCTGCATGGTGAAAATCAAAATAATGTATCTGCTCTACGCTTTCCCAAATTTCGATTTTTGGCAACACTTTTTTCATTTTTTCTATTTCTTCCCTGCCGCAAAAAGAATAAAAAGCGCGATAAGCCGAATTGCCTGACACGTCAAACGCCGTGTCGTTTTCGCCTAAATAATCGCATTGCGTCCACCCTGTTTTATTTTTAAAAAAAAGAGTAATCTGCTCTCCGCGCTCAAGAGCAATTCCCGAGCAAAGTTTAATTTCTTTTAACATTTTAATCTCGGGAATCGCCCTTGCAACACACCACACTCGTAGGGGGGCTATTTCATTCATATTCATTTTTTTAGCCCCCCTCTTTTTTTAGAAGTCTAAAATTTCGTAATTTTCATCGTCCACTGTTGGCAAAAATTCACATTTCTTAACATATATCGTTTTTCCAAGCGTTTGAGGATTAACCCATTTTTTCCCACGCACGTTTTCAATATTAAAACATGGCTCATCTTTGACATTTTCGGGAATTTCGCACTCAAAAACAATGTTAAAATATTCCGGATTTTCTTTCGTCCCAGCGTTTAGCGAATAGAAAAAGCCGCCCCACTTGCTTTTGTTTTTCCAAACTTTAAACATATATATAACCTCCGCCCGTTTTGCCGTTAGCTCAGCATTTTTTATTTTTTTAGATTTTTTAAGTCAATCGCCTTTTCAAGCGAATTAACCACGGATTTTAATTCTAACGCCATTAAATAAAGCGTTCTCAAAGCGTTTAATATCAATTTTTTATCCATTTAGCAAATCTCCTAAAAGCAAATAACGCCCGTGTTCTCTTTTAACCATCTCTCGGCAGTCCTTCAATGTTCCCACAAAAACAACCCCAAGCGATTTTGTAGGGAATACCCAACGTTCAACCACCCAATGACCTTTTGCGTCCTTGCATATTCTCAAATATTCAGTGCGCGAAATTCGATATTTTTCTCTAACTTTAATCAATCCTTATTCCTCCAATTAAAAATTTTCGCCGTCAATAATCTTACGAGCGTAGCATCGAGCTTCAGAAAGACTACGAAAAGCAAGAAGAGGAATGCACTCACTCAAACGATAGCTAAAACCCTCAATACGCCACAAGAAGGCTGAAAGATACAATTCGCAAAGCTTAGTTTTAGGATTGCGAATAATGACAATATAGGGGGCCTCCTTTGTGCTATAAACGCTATAAAAAGTATTTAATTTAATCATAATTACCCCCGCGCATCCTCGTGCGCCGCATTGAAATCTTCTTCAAACTCGGGCAAAGCCTTATCAATTGCCGCAGGCAAAAGATAACATCTGATTAACACATCTGCACTTTCCGCGCCCTTTTTAATCTCTTCGCCCATGTCTGCGCCAAACGCCGCGCAAGCTTCTTCGAGTAAGTCCCAACTGTGTGCTAGATACTCTTCCGCTTCCCATTGAGAAAAGGTGTAAGACCCCGACGCATTCCCGGTCACATGGTCGCACAACCACAACTCATTGTTTAACTCTTCGCGCAGCTCGTCAAGGGTTTCAAAATCGGCGAACCTATCCGCCCAGCTCTCCGCTATCTCTTTGCGCACGTCATCGCATACGGCTTCAAAATAATTATAATTATACATTTTTTAATCTCCTTGCTTCATTATTTTATCAAAAAACATATACACTTCTATTAAAATGCACTTGTTTGCAACCGCCCGATTTGACCGCGCTTTCGGTCATCAAGTAAACATTGACACCGTCCGCGCCTGTGTTAATAACCGCCCCCGCGCTTGAAGTGAATTGAGCGCAGTCGTCGGCGCAGCCCCATTCCATCGCGTCGTATTTTTTGTATTTTACGTGAAAGATTTCTACCATTTCAAAACCGTCAAAAATACCGCTTTCTGCATTTTCAAAATCTTTAAACGCTTTCAGCTCCTGACTGAGACGCGCTCTCCTCGCGTTGCCGTCAAAATTTTCCCTTGCTTTTTTTGCCTGTGCGGCTAACCCGCCGCGCCGACCGTAATACTTTGCATTTTGCTTGTTAAATTTCATTTTTTTAATCTCCCTTTAATTTAGTTGCCTTTTTTTCTATAAACATTATACCACAAAAAGCAAGCTAT
>ERZ791736.286-NODE-286-length-15171-cov-4.841956_pt1 | contig 15171 bp, 15 predicted proteins | sample MGYA00509940_ERZ791736 | MGnify/ENA primary metagenome ERZ791736 (study PRJEB30046, sample SAMN00792014) | human gut metagenome | study: EMG produced TPA metagenomics assembly of the A metagenome-wide association study of gut microbiota in type 2... | reverse complement strand
ATGGTAAAAAGCGCCCGTGCGCAGCACATGCGCGCACGGGTGCTTTCTTATACATATTCATAGGAATCAAGTGTTTTTTGTAACCGCTCAAGGTCTTTCGTGATTTCCTTGATCATCTTTTCTTCGTTTTTGTCGGTGATTCCATCATCCTTCATGCTTGCCATTTTTAACCCAAGCTTGAAATTTTGAATGGTCGCTTTCATGCTGATACACAGTTGTGCAAGGTACGTATTTTCGCATTTCTTCATTCTTTATCCCTCTTGCATTAGATTTGATTATTGATATTCAAAAATATCAATAATACCTTTTCAATTCTAAATTTCATAAACAATATCGAAGATTTTGTTTATACCTCTCGCTGCTTCAATCTTACAATATTTATACGATTCTGTCAATGAAAAGGGGAGAGGGGCTTTCGCCCCTCTGTCATACTTCCAATTCAAACGGGATGCTGCAATCTCCGCATACCACATTGACTGCCCGTGTCGCTCTAATGATCGTTTTGCACTTCGGACATACATACTTCCTGCTGTTGCTCTTTGGCTTCGTGGCTTCCGTCCCGTCTTCGCCTGTGGACTTGCCTTTTCTGCCGCCGCTGATCGAGAAGGGGAATGATTCCCGATTCATCATAATATCTTCCCATCCCTTATTGATGATGTAATCAATCAGTTCCTCGGTCGGCTTCGTGACTGTCCAACCGTATTTTTCGTGATGCTCAATCGTCAGCATATGCTTTTGTGCTTCATCCCGGAATTTCTTATTGTGATACGTTCCGCCTCGGCTGCAATCCTGTATTTCGTGCTGCAAGTTGTAAAGATGAACCATTTCATGCAGCATAGTCGCAGCGACTTCTTCAATCGGCCTTTGCAGCGTCCCTGCCGCGATGTTAAGTTCACGCTGGTGCTCGTCTTTAACACTCCATGCCTTGCCAACGGTCACATGACCGTATGCTGTGGGCGTGTCCTGAATCGTAATAACAGGTTCTTCCAATTCCCCGTTGAAGCTGTCCGCGTTCAAGGCCCTGAAAATCTTTTCCAAATATCCTGCCGTTCTGCTCGTTCTGACTGTCTGTTTCATTGTACGCACTCCCTTTATCATAATAAAAAGTCAGGCTTGCCGGAATCGCGGGGGCGATTTCGGTTGCCCGCCGTGCGGACGGGACATTTTCGTCTGTCAAGTTGACCGTGGAATAAATCCAGTGCGCGCACTGGTTTTATGCCGCGAAAGCTGCTTGACAGATGAATATTTCCCGTCGCAGCCGTCCGCAGGACACAATATTCTCCCGTATGACAGTCTTCCGGTTTCCGGGGAAGTGGGTATAAAAATGACAGTTCCATTACAATAACATAACAGCACTGTCTTGAATTTTAATATTCAAAAATTAGTTTGGAATTCATCGATTTTACTTTAAAATAAATTCATATTTCATTAAAAAAGTTCTTGACATTCCGCTTGAGCCGAGTATAATAAAAATCAAGATGAACGTCACAAATCTGAATCAGCTATGAAGTTCAGACGAGTGAACGCTACAAAACCGTTTTTTTGTTGAGGCTTCAATTTTGACTTTGAACGCCGCCGTTGGGGAAGGGCTACACTATAGCCTTTTTAATTGGCCCTTCTCCAACGCAACAAAATAAAGATTTTGTTGCGTTCATAGGGCAGGTGTGTTATAATATCTTTATCAAATATCAAAGCTGTTCTAAAGGAGTTTTTATGTATGCAGCCGTATTCTGAATGTCCGCAGGTGCTGCGGGACTTTTTATCGTATCATGAATCGATCAAGGGCCAATCACGGCGCACGGTTTCGGAATATCATCTGGATCTGCGGATGTTTCTTCGGTTTCTGACGCTGATGCGCAAGGAGCTTCCGTATCAGACGCCGCTTGACGAGATCGACATTAAATGGATCGACGCGTCCGTTCTCGATACGGTGTCGTCTTCTGAGGTGTTTGATTTTCTATCTTATCTTACAAACGACCGGCAAAACCGTGAAGGCCCGGCTGATGTCGGAATCGCTGCCGCTGCCCGCGCGCGGAAGCTGTCGGCCATTAAGGCATTCTATAAGTATCTGACCATCAGCACCAAGCAGATCCAGAACAATCCGGTCAAAGATATCGAATTTCCCAAAATCCGGCGCAGTCTGCCAAAATACCTGACGCTGGAAGAATCTACCGCGCTCTTGAAGGCTGTCGATGGGCCGAATAAAAACCGGGATTTTGCAATTTTGATGCTGTTTCTGAATTGTGCGATCCGCCGTTCGGAACTGGTCGGGCTGAATCTTACGGACGTCTATGAGGATCGCATTCGCGTCGTCGGCAAGGGCAACAAGGAACGGATCGTCTACATGGGCTCTTCCTGCCGGAAAGCCATCGACCGGTATCTGGAGGAACGGAACCAGATCGTGCTGACGGACAATAAGGCGCTCTTTGGGTCACGGGATAAAAACCGTATCAGCGTTTCTGCCGTCCATCGGCTGGTCAAAAAGCACCTGCTGGAATGCGGCCTTGACGCGTCACAGTTTTCTGCGCATAAGCTGCGGCACACAGCCGCAACGCTGATGCTGGCGAACGGCGTGGATCTGAAAACGCTGCAGGAGGTTCTGGGTCACGAAAATCTGAATACGACGCAGATCTACACGCACATTGAAAATACAGACAAGAAAATTGCGGCAGAGGCCAATCCCCTTTCCAAGCTGAAACTATAAAAAACGCAGGCAGTGCACAGCATGGCTGCGTACTGCCTGCTCAGTTTGTTATCCCATATTTGCGAAGGTCGTTCCAAGGCTGGTATTAAATCCAAGCGCTTGATACATTGCCTCGTCGCACGCGGCGCAGCATACGGTTAAGCTTGCAATATCGTTTTCTCTGCACCAGCTTTGCGCTGCTTCCGCCAGCTTCCGTGCGGTTCCCCTGTTCCGGAATGCGGGTTCAATGTAAAAAACCTCAAACACGCCCACATTCGAACAGGAAAAAGTCGAATAATATGCAGCAACACTGCACATGCCGACAGTGCGATAACCGCGCTTGGCAAAAAAGAATGTGATTCTCCCCACTCGGACAGCCTGCTGAAGCTGCTTTTGCTGGATTTTTGTAAGTGATTCCTCGCCAATTTCACGTTTGAAGCCGTTTTCCAGCTTCAAAAGCTGCCAATCAACGGGGTCTTTCAGAATCTCCACGGTAAACGGCACAGTCTCCGCAGGCGGCAGAAGCATCAACGGCTCTCCCCACTCGTCCACGCCGTTTTCTACAAATCCGACACGCTTCCAGAACCGGAGGCGCTGTTCATCCCCGCCATAATTCAGCTCCGCATAGCGTGCGCCGTGTTCCTTCGCCCATTCCAGTAGTACAGCGGCACACTCCCGGCCCGTGCCGCCGCCGCGAAACTCCGGGAAAATGCAGAACTCCAAAATGAAGCATTTCCCGTCCTCTGAGGTGAAGATCGCCGGCAGCGCGAAGCCGATATCCTGACTATTTCGTTCAAAAAACAGGTAATAGCACCTGTCCTGCAGCCGGTTGTGCACGTGTTCGATCTGCACACGGTATTCCGTATCGCTCAGAAAATGCTTGAGGTTTTCGTCCTCCGGGTCAGGGAAAATATCCCGCTTGTGATAGGAGTGAAGCTGCTCCCAAAAGGCGGCAGTATCGGCTTCTGAAATCGCTTCACGGATGATGATCTGGTTTTTCATGCTGTTTCCTCCAAAATTAGATTTGGAGGGTTAGGAAGCGTGAACCCTCCATACACGACTCAATTTCATAAAAAACCACCCTTTCTGCTTCGTATTTGCAGGCAAATTGTCTGCTGCCGCTATTATAGCAGGAGGTTCCCCGAATTGCAAGAAATAGAAAAACCAGACAGCACACAGCCATAGCTGCGTGCTGTCTGGTTTTTATGCTGCGATCAACCGCCCAGATAGGCTTTTTTGATGGAATCGCTTTCAAGAAGCTCCTTGCCGGAGCCGGAGAGCGTGATCTTGCCGGTTTCCAGAACGTAAGCGCGGTTTGCTACCTGCAGTGCCATCTGCGCGTTCTGCTCGACGAGCAGGATGGTTGCACCGGCCTTGTGCAGCTCGCGGATAATATCGAAGATCTGCTCGACCAGGATCGGCGCCAGACCCATAGACGGCTCGTCCAGCATCAGAAGCTTCGGCTCTGACATCATGGCGCGGCCCATGGCAAGCATCTGCTGTTCGCCGCCGGAGAGCGTACCGCTGATCTGCTTGCTGCGCTCCTTCAGACGCGGAAAAAGCTCATATACGTGCTCAAGATTGCCCTCAATGGAGCTGTTTGGACGGGTATACGCGCCCATTTCGAGGTTTTCCTCGACGGTCATATGTGCGAACACGCGACGGCCCTCCGGGCACTGCGCAAGGCCAAGCTGGACGATCTTGTTGGGGGCCATAGTGTTGATCGGCGTACCCATAAACTCAATCGTGCCGGTCTTCGCGCGAAGCAGGCCGGAAATCGTGTTCAGAACAGTACTCTTGCCTGCGCCGTTTGCGCCGATCAGCGTGACGATCTCGCCCTCGTTGACCTCGAGAGAAACGCCCTTGACCGCATGAATTGCGCCATAGTAGACATGAAGATCATTGACGGAAAGCAACATATCTCAGCCCTCCTTCTTTTTGCCGAGGTACGCTTCGATAACGGCCGGATTGGCCTGAATATCGTTCGGCGTGCCCTTTGCGATGATTTTACCGAAGTTCAGAACGCAGATGCCCTCACAGATGCCCATTACAAGGTTCATATCGTGCTCGATCAGCATGATTGCGATGCCAAAGGTGTCTCGGATCTTCACGATATTCTCCATAAGCTCGCTCGTTTCGGACGGGTTCATGCCGGCGGCAGGCTCATCCAGCAGCAGCAGGCACGGATTCGTCGCCAGTGCGCGGACGATCTCCAACCGGCGCTGTGCGCCATACGGCAGGCTGCCTGCCAGATGATCCGCCACATTTTCCATGTTGAAAATGCTCAGCAGCTCCAGCGCGCGCTCCTTTGCAATGCGTTCGCGTCTCCAGTACCCCGGCAGGCGGAGAATGGCGGAAGCGGCGGAATATTTCATTTCATTGTTCAGGCCGATCAAAACGTTGTCCAGAACGGTCAGATTGCGGAACAGGCGGATGTTCTGGAAGGTTCGGCCAATGCCCATGTGGTTGACCTCGACCGTGCTCTTCCCTTCTGTTGAAACGCCGTCCAGAAGAATAGAGCCGCGGGTCGGCTTGTACACGTTGGTCAGCAAATTGAAAATCGTCGTCTTGCCTGCGCCGTTCGGGCCGATCAGGCCGGTGATCTCCGTGCGGCCGATGGCGAGGTTGAAGTCGGCAACAGCGGTCAGACCGCCGAAGTCAATGCCGAGGTGGCGCGTTTCCAGAATCGGAGGCTTGCCGATGTCACGTTCCGTCAGCAGGTTCGTGTACGGCTGCGGAACAAGCTTGGGCTGTGGATTGACCCATTTGTTACTCATTGTCTTCCGCCTCCTTCTTTGGATTTTCTGTGCGTCCGATCAGCCGGTTCAAGAAGGTTTCAAGGCTGCGGGAAAGCGAGAAATCGTAGCTGCCGAGCAGTCCCTTCGGCCGGAAGATCATCATCACGACAAGTGCCAGAGAGTATACGACCATGCGGTAATCCGAGAACGAACGCAGCAGCTCCGGCAGGATGGTGAGCACGGTTGCCGACAGGATCGAACCCAGCATGGAGCCCATGCCGCCAAGCACGACCATGACCAGAATTTCAATGGACTTCATGAACTTAAACGTCGAGGGATACAAAGAGCCGATATAGCCTGCGTACAGGCAGCCCGCGATACCGGCCAGCATAGCGGAGACGACGAACGCGAACGTCTTATAATACGTCGTCTGCACGCCGACGCTCTCGGACGCGATCTCATCTTCGCGGATGGACAAGATCGCACGGCCATGGCGGGATTTCATGATCGTGTGGATGATATAGCAGGACACGACCACGCAGATAAATACCAGTGTAAACGAGGAATATTTTGGAATACGCTTCAGGCCGGCTGCGCCATATGTAAAGTCCTTGCCGATCACGGAGTCAATGTTCGTCAGGATGACGCGGATGATCTCGCCGAAGCCCAGCGTGATAATTGCCAGATAGTCGCCGCGCAGACGCAGCGCCGGGATGCCGATCAGAATGCCGAAGATACCGGCAACGACCGCACTGATCAGCAGCGCCAGCAGGATATAGGGAATGGCAGCGCCCGTATTGCCGGATTTCAAAAGCTCCTGCACCGGGACAGCTTTCATGAAAATGCCGCCCGCATATGCGCCGACCGCCATAAAGCCCGCGTGTCCAAGCGGGAGCTGGCCCAGATAGCCAGTCGCGACGTTCAGCGAGGTTGCGAGGATGATATTGATGCCGACAGTGATGAGAATGCCGCTCCAATAGTTTGTGATGGTTCCGTTCTGAATGAGCGTATACAGCACGAACCACAGCGCGAGGATCAGCACAAGATTGATCAGATACCGCAGCGGCATGGGAATGCGGATGGCAGATCGTGTTTTCTTCATAGTCCGTCTCCCTTTCCTTACACTTTTTCCGTCTGCGGACGGCCAAGAATACCGGTCGGCTTGACCAGCAGAACGACGATCAGAATCGCAAATACAACGCCGTCCTTCCAGATGGAAAGACCGACTGCCGAAACGAGCGCTTCGAGAAGACCAATGGCAAAGCCGCCGATCATCGCGCCGGGGATCGAGCCGATACCGCCGAGGACGGCGGCAACGAACGCCTTCAGGCCCAGCATAGAACCCATCGTGGGCGACGCCTGCTGATAGGCGCACAGATACAAGACAGAGCCGATACCGGCAAGCGCCGAGCCGATGGCGAACGTAAAGGAGATCGTTCTGTTCAGGCTGATGCCCATCAGCTGTGCCGCGCCCATATCCTCAGACACGGCGCGCATGGCCTTGCCGAGCTTCGTCTTCTGCACAACGACGGTCAGGGCAGCCATGGCAATGATGGTCACAATAATGGTCAACAGCGCTGCGTTGCTGATGGTCACAGAGCCGAGCGAGATATTGCCCGGAACAATGGGATCCATGCTCTTCGTATCGGAGCCAAAGAGCAGCTGCGCGCCGTTTTCCAGAAGGAACGAGATACCGATCGCGGTGATAAGCAGGCTCAGTCTCGGCGCCTTGCGCAGCGGCGTATAGGCAACCTTTTCAATCACAACGCCGAGGAGCGTGCTGGTAATGACCGCGATGATAACAGATACGATGGGGTGCAGATGGAAGTTCGTCATGGCGTAAAAGGCGGCATATGCGCCGACCATGATGATGTCGCCGTGTGCGAAGTTCAAAAGCAGGATAATACCGTAGACCATGCTGTAGCCAAGTGCCACCAGCGCGTAGATCGAGCCTGTCTGGAGGCCATTGAACAGCTGCGAGAGCAGCAGGGACAGGTTCATGTTGATACCTCACTTTCCTTCTCTATTGCGGACACCCGATGGCCGGCGCCAAGCGCGCTTGGAACCGTCCATCCGATGTCCGCCGTGGACAGGTACGGAGAAGCACTCCGTACCTGTCCGGCTGGTTCTTGCTTTATCCGTCAGGAACCAACAAATTCTTACTGATTATAACGCGTTTCTTCGCATGATGCAATGCGAATTGGAAGTTTTAGTACATTTCCTGATAGACCTCGTCGCCGCCGGTCAGCTCGATGATGGCAACGGGCTTGATGGGGTTGTTGTACTCGTCGAAGGAATAGGAGCCGGTGATACCCTCGGTACCGTTCATGTTCTTGATGGCGTCGATGACAGCCTGCTTGTATTCGTCAGTGCCAGCGGTCAGGCCCTGCTCTTCGGCAGCCTTCAGACCCTCGCAGAGCAGCATGGCAGCGTCGTATGCCAGAGGCGCAAACATGTTGGGGATTTCGTCGACATTATAAGCAGCCTTGTAATCCTCTTCGAACTGCTTGACGGAATCCGTGCCGGGCGCGTAGCCAGAGCAGTAGACAGAACCCTCGAGATCTTCCGCGGAAGCGTAGTTCTTGACGGAGCCGAAGCCGTCGCCGCCCATGAAGACTGCGTCGCAGCCAGCTGCGCGGGCTGCCGTGATGGCAAGACCAGCCTCAGCGTAGTAAATGGGAGCGAAGACAACGTCGGGATCGGCAGCGGCGATGTTGGTCATCTGAGCCTTGAAGTCCTTATCGCCCTCGGCAAATGCCTCGGTGTCGACGATCTCCAGGCCAAGCTCGTCAGCCTTTGCCACGAACGCGTTCATCAGGCCCTCGGAGTAGTCGTTGCCGGTCTGATAGAAGACAGCAGCGGTCTTGGCGCTCAGCTTTTCAACGGCGTAGTTTGCCATCTTTTCGCCCTGATACGGGTCGATGAAGCAGGCGCGGAAGACGTTGGGACGGATCTCGCTTTCGGGGTCAGCCGGGTCGATGACGGTGACGCCGGTAGCGGTTGCGGAAGCGGTGACCTGCGGCATATTGTCCTCATAGGTCGCATCAGCCAGCGCAATGGTCGTGCCGGTCAGCGTAGCGCCGAAGACAGCGGTGATGCCGTTGTCGCAGGCGAGGTTGTACGCGTTGACAGCCTCAACGCCGTCGCCCTTGTCATCGTATTCCAGAACCTTGACCTGCTTGCCGTTGATGCCGCCATTGGCGTTCAGCTGATTGATATAGAGCATTGCGCCGTCACGGACGGGCTGGCCGTACTGGGCATAGTCGCCGGTCGTGTTGCTGATGAGAGCGATGACGATCTCGCCGCCGTCAGAGGCAGCGGCAGTGTCATTGGACGCTGTGTCAGTAGAAGCTGTTGCATCCGTGGTGGCGGATTTGGAGCCGCAGGCTGTCAGGCAGCCCAGCAGCATCACGACTGCCAGAACGAGGCTTACGAGTTTCATTGCTTTTTTCATTTTCATTTACCTCACTTTGTTCTTTTTGCTGTTTTGCTATTCAAAAAGCGGCTCTGCAAAAAGCAGAACCGCTTCGAATGCCCGGATAAGTCCGGCCCTCAGGCCGCTTCAGGGATCCAAATCCTGTCGCTTTTTGCGTTTTTGAGCTTGTACATCATAATAAGAAGCATTCCGTTTACAAGGCCCCATGCCAGTACCAGAAGTACCAACAGGCCGATAATGGGGAAAACGCGAATGCAAATGGATACAAGCACCAGAATGGAAATAGAAAAGGACACTGCCAGAATGGCAGTGTCCTTGCAGACTGCGGCAGAATCAGCCGTGCAGGCGGATGCTGCACAGCAGGTAGCCGGTGCGCAGCTGGACGCATCGGAACAAGCGGTATTCTGCTTTGCCGTGAACTGCATCATGGTGCGCACCTCCTTGAAATGATGGCCTCATTATACCCACATACTTTAGCGATGTCAAGTGCTGAAATATGAAAAATGCCTCAAATTTCAAGTTTTCTTTTGTGAATTTTTCACAACTTCAATTCTTGATTCCTGACAAGTGCCCATGTGAGAAAAACAGATGTGTACATTTTCCGTGATTTGACCTGTATTTTGTGGTTCAGGCTTGCATTTTATGCCGCTGTCTGGTATCTTATAGACATTCTTGGCGGATTTCCGTTAATTAAGGTGTGTGATTACAATGGAAAAGAAAAAACGTCGCTGGGGCGACCGGAAGGACGGTGTGCTGCTGCGCGATCTGGACGGTATGCACTTTATTACGCCGCTGATCTACCCGAACCGCTGCGACAACGAGGCCTATATCAGAGAAACGATCGACCTCACCAATATGAACGCGTATCTCAAAAAGAAAAACGAGTCGGAGACAGAGTTCCCCTACACCATGTTCCATATTATCGTGGCAGGACTCGTCAAGACGATCACGCTGCGCCCGAAGATGAACCGATTCATTGCCAACAAGAACTTCTATCAGCGCAATGAGGTATCCATGTCCTTCGTTGTAAAGAAGCAGTTTGCGGACGAGGCGGCGGAGGCGCTGGCCGTTATTCACGCGAAGGACGAATCCAACGTCGAGTCCATCCACGAGGATCTGCGCCATCAGATCCTTGACTGCAAGGATGTCCATAAGGTCGATTCCTCGACCGACAACATGGATTTCTTCAACCATATGCCGCGCTTCCTTGGCAAGTTCCTGGTCTGGATCCTGACGCGTCTGGATATCCACGGCTGGATACCCGCCAGCATCATTGAGACAGACCCGTATTATACGACGTGTGTGATCTCCAATCTTGGCTCCATTAAGCTCAACTGCGGCTATCATCATCTGACGAACTGGGGCACCTGCTCCGTGTTCTGCATCATCGGCGAAAAGTCGAAGCGTCCGGTCTATCACGAGGACGGCACGATTGAAATGCGCGAAATGCTCGATCTGGGCCTCACCATCGACGAGCGTCTGGCAGACGGCTATTATTACTCCAAGACCATCCGCCTGCTCAAGACGCTGCTGGAAAACCCGGAGCTGCTGGAAACACCGGCCAATCAGGAAGTGGAATATTGATTTTGGTGCGCGCTGCATACGCAGCGCGCATTTTTAATCCAGATGCACGACCGGGCTGCAAATGGCTTCCATGCACTGCGCTGTTTCCATGCCAAAATTGCCGCGCCGCGCAAAATCCGCAACGGAGATCATGCCGGTCAGCTTTCCATTCTGCGTGACCGGCAGTCTGCGCAGCTGCGCGCGGGACATGAGGCGCGCGGCCTTTGCCGCGTCCTCCCCTGCCTCAACAGATAAAACGCCCGCAGACATGACCTCGCTCACACGCATCTGCTCTGCCGCTTTCCCTGCCGCGACGCAGCGCAGCACGACATCGCGGTCGGTCAGCACCCCGCAAAGACGCCCATTTTCCCCCTGAACCGGCAGAAAGCCGAGGTTATACCGGCTCATGAGCCGCGCTGCAACGGAAACCGGCTCCTGTGCGCCGATGCTGACGACATTTCTGGACATACAATCCTTGACCTTCATAAGACCCTCCATCATTTGAAAAGCTCCGGCAGCAAACGCTGCCGGAGCTTCTGCGTTTATGGAGATTGTAGCCAGGACTTCCAGCCGTTAAACAGCTTATTTGCCCTGCAGCTTGCGGTCGATGGCTTCCGCAGCCTTTTTGCCTGCGCCCATAGCCAGAATGACAGTCGCAGCGCCGGTAACGGCGTCGCCGCCTGCGAAGACGTTTTCGCGGGTAGACATTTCGTTCTCGTCGACGATGATGCCTCCCTTTTTGTTTGTCTCGAGGCCCGGCGTGGTGGAGCGGATCAGCGGGTTCGGAGATGTGCCGAGGGACATGATGACCATATCGACATCCAGCACGAATTCGCTGCCCTCAATGGGGATCGGGCGGCGGCGGCCGGACGCGTCAGGTTCGCCAAGCTCCATCTTGATGCACTTCATGCCGCACACACGGCCATCCTCACCGCCGAGGATCTCGGTCGGGTTGGTGAGCGTCAGGAACTCGATGCCCTCTTCCTTCGCGTGGTGCTGCTCTTCCAGTCTGGCGGGCATTTCGGCCTCGCCGCGGCGGTAGACGATGTACACCTTATCGGTACCCATACGCTTTGCACAGCGGGCGGCATCCATCGCGACATTGCCGCCGCCGACAATTGCCGCTGCCTTGGAGTGCAGGATCGGCGTGTCGCTCTCTTCGAGATAGGCCTTCATCAGATTGATACGGGTCAGGTACTCGTTTGCCGAGCAGACGCCCTTGAGAGACTCGCCGGGGATGTGCATGAACATCGGCAGGCCTGCGCCGGAGCCGATAAACACAGCCTTAAAGCCCATCTCAAACAGCTCGTCGATGGACAGGACCTTGCCGATGACCATGTCGGTCATGACCTCGACGCCCTGTGCCTTCAGTTTTTCGACCTCATTGGCGACAATAGCCTTCGGCAGACGGAACTCCGGAATGCCGTAGACCAGAACGCCGCCGGCAGTGTGCAGCGCCTCAAACAGGGACACCGCATAGCCCTTCTTGGCAAGCAGCGACGCGCAGGTCAGGCCGGACGGGCCGGAGCCGACGACAGCGACCTTGATGCCATTGGACTCAGCCTTTTTCGGCATGGCGTTGATGTTCTCGCGGTACCAGTCGGCGACAAAGCGCTCCAGACGGCCGATCGCGACTGGCTCGCCCTTGTTGCCGCGGACGCACTTGGATTCGCACTGCGTCTCCTGCGGACAGACACGGCCGGAAAGGGCGGGCAGCGCATTGGTATCGGTGATGATCTCATAGGCCTTTTCGAAGTTGCCCTCGGCGACCTCATGGATAAATTCAGGAATATGAATATTGACCGGGCAGCCCTCGACACAGTGCGGCTTCTTGCACTGCAGGCAGCGCTTGGCCTCATTGATGGCCATCTCAGCGGTATAACCCAGCGTGACTTCCTTGAAATTCTTATTGCGGACGTTCGGGTCCTGCTCCGGCATCGGAGTCTTGGTAGCCTGCATATTAGCCATGATGATTCCCTCCCCTTACTTGATGAGCTCTTCGCCCATCTTCTGGATGCGGCAGATATGGGTCTTGCGCTCTTCTGCTTCTCTCTCGCGGTAGACGCTGTTGCGGCTCATGAGCTCGTCATAATCGACCTTGTGGCCGTCAAAATCCGGGCCGTCGACACAGGCGAACTTCACCTCGCCGCCGACCGTGACGCGGCAGCCGCCGCACATACCGGTTCCGTCGACCATGATCGGGTTCAGCGAAACGACGGTCTTGACGCCGAACGGCTCGGTCGTCTTGGAGACAAACTTCATCATCGGGATCGGGCCGATGGCGAGGACCTCGTCATACTGGATACCGGACTCAAGCAGCTGCTGCAGCTTGACGGTCACGAAACCGTGCTCGCCATAGGAGCCGTCGTCGGTCATGAGATACAGATGGTCACAGGCCTGCTTGAACTCGTCTTCGAGAATGACGATGTCCTTGTTACGGAAGCCAACGATCACATCGGTTTCGACGCCAGCCTCTTTAAACGCCTTTGCGGACGGATACGCGATTGCACAGCCGACACCGCCGCCAACTACGCATACGCGCTTTTTGCCTTCAACGTCCGTCGGCTTGCCAAGCGGGCCGACAAAGTCCTGAATATAATCGCCCTCGTTCAGACTGCCAAGCATTTCGGTGGACAGGCCGACCTTCTGGAAGATGATCGCAACCGTTCCCTTTTCGCGGTCATAGCCCGCAATCGTCAGCGGAACGCGCTCTGATTTCTCGTCGACACGGAAAATGATAAACTGACCGGCCTTTGCCTTGCGGGCAACGAACGGAGCTTCGATCTCCATATACGTCACGGCGGCGTTCAGCTCTTTCTTGCGCACGATTTTGTACATAACTTGTTCATCCCTTCAAATCATCAGTAATTTCTTGTTCGCTCTGATAATCCAACACACTCAGTATACCACATCTTCCATTCTGTTGTAAACAAGAAAATCGATAAAAAAATACCGATACATTCCATGTTACGAATTAGCTTATACCATTTGTGATATATCGCATCCGAATTCGGAATGAATAACGACATTGTCGGATTGGACGTTTTTCCACGCAAATCCAGATACCAGCGCGGCAGGTGCAGCAGGTGCAGGTTCGGGCTGAAGGCCTGCAAGGAACGCAAGCGTTCCGACCAGCTGCTCCGGCGTGCAGCGCTCCCGCAGCGCTCCGAGGTCCAGCGATTTTTCCCGCTTGCTCAGCCGCCGTCCGTCCGGCGCAAGCAGCAGCGGAACGTGATAGTATGCAGGTGTTGGAAACCCAAGTGTCTTTTGCAGCCACACCTGACGCGGCACGGAGCTCAGCAGATCGCGCCCCCGGACGACCTCTGTGACGCCGCCTGCCGCGTCATCGGTCACGACTGCGAGCTGATAGGCGTATACGCCGTCAGAGCGGCGGATAATAAAATCGCCGCAGTCCCGCGCAAGATTTTCGGTGTACGCGCCTTGAAGACTGTCCTGTACCGTTATGGAGGTATCTGGCACGATCACGCGCCACGCGGGCTTCCTTATTTTCGCCGTGCGCTCTGCCTCTGTCAGGCTCCTGCAGGTTCCAGCATAGATCACATTGCCGTCTGACGCGTGCGGCGCGGAGGCCGCGTGCAGCTCGGCGCGGGAGCAATAGCACGGATAGACCAGCCCGAGCGCACGCAGCCGTTCAAATTCCGCATGATAGGCGTCTGCCCGCATGGACTGCGGCGTCTGTTCCTCGTCCCAGTCAAGGCCGAGCCAGTCCAGATCGCGCTTGAGCGTTTCAATATAGTCCGGCCTGCACCGATCCGGGTCCAGATCCTCAATGCGCAGCAGCAGCCGCCCGTTCCGGCTTCGCACGGAAAGCCAGGCCAGCAGCGCGGAAAACACATTCCCAAGGTGCATCCTGCCGCTGGGGCTGGGCGCAAATCGTCCGGTCAGCATATTGGGCATTCCCTCCCCCGAAAAAACGGCAGGGACTCCCCTGCCGTTTGGATTATAATTGATAGATCCGGCGGTATTCTTCATAATACCGCTCGTACATATCGGATTTGAGCTCCTTGAGGCTGTTCAGATACTCGTGCGTATCGAACGAATCCGACTCCAGCTCGATCAGAGCGACCGCGATGTTGGAGCAGTGATCTGCGACGCGCTCATAGTTTGTCAGAAGATCGTTGAACACAAAGCCCTGTCCAAGTGTGCAGAGTCCCTTTTGCAGGCGGTCGACATGGTGGAGCTTCATCTCGTCGCAGAGATTGTCGATCAGCTCTTCAAGCGGCTCGACGCGGGCGGCAAGCTGCAGATCGTTATTGACGAACGAGCGGATCGCCGTGGACAGAATCTCTGTCAGAGCGGCCTCCATGACCTCCAACTCGTGCGCCGCCGCCTCGGAGAAGGACAGGTTCTTTTCGTGCAGCTCCTTCGCAGCCTCGGCAATATTCAGGGCGTGGTCGGAAATACGCTCGAAATCAGAGATCGTATGCAGGAATTTGGATACTTCTGCGTTCTGCTTGACTGTCATTTCTCGCTCGGTGACCTTGACGAGATAGGTGCCGAGTTTGTCCTCATACCGGTCTACAGAGTTCTCCAGATCCTCAACCAGCTTGAACTGTTCGTTGGAATAGCCATGCAGCAGCGCAACTGCCTCGACAAAATTCCGCTTGGCCTCCTCGGCCATGGCGTTGATGGTCAGGCGGCTCTGCTCGATGGCGAGCGCGGGATGCTGGATGAAGCGTTCTTCAATCGGCGGCGGGCTTGCTTTTAAAATAAATTTCATTGCTGTTATA
>ERZ791736.285-NODE-285-length-15209-cov-4.760129_pt1 | contig 15209 bp, 24 predicted proteins | sample MGYA00509940_ERZ791736 | MGnify/ENA primary metagenome ERZ791736 (study PRJEB30046, sample SAMN00792014) | human gut metagenome | study: EMG produced TPA metagenomics assembly of the A metagenome-wide association study of gut microbiota in type 2... | reverse complement strand
AGGGAGTAGGCGTCTAAAAAGCGCGCGAGAGTTCAAATCTCTCCTTCCGCGCCAAGGAAAAGACCTTGAAAACACTACGTTTTCGAGGTTTTTTCTTTGCCCAAACGCGCAGTTTTCCCCTATGTTTTCCCCTTACAGGCTGGATGCAGCCTTTTTTGTGCTCTGAAACAGGGCTTCCATGCGGTTCGCAGAATCCCGTTTCATGCGCTCTGTCGCGTGGGCGTAAACGTCCAGCGTGAACGCCGCTGTCGCGTGACCGAGGTTTTCCTGCACGGTCTTCGGGTTGTCGCCCGCCTGCAGAGAATTGACGGCGAACGAATGACGAAGATCATGGAAACGTGCTTCCGGTATGCCGATGCTCTCCACGGCTTTCTTGAAATGCTTGCGCACGGTCACATGGGACAGATGGTGTCCCAACTCATCCGTAAATACCAGACCGGAATCTTCCCAAACCCCCCCGGCCTTCAATCTCCATTCCGTCTGTACCCGCCGCTGCTCTCTGAGCGCCTTCATCACCGAAGGTGCCGGGGTCAGCAGGCGGGTTTTGTCGTTTTTCAGAGAGCCGAAGAAATACGCGCCGCCCTTTTCCTTGGATTTGAGAAGCTGCTGCGCGACGGTCACTGTCCCAGCGTCGAAGTCCACGTCTTTCCAGCGCAGGCCGAGAAGCTCCCCTTGCCGCAATCCCGTCAGCAGATCGACGATAAACAGCCGCTCGAACGGCTGCCCGTGGATCGCGTTCAGGAAGGCGGCGGTCTGTGCTTCGTCCAGCGGCTTGATCTCTGCCCGCTCCACGCGCGGCAGCTTACAGGCATCGGAAGGATTGATCCGCAGATAGCCGACCTCGACGGCCTGTCCCAGCGCCCGGTGCAGAATGCCGTAAATATCCCGAACCGTTTTTGCAGAAAGCGGCTTGCGCCCGCTCGTGCCGCGCTGGAGGTCGTTGAGCATCTTCTGGATCTGTGGTGCTTTGAGCGCCTGCAGCTTGACAGCGCCGAGCGCGGGCTTGATCGCGCTTTCCACCTTGTTCTTGTAGGTCGAGCGGGTCAGCGGCTTCACATCGCCCGTGTACTCCGAAAGCCAGACGTCGAGCCAGTCGGACACGGTCAGTTTCGTCGGCTCCTGATAGGTCGAGTCATTGACCGCCACGGCTGCGCTCTGCATCTCCTCACGGACTTCCTTCTGCGTCTTACCGGAGAAGCTGCGACGAATCTGTTTGCCCGTCCCCGGATCAACGCCGACCGTCAATCGCGCTTCCCAATACGTGTATTCCCAACCGTCCCGAAGGACGGTCTTTTTTCGTATGCTGCCCGCTCCCGCGGCGTTTCGTTTAGCCATCTTGCATTTCCTCGTTCTGCATCACAATATCTGTCAAATAATCTGTCGTTATCCTTTTGCGTTCATCCCAATGCAGAATCTCGTCTGGCGAAACACCCAGCTCATCACATATTTGGCACGCATCTTCAAAGCTGAAACCCGACTCGCCAGCGGCAACTTTTCTCATATATGTGACATCTATGTTGGAAGCATCGGAAGATTCAATATGGTCAAGCTTGTTTTGCAATCCTTCGCGGAAAGCATCTGTCCAGAATGTTTGAGTACAAAATGAGGATAAATCCAGAAGTCTTGTTAGCGGTATTCCCATGGCTTTTGCAAGCTTTTCCAGCGTCCCCCATTTGGGTTGTCTTGCATATGGCGCGCTGCTTTCATATTGCGCGATCATTGAGCCAGAAACGCCAATTCTTGCGCCCAGTTCAACCTGTGTTAATCCGGCTTTCTTTCTTTCAAACCTAATGTTCTCTGCTATTTTTTTAGAGATCACATCCGATAATCCAGACATGATTTCTTCTAAGTTTGCATTTTCATACATATTCATCACCTTTTTTATATTAACCCGAATGATTTATAAAATCAACACTTGTTTTAGCAAATGTTAAAATTTTTGTTGACTTTAGCTTTTGCTTGAGCTAATATGTAATTAGCAAAAGCTAAAGAAACGGAGGGTTAAAATGAGAATCGATAGAATCATGTTTGCAGCCGAACAGGCCCGTAAAGGGCTTTCGGTTGCAGAGATCGCCGAACGGTCTGGCCTTTCGCGTTGCACCGTCACAGCCGTAAAGAACGGAAAGAGCTGTTCTCGCCAGACTGCAGAAAAATTGATTTCAGTGCTCGGTGAAAGCATCATGGAAAGCGGGGAACGGTATGGAGAACACTCGTGAGAAGCTGACGTTGTCCGTTGCAGAGGCCGCGCAGCTGCTGGAGCTTTCCACGCCAAAAGTCTACGAGCTTACACACCGTGCGGATTTCCCAGCGTTCCGGATCGGAAACCGGACGTTGGTGAGTCGCCGCCTGCTGGAAAAGTGGGTCGATCGAGAAGCTGGAGGGGACGGGGCATATGGGCAGTAAAAGGGGAAACGACAATGCGGCAAAGCGTCCAGGAATCTTTATTCCATTTTCTTTCCGGAGGACGTTGAAATATCTCAACGCAGACCAAAAGGCGTGCCTTCTTGATGCTGTTTTGACATACGGTGAGGATGGTATTGAGCCTGAATATTCCGGTCCTGACGCTGTTGGCTTCATGGTAGCTTTTGAGCAGCTTCGCGAAAAGATCGACTATGATGGGAAAGCATACGTTGATCGAGTTCGTGAAAACAGAAGAAACGGCTATATTCCAGCGTGGAAGGCTTATGCCGCAAAAAATGGTCTGAGCCCAGATGATATGCTTGCCCGAAATGAATGGATTGATCTGCAAATAGCAAAAGCGGACGGTAGCATTGGCAAGCAAACGGGAGCGGACGGTAGCATTGGCAAGCAAACGCTACCCAAAGACAAAGATAAAATAGAAGAAAATAAAGACATACAAGAGACAGACCATTATAAAGACATAGGCAGCGATAGAGGAAGGGGTGTGGGGGAGGGGGAAGAACCGCACATGACAGACTATCCTGCTCCTGCGCCCAATCGCCCGCCGTCTGCTCTTGGAGGCGATTATGCTGTGCCGCCAGAAGATCAATGGGAACATATGCGTCAGAGTGCATCGGACATGCTGGCAGGTTATCCGAGATAGGAGGCGAGCGCGAAGCTGCAAAACAACATACGACCACCAACCACGACAAACGAGGAGGACAAACCATGTATTTTGAAAATCGTTTCCCCGAATCTGGCAGCGGTCAGATTCTCCACCCTGTCCGAGCGGGACAGAACATTCTTGACTTGATTAGACGTCCACGCATCGCGACGATTCTTCTGTGCGTTGACCACGCAGCAGCAGTTACGGTGCAGACCAGCAATCACGACACATTGAGCCGCAAGCTGCGCGAAAGTGAAAAAGGCTCGGATGGTCTTTATCGCTTTAAATACAAGTCCTATACGCAGGACGGATCGGGCGGCATGCACGGGAATATTACCTCGATCACGCTGGACTGCGATGCGCAGTTTTACGCTTTGTTTGGAATCACCGTAGGTTGACGAAAGGAAGGTATATACAATGACACGCGCAGAATACGTTTCCCGCATCAGTTCTCTCACGCAGGAACTGACCGACTTGGCAGCAGAGTATTTCTCCACGCAGCGCGACCCGTATGAGGTTGCAGGAGAGCGATTTAATCAGACCGTCGATGCTTTTGAGCAGGACCTGTCTACAAGAACGGCAGAACTCGAAGCCAGAGCAGCGGCGGCAAGCGCCGCAGTTGACGCTGTGACCCGCGAGCAGGAGCAGACACAGGCTCGCTTGGTCAAAGCCATCCAGCAGGGCGACGCCGCTGCAGAACAGGCAGCGACGGCTGAACTTGACAAGCTGGCAGAAAAGAAGCAGACTGCCGTTACCCGCGCCGATGCGTTCAAGGGCGCAAAGGTGTATGGCTCGAAAGATCTTTTCAATGCGGCAGTTGCTCGCATGAGGGATCGCATGGCAATCAAAAGCGGCGGCATGGGCAATGATCGCAAGGATGTCGCCGATGCCATTCAGGAAGCAGTTAATCTGCTGACAGGGCTGCTGCCTTCAGGAGTGGACACTTGGGCTGCAGAACGAGCAAACGCAAAACGCTGTTTCAGCATCTTCGAAAAGACTGTAGGTCATATCGACCTCACTGCGTCAGGCTGCGGCGGTCCTGATGATGTGAAAGTCAGAATCGGGCTGTCACTCGCCAAAAAAGAAATTGCCCCCGGTCTGGATGGAACGCCGTCCGGAGCCGCGCTGAGCGCGATCTTCGAGGAATGGGACAGCCAGCCAGAGGAAGAATCTGAAACGGACTGATGGGAGGGCTTCACAGCCCTTCCTCTCTGGCGATCCGTCCCGCTCCTGTGCATTTCATGCTATCGAAATCTCTTTCGATCATCAAACTTGCAGGTGCGGCCGGCATGGGGATTTTCCGTGCTGGAGGGCGCGGGAAAAAGGTACTGTGACGTGTACCCCCTATCTGCTGCGGGCTCGACGACCCCAAATTGCTTGTAGTTTCCCTATAATATTTCCAGTAATTTCGTTACGATTTTATCTGCTCTCAGCTATAGAAATTCTCTGAAAGGAGGATGCTTGTGGATATTTCAACGCTTAACTCACACTACGAAAGGCTCCAGCAACTTTCCAAAAACGAAGGAACACTTGATGGACTGAAAAGCGGAGCAGCAAATTGTACTGGGTTATTTGCAACAGAGATCGCAGAGCTGGAAGCTCAAATAGAGCAGGAAAAGGCTGTGATCGCAGAAAGTGAAGAAATAATCGCCGCGTGGATTTCTGGTATTGAGGACGGTACGACGCGGACAATTTTACGCCTTCGCTTTATTCACGGTTTGCAGTGGTGCGAGATCGCTGGAGCTGTTGGAAAGCGCTTTACAGAAGCTCGCGTAAAGTACATTGCACGTTGCCACCTAAAAGCCGCTTTCAATCATCCGCAATGACCATTGAAGAACTGAACGTGCTGTTTGATCTCCGAGCCGAACTGGAGTGGCTGAACACGGCAAAAGCGCAGTTGATGGATGCAGCGACGTCCACGACGGCAAAGCTGACCGGAATGCCACACGGAAGCGGTGTTACAGACAAAGTCGGCGGGCTTGCCGCCGAAATTGCCGACCTTGACAGCCAGATTGAGCAGATTACAGCCAAGAGTGACGCAGAGGAAGCGCAGCTTGCCAGCTGGATCGCGGGCATTCGCGATCCGAGAACACGCCTTGTGTTCCGGTTGCGCTTCTTTCGCGCTCTTTCGTGGAAAGAGATTGCAAAAATCACCCACACAACGACGGACACGGTAAAAGCCATCGTGTACCGATATTTGAGAGAAGAAACCCGCTCCCCCATTGGGAGCAGAAGGGAGTGAGAAAAATGGCCACAAAGAAAGAATACGAAATGCTATTTGCGCTCGAAGCGCAGCTTGGCCGCGAGTTCCGCGCGACTTTCCAGAAAGCACGCGATGAGTTCAAAGACACCGCAGTGGGAGCCGAGTCCTTCGGGGACAAAGCCACCGAAGCGGTTGATGTCCTGTCCAGCGCACTGGCTGCAGCTGGTATGTCAGCAGCTCTTGGCAAGCTGAAAGACCTGTTCGATGAATGCACACAGGCATCAATGGACTTTGAATCTGCAATGACAGGCGTTGCAAAGACAACCGATTTGTCAGATGCGGAGTTGGCGCGTATGACAGATTCCATCCGGGATATGTCGACGGAAATTCCCGCATCAACCGAAGAAATAGCCGCTGTCGCAGAAGCAGCTGGACAGCTCGGCATTCAGAAGGACGCGCTGCTCGACTTCACCGAAACCATGACTATGCTCGGCACGGCCACGAACATGACCGCCGAGGATGCTGCAACCGCCCTTGCCCGCTTTGCGAATATCACCGGTATGTCCGCTGACAATTACGACCGGCTCGGCTCGGTGATTGTCGACCTCGGCAATCATTTCGCAACAAGCGAGAGCGAAATCACGCAGATGGGCACGCGCCTTGCGTCTGCCGGTAAGCTGGCCGGTCTGACGGAGCCGCAGATCATGGCTCTGTCCGCAGCAATGTCCTCTGTTGGTATCGAAGCCGAAGCTGGCGGCACTGCCATGACGCAGACGCTCAACGCCATCGAAAAGGCTGTTGCAACCAGTTCAGATGAACTTACACTCTTTGCCGAAGTAGCTGGTATGTCCGCTGATGAGTTCGCCAATGTGTGGGGCACAGACGCTATGAGCGCCTTGACAACGTTCATCAGCGGGCTTGGTGAGCTGGAAGCGCATGGCGGCAATACGGTTACAATGCTGGAAGACCTCGGCCTTACTGGTATCCGTCAGAGCAATATGCTCAAATCCCTCGCGCAGGCTTCTGGCATGATGGATGATGCTGTTTCAACTGCAAATACGGCGTGGAGCCAGAACGTGGCATTGTCTGCAGAGGCAAGCAAGCGCTATGCCACAACGCAGTCCAAGATGGACATGATGCAAAATAGCGTCAACAACCTGAGGGCGGCAATCGGAGACGCTTTCACCCCGGTTCTTGGGGATCTTTACGATATTGGAAACGATGTTCTGAAGGATGTCACAGATTTTGTACAAGATCACCCCGCTCTTGTAAAAGCGATTGGCGCAACAGCCGGTGCGCTTGGCGCCGTTGGCGCAGCAATGACAACGATCGCCGCTGCAAGGAAGATCTTTTCGGCTCTCGATTTGGCAACAATGCTTGCCGGCCCCGCTGGCATCGCTCTGAAACTGGCGGGAGCAATCAGCGGCGTAGTTGCAGGAATCGCGCTTTTGGCTGATGCATCTGCAAACGATGGTACGCCATCGCTGCGGGAACTGACGGAGGCGGCGCGCGATCTCAATGCAGCCATGGCAGACGCAAAAGAGACCTGCACTGATACGGTTGCCGAAACAGAAGCTGCTGCCAACGTGGCAAGCCGCTATGTTTCCCGGCTGGAAGATCTGAATGCTGCCGGAGAGATGAATGAACAGCAGCAGTCTGAATATCATGGCACGTTGATCATGTTGACGCAAACAATCCCGGAACTGGCTGAACTCATTAACCTTGAAACCGATGAGATCAACGGCGGAACAGATGCCCTATATGCAAATATCGAAGCATGGCGGCAGCGGGCAACTGCCCAGGCATATCAGGAGCAGTTGAATCAGATTTACAAGAAAAACAGTGAAGTCGTTTTGCAGGCTGCAATTGCAGAAGTCAGGTTGAGCGATGCAAAGGAAGAATTGACCGCAGCTGAGCAGGCACAACAGGACGAACTTAATCGGCAAGGCGCGCTTTGGGAAACCGCGACCAAACAAATGCAGGAATACTATGAGCAAACTGGGGTTGTGTGCGATGCGACCGCTTTTCTTGGAGAATCGTCTGATGAAATGCAGTGGAAACTGGAGCAGGCACAGCAGCGCGTAGAAGATGCACAACATTCCATCAAAACCTTTGAAAATGCCATCAAGGACGACAACGAAGCGCTGGAGGCAGCAAAAACCGAAATAGAAGCTGCAGAGCGGGCAGTAAAGAACCTGACTGGTGCGATGGAGGATGGTGCCGGCGCAGCTGGCGATGCAGCACGTGGTCAAGAGGAACTTAGCGCAGCGTTTGGCAGTACGAAAGAGCAGATCGATACCATCACGCAGGCATATCAGGAGGCCTTTGAAGCGGCGCGCAGCAGCGTTGAAAGCCAGTATTCTCTTTGGAGCGATGTAGATCAGATCGTCGAGACAACGGCTGGAACGATCAATGATAATCTGACTAAGCAGATTGACCATTGGCAGAGCTACAACGACAGCCTTGCAAAGCTACGTGAACGATCTGATGACATCGAAGGTCTTGCTGATATTATTGGCTCTTTTGCCGATGGCAGTGCGGAAAGCGTGAACGCCGTCGCAGGTATGGCAGCAGCCAATGACGATGATCTGAAAAAGATGGTTGAAAACTGGCAGTCTCTTAAGAAGTCACAGCAGGAGGCCGAAGAAAGCATTGCAGAATACCGTTCTTCCTTTGGTGAGCAGATGGATGCTCTCCAGTCCGATCTGGAAGACGATATTGCCGCAATGGATCTCGGATCTGAAGCCAAAGAAAATGGTCGTGCCACCATTCAGGGCTTTATCGATGGTGCTGCCGGTATGCTGCCACTTGTGCAGCAGGCATATTCACAGCTTGGAAGTGCCGCACTTGCAGCGCTCAACCGCAACGGGTATTACAACAGCGCTTCCCCGAACCGGCGCATGAGCGGGATTTCCCGATATGCCACCGGCACGGACTATGCTGATACTGGACTTGCCCTTGTTGGCGAAGAAGGACCGGAGTTGGTCATGATGCAAGGCGGTGAGACAGTTCTAAACGCCCATGCTACAGAAGCTGCATTGAGCGGAACTTCCGGCACAGAAATTAACTCCCCGCTTGTTGAAATCAACATCGAGGGCAATGCAGACCAGAATGTAATTGACCAGTTAAATCTTTACAGAGAAGAACTGGCTGAGCGTGTGATTTCAATCATGCGAGATTTCCAGACAGACAGAAAACGAACAGCTTATGCCTAAGGAGGAACAAGTTTGATCGACAATGTGAAAATGACCGCTGCGCGACTGTTGGTAAAGGCGATGCTTGCTGAGGATACTAAAGACGATGCTGCCAATCCGAGCGCTGCAAATGACAAACCGGCAGAAGATGATCTCAAGGAGCAAGCCAAACACCTGCTCAACGAAGATCAGCCATAAAACTGCCACAGGGCGCACAGCGCCCCGCAGAGCGTCGGAAGCACCCAGGCATAGCGAGAATCCTTGCTCCATACAAACGCGCCGCGCTGCGAGTTGCAAGCGGCTCAAAACAAGGCGAAGCCCGCTCCCTAGATCAGGGGAGCGGGCATCTTCCGTTTTTACAGATCCAGCCCCTGTATGGCGTTTTCATACAGGAATGCTTTCAGCGGCTCGGCGGCGGCTGTGTTGTAGTAATTCAGCAGTGCTTCGTTGAACTGCTCCATGTTGCGGTCTTGAATGGTCAGGACACCAGCGCCCGCTTGCAGCAGGATCTTGTTTGCCAGTGTCAGGCTGGTGCGTTTATTTCCGTCCCAGAAAAGCTGTCCGCGCGTGCCCCAGCAGAAGGCGTTCAGTGCCTTTTCCGTGGACGAAGTATCGGCGGCAAAGATCGCGGCCAGCTCTGATCGGACAGACGCTTCCTGCGGTACAGGCGGTGTGTAGTCCGTGCCGGAGATGGCTACGCTGCCGGTGCGCAGCTTGCCCCATTCCAAAGCCTCGTTGCGGGCGATAAATTCGTTCAGCTTGCAGAGATATTCCAGCGTGATCGGCTCATTGATCGAGCCCATCAGGAAACGCCATGCGTCGCGCATATTCAAGATTGCCTGAATGTCGTCGATCTGTACGCCGGGGACATTGACGCCCTCCAGAATGGTCTTCGTCTGTGGGAAGGTGACGGCGCGGTTTTCCATCTTCATGCCGCAATAGACGTTCTCATCCCACTTTTTCTTCGCCAGAAACCGGCTCTGCTCCGGCGTCAGGTGGTATCGGTCTGCATAGGTCATTGCGCTTCACCGTCCGTTTCTTCCGTGTATTCCAGAATATCCCCCGGCTGGCAAGTCAGCATGGAGCAAATACGTCCTATATTTGCCCACGAAACAAGCTCGCCTCCGCGCAGCTGCTGGATCGTACTCTCAGCAAGCAGCTTTTCACGACGTAGGCGCGTCGTGTTATAGCCTGCTGCCTTAAGAGCTGGAAGAATCTCGATCTTGTATTTCACTGGCATAGTTGACCACTCCTTTCCTGTGCTGGGGCAATTTTGAGTAAACCCTCTTTTCCACTATCCGCATTATAGCAGGAAAATACACGAAAAGCAAGTGTAAATATTGCACGATATATACACGGAATATTTGTGTAATCTGTCGATTGAATTACACTGAAATATCGTGTATAATTAAGACAGTCAAGGGGAACAAAAGAAAACAGTTCAGACACCGGCAGAAGGCGGACGAAAGTACCGGAAGGGAAACCAAGAACGCCTATAAGAGCTGGGAAGGATCAGCAAAGCGCAGCAAGGCTCGCGAGATCAGTTGAAAGCCCCCAGCCGCCGGAGTTCCCCAAGAGCAAAGAAAAAGCGTCTCCTGCCGCCGTAGGAAGTGAACAGGAGACGCAGCCGAAAAGGGCTGATTGCAGTATAGCACAGCCCGCCGAAAAAGGAAAGGGGCTTTACCAATGAGCAACACAGAAATTCAGAGCAAAGTCAATGAGCTTCGCGAGCTGCGCCGCATGGCCGACGAGCTGACCGCCGAGATTGAGAACATTCAGGACGCGATCAAGGCGCACATGACCGCCATCAACGCCGACACACTGACGGGCGTGGATTACAAGATCACCTGGAAGACCGTGACCAGCAGCCGGTTTGACAGCACGGCGTTCAAGAAGGCAATGCCCGAGCTGGCCGAGCGCTTCATCAAGTCCACCACCAGCCGCCGTTTCACGGTCGCATGAGCGGGGGGCGGGCAACAGCCCGCTCCAGGAAGGAGAACAGAATGGAAGTTCATGTTTCGATTAACACCAACGGCAGCCCGAAGGAGCTGCAACGGCTGACGGACCGGCTCGGCGATCTGGCAAATCTTCTGGAAGCGATCACCGAAGCGGAGCTGTCGCGGAGCAGCAATTCATACTTCGCTGCCGGTCTGGATTTCGTGAGCAAGGAGATCAACGCCGTGTATGCACAGATATACGATCTGGTGAACGGCTGGGAGGTAACAAAGTGAGCGCTTCGCTTGCGGCCGCGAGCCGCGCAGACGATACGCGCGAGAAGGCTGAGTTGATCGCGCTGGTCAGACAGTTAACCCCGAAGGAAGTAGACCGTGTAATTAAGCGGATGCAGGCGCTGCTCAACGGGCAGCAGAAGAAACAGGAGGTCGCAGGATGAGAGCAAGCAGAGCGTATTTTGACGCGCACAAGTACACACCATCGCCAGAGGAAGCAATCGAAATCGCAAACAGGCGTTTTACAGTTGCCAACGCCAGATCTGCGATTGACGTAGCTTTCGCATTCAAGGCGCAGTCCGGAAACCGAACCTTTCTCCCACTCCCCGGTCTTGACTATGGAAACGCCGAAGATCAGACGGGAATCATTCGGCTGCTCGGCTCGATCTGGACAAGCGGATATGTCGCGGGCATTCGCTCAGAGCGGGCGCGTCGGCGCGGAGAATAGAGCATCAAAACAGGGGACGCAGGCCAGTGCGCCCCCTGTTTTTTGCCCCGGAAATTTCCCCTATTTTTTCCCCTAAGAGCTTTGTATCGCTTTGAACGCCATTGTATGCGATGTAAAAAACGTATTGATTTTCGTATGGGATTTCACGCAGTTTTAAGCGATAAAACGAACTTTCATAGTTCAAATCTCTCCTTCCGCGCCAGAAAAACCTTGAAAACATCTGTTTTCAAGGTTTTTCTTTTATCAATTTTCCGCTGCTTCAAGCGGTTCGGGCGTCCGGAATTCCGTGTGGCGGCTTCTTTGGCCGGTATCTTATCATGCTCTATTGCATGGAGCTCTACGATATTCTCTTTTTCGACTGGTTCCTGCTCTGCCATTCAAACTTCTTCCCGCATTTTTATCCCGAGCTGAAGGGCATCGTAGGGCCGCATATGTTCGGCTACAATAAAAGGACGCACATCCTGCACTTCCTGCTCTATATCCCCCTCTGCGCCGTGATCGCAGGGATCTGCATGATTTTTTAAACGCCCCTGCACCGCCCGGCGATTCGCCGGTATGTTTTTCGCAACTTTTCTGCACCTTCCGCTTGACAAGCAGGAATATCTGTGGTAATATATCCGAGCAGTTGAAAGACTGCAAACGCGCGAGTGGTGGAATTGGCAGACTCGCTAGATTCAGGTTCTAGTGTCCACTCCGGACGTGCGGGTTCAAGTCCCGCCTCGCGCACCAACGCCTCAAGTTCTTCGGAATTTGAGGCGTTTTTCTTTATCAAAAATTCGGGTTTTTCCGCGTTTGAAAATCGCGATACCAGATTTTTATCCCCATTTTGACGCCAGATTTTTTGCCGTGAAAATGGGGGATTTTTTATGCGCAGAACCACAATTTTGAACGCAAAACAGGTCAAACAAACGTCCTTTTCAGAAGCGGAACAACTGTTCACGAAACACTGTAAACTAAAGAATTTGAGCCCTCAAACCATGCGCTATTATGCGGAGGATTTGAAGTATTTTCATGCGTGTGTGCCGGTTCGGTATGTCGATGAAGTCAGTCAGGACGTTTTTGAAAACTTCATTGTCTCGGAACTGGACGCAGGCAAGAAAATCACGTCCCTTAATTCGCGCATCCGGGGACTGCGTGTGTTCTTCAAATTCTGCGCGGAACGGGAATGAAAAGGAAGTAAAATGGTCCAAACACGCACCACAGACTGTGGAAATTCACTACGCCGACATTGGCTGCATGGAGAACAGACAAACGGCCGAACCCGAACAGCACAAAGAGATCCCGAAGGTATCCTGAACCATTCCCAGCTATACGCCAATTATAAAACCCGGCTGGTGCCTGAAGCACCAGCCGGGTAACCCCCGCCGCCATTGTTACCCCTGTCAGGGGACAGCAAATCCAAACGCTGGTTTTTATACTGATCCTGTTTGAGGCAGCCCCCTGCCGGTCTGCCGGGAGACGATGGCACGCAGAATTTCTTACCGAAGCATCAGCGCAAGCACGATCAGCGTCACGCAGACAGCACAGGCTGTGGCTTCGTAGGTATAGCTTTCGCCGCTGTGAATGCGGCTGATGGCGCGGAAGGCGAAAATTGTTCCGATAAATGCAGCGGCAAGCGCCAGAATAAACAGAACGATGCTCATTTCAGCCGCTCTCCACATATGGTGCAGAACATGGCGCCGGGAATTTTGACGGCTGCGCCGCAGCGCGGGCAGCGGAGGTCAGACGGCTGCGTCTGGACCGGCTCCTCCGGCGGCTGCTGCGGTTCAGGCTCCGGGGAGAACACGACCGGCGCTCCCTGCGAAGCGGGCTGCGTCACAGCTTCGGTAAACGAAGGCTGCACAACAGGCGAGACAGGGCATACAGGCTGTTCGGGAGCAGCGGACTGCACGGGCTGTGTGGGCGGGATGGGCCGCTCGGGCTGAACGGGAGCGGACGGCTGCACGGGCTGCACCGGCGGAGTGGGCCAGTCGGGCCGTGCGGGCGCAGCGGGGTGCCAGGAGCCTGCCGCGCGGCGGTTCTGAATTTCCACATAGAACGCCGCCTGCATGATCCCGCAGAACAGCGGCGCAAGCAGGCCGTATGCGATGGCGATCAGGACCCACAGGATGCGGAACAGCACGCCGAGATACGGGATTTCCCCCAGCAGGGTAAAAACGAGAAATACGCCCAAATAGACTGCGCCGAGCAGGATATCCGCGCCGAACATCTTGCCCTTGTAGCCCATCGTCTCCTGCTTGGAGATCTTGATGGCGTCGGTAGGCTTGACGTCGTCGCGCGTCATAAGGATGTAGGGCACGAAGCGGTATTCATACATACGGATGATGCCGAACACGATCCCGACGATCGGAATGAGCGACCACAGGAAGATCCAGAGCTGCATCCACGCCATGCCGCCCAGAACGCGAAGGATCCGGTCCTTTTTGAATGAGGCGAACAGATAGGTCGTCTTCGGCTCAAGTCCCGTGCGGTAGCTGTTGAGGAAGATCATCGACATGGAAGCCGACAGCAGAAGCGCAGCGCAGAACGCGGCAGCCGGAACGCCGATGAACCCGGCGTAGGCCACCAGACACAGGAACTCTGCAAGCAGGGATATGCCCCAAAGCCGGAAGGGGCGCTTCATCAAAACGGAAAATGTTTTTTTGTAAATGCTTGAGACCATAAGAATCCTCCTTTATTCTTTTTTCTTCGACTTTATTATACAGGATACTGGAACAGGCTGTCAATCAAAAAACCAGCGTCTGGGAGTACAGACGCCGGTTTTTGAGAAAAGTTCCGTTATTCTGTAAAAAGCGCCTCTCCGGCCTTGTAGATATCGCCTGCGCCGACGGTCAGGATGATATCGCCCGGCTGCGCATTCTCGCGCAGATAGGCCGTCACGCCCTGCAGGCTCGGACAGTAGACCGCGCCGGGGATCTCCGCGGCCAGCTCCTGCGAGCTGACACCGACGGTGTTCTGTTCACGCGCGGCGTAAATATCGGCCAGAACGACCTGATCGGCCGTGCGCAGCTCGTCGACAAAGCTCTGGAACAGCGCCTTCGTACGCGAATACGTGTGCGGCTGGAACGCGCAGACCACACGCCGGTAATGCATCAGCCGGACAGCCTGCAAAAGCGCGTGGAGCTCGTTGGGATGGTGGGCATAGTCGTCGTAGACGTCTGCGCCGTGGAAGCTGCCCTTGTATTCGAGCCTGCGGCCCGCGCCGTGGAACTCTGCGAGCGCCGCGGCTGCGGTTTCGCCGGAAATGCCGAATTTCCATGCCACCGCGCAGGCGGCCAGCGCGTTCAGCGCGTTGTGACGGCCAATGACGCCCAGATGCAGGTGCGCATACGGCTGCCCGCCGCAGAAAACGTCAAATTCGCTGAAATCTTCAGAGAAGTTCTTCCCGTACACGTCGTTTTTCGCATCGAAGCCGAATGACAGATACGGCATCCCGGCCAGCGTGTCGCGGGTGTTTTTGTCGTCGCCGTTGGCGACGATCAGACCATCTGCCGGGACGAGGGAGGCAAATTTCCGGAACGACCGCTCCACGTCCTGAAGATCCTTGAAAAAGTCCAGATGGTCGGCGTCCACGTCGAGAATGACCGCAGCGGTCGGGAAGAAGTTCAGGAACGAATTGCAGTATTCGCAGCTTTCGAGAATGATCGTGTCGCCCTTGCCGACGCGGTGCCCTGCGCCGAGCAGCGGCAGGAAGCCGCCGATCATGATCGTGGGATCGCGGTTGGCCTGCATGAAAATGTGCGTCAGCATTGAGGTCGTCGTGGTCTTGCCGTGCGTGCCGGAAACGCAGATGGCGTTTTTGTAGGCCCGCATGATATAGCCCCAGGCCTGCGCCCGCTCGAAAATGGGGACGCCCCTGGCGCGGGCAGCGGCGATCTCGGGGTTGTCATTGTGCGCTGCGGCCGTGCGGATGAGGCAGTCAACTCCTTCAATATTCTCGGCCCGGTGACCGATGGAAACTTGAATGCCCTTGGAGATCAACTCATCCGTCGAAACCGACGCGTTCATGTCGGAACCGGAGATCTCCATCCCCATGCGCCGCAGGACAAGCCCCAGCGGCCGCATCGAC
>ERZ791736.284-NODE-284-length-15247-cov-5.065034_pt1 | contig 15247 bp, 17 predicted proteins | sample MGYA00509940_ERZ791736 | MGnify/ENA primary metagenome ERZ791736 (study PRJEB30046, sample SAMN00792014) | human gut metagenome | study: EMG produced TPA metagenomics assembly of the A metagenome-wide association study of gut microbiota in type 2... | reverse complement strand
AAAAAGTAAATAAGACAAGTATTAAATATCCAAGAATTTTTGATAAAATCAAAAAAAATCCATTGTAAAATATGGATTTTTATTGTACAATAATAAGTAAGAATAAAAGGTAGGGAGCAGTTATGAACGAAAGGGAAAGAGAAATAATTGAAGTATCATTAGATGATATTATTCCAAATAGATTTCAACCAAGACTTTCATTTGATGAACAAGGATTAAATGAACTTGCTGAATCAATAAGACAACATGGAATAATACAACCTCTAGTTTTAAGAAAAATTGGCGATAAATATGAAATAATAGCGGGCGAAAGAAGATATAAAGCATCGTATATTGCAGGACTAACTAAAGTTCCAGCAGTTATAATTGATTTAAATGATAATGAATCTGCTGAAGTGGCTATTGTAGAAAATATACAAAGAAAAGATTTATCACCAATAGAAGAAGCAAAATCATATAAAAAATTGCTTGATAGAGGATATTTAACACAAGATCAATTAGCATCTAGAATGGGTAAAAATCAATCAACAGTATCAAATAAGTTAAGACTTCTAAATCTAGATGAAAAAGTTCAAGATGCTCTTTTAAATAATAAAATATCAGAAAGACATGCAAGAAGTTTATTAAAATTAGATAATAAAGAAGAGCAAAAAAAAGTATTAGATGAAATAATAGAAAAAAGATTAAATGTTAGAGATACAGAAGATTTAATTAATAGAAAATTAAATGGAGAAGAAGAATTTATTAACATTCCTAATTTATCTAATACAGGAATAGAAGAAACATTTGATTTTAATAATATTCCAAACATTTCAAATGATTACAAAAATGAGGAAGAAATAGAAAAAATACCAACGTTTAGTAGTAATCCAATAAAAGAATATAAAGAAAATGATGACGATATAGAAGTAATTAGTGATTTTGATAATGATATAATAAATGTTCCATCTTTATCAATTGCTAAGAAAGAAAAAAATATAGATGACGTAATTAGTAAAATTCAAAAAGTAGTAGAAGAAGTAAAAGAACTAGGTTTTGAAGCAAAATTAGAAGAATATGATTTTGATGGATTATATCAATTTGTTATAAAGGTAGATAATGAAAATTAAAAATATGATGAAAAAATCATATTTTTTTAAATATTTAGGGGAAAAATAAATTGTAACGGAGAATATAACATATGAAAGGGTTATTTTTAGAAAATAGAAAGGAGGAAAAATTAAATAACTCTTATCATAAATATAAGGGAGGATATTATGGTTACAATTAAAGATAATTATGTATTAGATGAAGAAAAATTAGATGTTATTTTGTCAAATTTAGAACATAACCTAAAGACATTATTTGAAAATGATAAAGATATGCTTGCAGAAATAATAAATGGTGTCACAGGAATACCAAAAGAAGATATAATTGAAAGAGGAATTCTTTTAGATAGTCAAGATCTAATAAATCCAGAAAAAGTAAAAAAATATAAAGACTCGGATATACTTATTAGTGTATATAATAATACAATAAATATTGTAATGAATAAAAAAGACCAAAAATAATAAAGGAGGAACTTTGGTTACAATAAAAGGATATACAAATAATCTAGAACTAAGAAAAAAAGAGGTAATACCAGGAACATTTGATGCAGTATTTAAAGCAGTATTAACAGAAGAAAAAGAAGTACTCGCAGAAATAATAGAACTAGTAATTGGTATACCAAAAGAAGAAGTAATAAAAAATGGAGTAATAATAAATAGTGAGTATGTAAGAGAAAATATAATTGAAACAGATAAAAAGTCAGATTTATTAATAAGTATAGGAGATAATGTAATAAATTTAGAAATGGATAGAAGATATTATTTAGGCTCAAATAAAAAGAATAATAAATATATACATAAAATAGTAAATCATTATAATCCAAAGAATACAGTTCAAATATGTTTTACAAGTTATAAAGAAGGAGAAGAATTAAAAGGAGAAAAAAAGTCAATAAGAAAATATATGTTTCAAGATAGTGATGGAAATGTAGAAGATTATGGACTAGAAAAATATAAGATAGACCTTGAATATATAGAAAATAAATATTATAATAATGATGAGTTAACTAGAAGAGAAAAAATCTTCTTAATGTTTAAAGAATCAAATAGAGAAAAATTAAAAGAAATCTCAAAAGGAGATAAAATTATGGATAAAATATATAAAAGATTAGACAAATTATCAGAAGATGACGCATTATCATTATTATATGATGAAAAAGAAAGAGAAGAAGAAAAGAAACAGGCAGAAATAGAATATGCAGAAGAACATGGATTAAATAAAGGTATAAAACAAACTGCTAAAAACTTATTGTCAATGAATATGAAAGTAGAAGACATATCAAAAGCAACAGGTCTATCAATTGAAGAAATTAATAATTTAAAATAAAAGATAACACGCACGTTATCTTTTATTATTTATCATAAGTTGTAGGTTGTGTACCTTTAATATAGTAAACAATTTTTTTCTTTTTAGATATATTATTCGCAAGATTTCCAGTAATAGGATTAACTAAAACTGATACAACATTTTCTGGCTTATCATACCAAGAATCATTTTTATCCCTTAAATAATTTTCCATAGTATCAGCCCATATATTTTTTGATATTTTTGAATCACTACTTTTTATCTTTTGATTTTTATCATATCCAACCCATACACCTAAAGTATAATCCCTATTATATCCCATAATCCATGAATCCGAATCAGTAGAACCAGTTTTAATAGCATAAGTTTTAGTAAGTTTAGGTTTAATAGTAAGACATGTAGGAGCATTATAATCTATTAAGGTACTATCATAACAATTATTTAAAAGAGTACTAAGTACAAAAGTATAATTATAATCAAAAACTGTCTTTGGTATACTTTTATGTTTATATAAAGAATTTCCTTTTAAGTCTTCCACTTTTCTAATAAGATATAAATTATTTCTAACTCCTTCATTTGCAAGAGTAGAATATGCATTAGTCATCTCCATAATATTTAATTCCTCTGTTCCAAGAGGGAGTGATACAGTTTTTTCCATTTTAGTTTTAATACCTGCTTTTTTAGCAACTTCAATAATTTTATCTTCGCCTAAAAACAAATGAGTTTTAACTGCGTATATGTTATCAGAATAAGCAATCGCAAGTAAAAGAGGAATAGGTTTAGATGGATATATATTTCCAAAATTTGCAGGACTATAAGTTTTATTATTTTCTAAAGAAAAAGTAGTAGGCTCTGATAAAAATGTAGAAGAAGCAGTGAAACCATCTTCAAGTGCAGCATAATAAAGAAATGGTTTCATAGTAGATCCAACCTGTCTTTTTGAATAAATTGCTCTATTATACTGACTTTTTTCATAATTTTTACCACCAACAAGCGCAATTACTTTACCAGTTTTATTCTCAACCATTACACTAGATGTTTGAATATCACTATCAGATTTAATATTTCCAGTAACAGCATTTTCAAGATATGTTTGTGCATTAACATTTAAATTAGTATATATTTTTATTCCATTTGTATCTAAATAATCATTTGGAATAATATCAATTTTATCAAGTTCATTCATAACAGCATCTTTATAATACATTAAAGTAGATAAATTTAATGTATCCTTTTTTCCATGATAAGTTAATTTAACATTATAAGCAGCGTCTGCTTCTTTCTTTGTAATATAACCATTAGTAACCATAGAATCAAGTATAACCCTTTGTCTTTTCTTAGCTTTAGTTTCATTATTAATAGGTGAATATTCTTGTGGTGAGCCTGGAATACCTGCAAGCATAGAACTTTCAGCAAGAGATAAATCCTCTGCAGATTTATTAAAATAATATTTAGCAGCATTTTGTATTCCCATAACGCCATTACCATAATTAATAGTATTTAAATATCCTTCAAGTATTTCATCTTTTGAATAATTAATTTCAAGTTTTAATGCAAGCCATGCCTCTTTAAATTTTCTATTCCAATTTCTATCAAAATTAAGATATAAATTTCTTGCATATTGTTGTGATATAGTAGATGCCCCTTCAATAATGGAGCCATTTTTAGCATTTTTATACATTGATTTTAATATTCTCACATAATCAAATCCATTATGTTTATAAAATCTTTTATCTTCAATAGAAATAGTTGCATTAATTAAATCTTTATCAATTAGCTTTAAACTAATCCATTCTTTTGAACCATTTCCCTTATAAATTACATTATCATCTTTATCATAAATAATTATATTATTAGTTTTTTTTAAGTCCATTTTAGGCGAAAGACTAATATAAAAGTAAATAAATGTAAATAATATACATATAAAAAAACTAAAAAAAACAAACGATTTTAGCAGTATTCTTTTCCATTTCATATAATTTCACCTATATTTCCTTTATTATTATGTAAAAAAAAAGAAAAAATATGAGTGCATTTTTACTATATATATGATATAATGCTACTTGAAAAAAAGATTGGTGATTTTTTTTGAAAAAAGTATATATTGATTATAAGATAAAAAATAATGATGAAATATTAAAAAAAGAAAACTTAGAAGCAGTTTATAAAGTAAATGAATATTTAAAAATAAAAGATATAGATGAAAATATAAATATTTTTTTCGATAATGGTAATATTATTATGGAAAGAGATAATAATGAATCAAATTTATTATTTAATTTTGTATTAGATAAAGAAACAGAATCAAAGTATTTTATTAAAAACTTAAACTTTTATATTGATACAAAAGTAAAAACAAATCATTTACAAATAGATGATGATAGAATTATAATTGAATACGACTTATGGTTATCTGATGAATATTCTGGTAACTTTAAATATGAAATTATATTAAAGGAGGTATAAAGATGCTTGATTTTAAAAAAGAAATATCTAAACTAATAAGTAAAGAATTGAATATGGAAGATGATTTAATATATTCTTTCATTCAGCTTACTAAAGACGAAACAAACGGTGATTATTCTTTCCCATGTTTTAGTTTAGCAAAAACTTTAAGAAAATCTCCAATGATTATTGCAGACGAATTAAAAGAAAAAATAAATAATACTGATTTTATAGAAAAAATAGAATCAGTAAGTGGATATTTAAATTTTTATATCAAAAAAGAAGTTTTAATAAGAGAAGTAATAAATTCATTTGATGAAGAAAAAGAGAAATTTGGTTCATCAAATATTGGACAAGATAAAACAGTATTAATAGATTATTCTTCTCCAAATATTGCAAAACCTTTTCATATTGGTCATTTAAGATCAACAGTAATAGGTCAATCATTATATAGAATTTATAAAGAACTTGGATACAATGTAGTTGGAATAAATCATTTAGGTGATTATGGAACACAGTTTGGTAAGTTAATAGAAGCTTATAAACTTTGGAATAATGAATATAATATAGATGAAAATCCAATTGATGAATTAACTAAAATGTATATAAGAATAAATGAATTATGTGAAGAAAATCCTGAAGTATTAGAAAGATGCAGAAATAATTTTAAATTACTTGAAGAAAAAGATGAATATTGTATGAATCTTTGGAACAGATTTAAAGAACTTAGTTTAGAAGAATTTAAGAAAACATATGATTTACTTGGAACAAGTTTTGATAGTTATAAAGGAGAAGCATTTTATAGCGATAAAACAAATGAAGTATTAGAAATATTAGAAAAAAATAATAAAATAACTAATTCAGAAGGTGCTAAAGTAGTAGACTTAGAGCAAGATGGAATAAATACACCATGTATCATTCAAAAATCAAATGGTTCATCAATATATGCAACTCGTGATTTAGCAGCTATACTTTATAGAGCAAGAACATACGATTTTGATAAATGTATATATGTTACAAGTTATGAACAAGATTTACACTTTAAACAAATATTTACAGTAGCAAAATATCTTGATTTAGATGAAAAATATGTTGATGGATTAATTCATGTATCATTCGGAATGGTAAAGCTAGCAAGTGGTAAGTTATCCACAAGAAAAGGTAACATAATAAAATTAGAAGATTTGTTAAATGAAGCAATCAAAAGAGCAAAATCTATAATAGAAGAAAAAAATCCTAATTTGGATAATATAGATGAAATAGCAAGAAAAGTTGGAGTAGGTGCAGTTATATTTAATGATTTATATAATAGTAGAATAAAAGATGAATTATTTGATTATGATATAATGCTTAATTTCCAAGGAGAAACATGTCCATATATTCAATACATGTTTGTAAGAATTAATAGTGTCTTAGAAAAGTCAAATAGTAAAATTTTACTAGAAAATGTAAATATAAATAAAATAAATGATGATTTATCGTATAGAATGGCAAAAATAATATATAATTTTAGTGATACCATTAAAGAAGCAGCAAGTAAAAATGAACCATATATTATTTCAAGATACTTAATAGATCTTGCAAAAGCATATAGTTCATTCTATAATGAGAATAAAATATTATCTGACGACCTTGAAGAAAGAGATTCAAGATTATATTTAGTAAATATGGTTGGAAATATACTTAAGAAAGGAACTTATTTGCTTGGTATTGAAATGCCAAATAAAATGTAGTGAACAAATAATAATTTTAAGAATATAAATATAGCAAATAATAAGAAAGAGGTAAAAATATGAGCATAAGAGAAAAAGATAAGTTAGATTTAGAATTAATGAGCTATACTGATATAGCATATGAAATTATTAAGGAAGATAAAAAACAGTATAATACTCCAAATTTATTTAGAGAAGTATGTAATTTACTTGAATTATCAGAAGCTGAATTTGAAGCAAAAATAGGAGACTTTTTTACAGCACTTACAACAGATAAAAGATTTATTTTAATAGATAGTGTTAATTGGGATTTAAAAGAAAATCATGTTGTAAAAGTAGTTGTTGATGATGGTGAAGATGATGCAGTAGACGTAATAGACGATGAAGAAGAAAGCGAAGATGAAGAAGAGGAAACAACTGATGAAGATGACGCGATAGAAGATGATTATACAGATGAATCAGATGATGATTACATGGAAGATGATTTAGAAGATTTAAATATAGTTGATGAAGACGATATAGAAGAGTAGGTGAAAAAATGATAGATAGATTAGAAGCAACTTTAGAAAAGTACAATAGTTTAACAGAAGAACTTAGTAAACCAGAAGTTTTAAGTGATGTAAAAAAGATGACTTCACTATCTAAAGAACAAGCATCACTTACAGATATTATTGAAAAATATAAAGAATATAAAAAAGTTGTTAGTGATATTAATGATGCAAAAGAAATGCTAGACGATAAAGAAATGGCTGCATTTGCAAAAGAAGAAATATCAAGACTTGAAACAGAAAAGGAAAATTTAGAAAAAGAACTTGAAGTACTATTACTTCCAAAAGATCCTAACGATGACAAAAATACTATAGTTGAAATAAGAGGTGCCGCAGGTGGAGATGAAGCAAATCTTTTTGCAGGAGACTTATTTGAAATGTATAGTAGATATGCAGAAAATATGGGATGGAAAATAGAAATAATAAATGCAGTAGAAGGAACAAGTGGTGGATATTCACAAATAGAATTCATGGTTAAGGGAGATAATGTATACTCAAAACTTAAATATGAATCAGGAACGCATAGAGTTCAAAGAGTTCCAAGTACAGAATCACAAGGAAGAGTTCATACATCAACTGCGACAGTTGCAGTACTTCCAGAAGTAGAAGATATAGATATAGAAATAAAAGATAGTGATATAAGAGTAGACGTATATAGAAGTAGTGGTGCAGGAGGACAAGGAGTAAATACAACAGATAGTGCAGTTAGAATAACATATTTACCAACAAATACAGTTGTAACTTGTCAAAATGAAAGAAGTCAGCTTAAAAATAAAGAACAAGCTATGAAAGTATTAAAAAGTAAAATATATGAAGATTTACAAAAGAAGCAAAATGCTGAAATAGAAGACGAAAGAAGAAGTAAAATTGGTACAGGTGATCGAGCAGAAAAAATAAGAACATATAACTATCCACAAAATAGAGTAACTGATCATAGAATTAATTTAACAATAATGCAGTTAGATAGAATTATGCAAGGTAAATTAGATGAAATAATAGAAGCTCTAATTAATGAAGACCAAAGAAGAAAACTTGCAGGAGAATAATGACAGATATAGAATATTTAAAAAAATATTATAATGGGGATATTAATAATGCAATAAAAAGATTAGAAATGGGTGAACCTGTTCAATATATAGTTGGTAATGTAGACTTTTTTGGATATAAAATAAATGTTGATAAAAGAGTTTTAATACCAAGATTTGAAACAGAGGAACTTGTTGAAAATACTATAAAATATATAAAAAAATATTTTAGTTTACCAGTAGATATATTAGAAGTAGGAACTGGATCTGGATGCATTAGTATTGCCCTAAAAAAAGAATTAGAAAATATAAATATAACTGCTAGTGATATATCAAGTGATGCATTAGAAGTTGCTTTATCAAATGCAAAAGAAAATAATGCAGATATTAATTTTGTAAATACAGATATTTATAAAGGAATAAATAAAAAATTTGATTGTATAATAAGTAATCCACCTTATATTTCTAAGGATGAAAAAATAATGGATATAGTATATAATAACGAACCACATTTGGCATTATTTGCGGATAATAATGGATTATATTTTTATGAAGAAATAATAAAAAATGCTAAAAATATATTAAAAGATAAATATTTAATATGTTTTGAAATAGGTGAAAGTGAAGCAAAAAGTGTTACATCATATGCATATAAATATTTGAATAATCCAAAAGTCATAGTAAAAAAAGACTTAGAAAAAAGAGATAGAATGATTTTTATACATAATTTTGAATAAAATTAAAATAATCGTCCATACATAGAGTGAAAGGATGATTTTTTTATGAAAAAGTATATAGTTTTAATTCTAGCAATAATATCTATGATATATGTTTTTACAAGTGTTAAAGCAGAGGACACAATAATACCAGATGAAGCAATAAGATTTAGGGTAATCGCAAATAGTAATACAATTTATGATCAAAATATAAAAGTTCAACTTAAAAATGTTGTACAAAATAAAATATTTGAACTAACAAAAGGAACAGAAACAATTGAAGAAACAAGAAAAATATTAAAAGATAATATTGATTTATTAGATAATTTAACAAAAGAAACATTAAAAAACTTAGGATATGATAAAGATTATAAGATAAATTATGGTTATAATTATTTTCCAAAAAAGAAATATAAAAGTGTAACATATAAAGAAGGAATGTATGAATCATTAGTTATAACTTTAGGTACTGGTGAAGGAGATAACTGGTGGTGTGTATTATTTCCACCATTATGTTTAGTAGAAGCAGATGAAAGCACAACGAGTGATGCAGAATATACATTTTTTATAAAAGAAATTATTGATAAATATACTAAATAAAATCAGGGTAATACTTGATTTTTTAATTTGCTTAATTTATTTGACAAAATGGCCCTTTTGTGTTAGTATATAGCACGTTATTTCGAAAGAGAGGGGATTTTAATGGAAAAGGTTAAGATAGCTCGTAAAGATATGTCAATATCTAAAATAAGCGAAAAAATATTAAAAATTAGTGAGGATTACGAAAAAGCAAAAAAAGAAAATAATAAAGAGATAATGGAAAACTTACAAAAAGAATATGAATATCAAAAAGCAGTTTTAAATGCTTCAGAAAGTTTTTTTGCAAATCATGAAGAAAACGAAATACGTGAAACAGCAAAAAATAGTTTTGATGAAAAAGAAGTGAAGAGAGCTAAATGGATATTAAAAAATAAAAAAGAATATCAAGATAAAGAGGATTTATTTGATGCAATAATGGCTTCAAAATCATTAGAAGAAGCTAAAGATGTAATTGAAGAAGCCAAAGAAGAAAAAAAAGAAAAAAATAAAAAACACGGTGTTTTTGCATTCAGAAAATTCAAAACATTTCTTATTATAGGTATAACAGCAGCATCTATCACAATTGGTGGATTAGCAGTATTTAAGTTAACAAAACGAAACAAAGATAAACAAAATCCTGTTAGACAGGAACAAACTGCAGAAATGGATGATCTTACTGATAATCTTGATAGTATTATAGAACAAAATACAGAAGTTAAAGAAAAAAGCAAAGCAAATAATGCAAACGTAAAAAAGAAATCATTTAGCAATGATGAAATAAAAACAGATGAATCATATAAAAATCTTAAATATAAAGGTAATGGTGAAACTATAGATGACTATGCTGAAAAAAATGGTGTACCAACTAGTGGAAAACCAGAAGATACAGTAACAACAAAAGAAATACCAAATGTATCTTTACCATCAAAACCAGAAGATACAGTAAAAACAGTAGTAATACCGGAAAAAGTTGAACCAACAACAGAAGATACAAACAAAGAACCAGAAGATAAAATAGATGATTCAAAAAAAGACGACGATAAGAATGATAAAGAAAAAGTAACTGTTGTAGAAAAAGAAGAAAAGCCATCTGATAAAGATCCATCTAAGATTGAAGAATCAAAAGATAATACTAAAAAAGATGACACTAAGAAAGATGATAGTAAAAAGGATGAATCAACAACTGAAGATAATAAACCAAAAGATACAGAAGAGAAACCGGAATTTAAAGAACCAACCGAAATAGAAGAAGACGAAAAAGATGTTACTTATGTTGATGGTGATAAAAATAATTCCAACGAACCAACAATTGAAGCACCAAAAATAGATGAATCAACAACAGAGGATAATACACCAAAGGATACAGAAGAGAAACCTGACTTTAAAGATCCAGAAATTATAGAAGAAGATGAAAATGATATTTCATATATTAGTTCATTAAAAAATAATTATATTGCTCTAAAATTAGCAATAATGACAGAACTAGCAAATATGAATCAAACAAAATCAGTAGAAGATTCAGGGCCTGTATTAACTTATTATACATCTTCAAAAAATTGTTAAGGGGGGTAACAAAATGATGAAAGATATAAAGAAAAAAATAGTAACAACCTCATTAGGAGCAATGGTACTTGCTAGTGGCTTAACAGGATGCAATTCAAATACAAAACAAGCATCAAATGAAGAAAAATCAAATATAACAACAGAAGCAACAACTTTAGAACAATTAGAAGAAACAACAATATCACCAGAAGAAGCACAATTAGAATCAAATAGAGAACAATATAAAGAAGTTGCATTAAACTCATATGAAACTTATCAAGAATTTTATGATGATATAAATGTAACACCATCAGACATTGAAAAATTAGTTAAAATACTAAATGAAGATTTTGAAGGTATTACACCAGATGATATTAAATCATCAGATTCATTAATGAATCAAATGATATTCTCAAATAATATGCATTATCAAATAGATAAACATATATTTCAAAAAAATGAAGATACTATAAAGGTATATGATCAACCAAGAGTATCAGAACTTGTATCAAATGATAATGAAAGAATAAAAGAATTCTTAATTAGAACTGAAAACTTAAGATATGAAGTTTACAGAGCTTACGCAACAGGTTCAAAAGAAGATAGAAAAAATGCTATGGAAGATGCTGCAAAACTTGTAGATGCAGAAGCTATAAGTTATCGTAAAGGTAATGCTATAATTGACGATGATTATTTATCATCATCTAAAACAATGCTTGTAAGCTGTTATGAAAAAAACATAATTTTCATTTTTAATGCAGTATCAGCAAATCAACCAGAAATGGAATCATCAGAAGGATTTACTATAAATTTAATTTCAAATGTATCAGTAAGTGTTGATAAAGATGGTAATAAAGTATATGATTATACAGGAACTGACGATGTAGCATTCGCAGACGGTAAAGAATTAAGAAAGTTACTTGCTCAAAGTGAACAAGGAAAATATATAGAAACAGAATGTAGTGCAGAGGCGTTATTAATTAAAAAAGTAAAAGAAAACAATATGAGTCAAACAAGTGAAACAAAAGATTTTAATAAAACAGAATTAAAATCAGAATTATTAAAGAAAAAACAAGTATTAAGTATGGTTGAAGCAGCAATGAATAATCAAAATGAAGAATCAAAAACATATATTTATAGAGCATAATTAATATGTAAACTAAAAAGTAGACATTTGTCTACTTTTTTACATTTTATATTTTTTATTTATTTAAAGTATGCTATTATATTAATGAGGCATATATTAGATATAGGAGGTAAATATGAAGGTTTTAAAAATACATGGAGGAAAAGATCTTGAAGGAAAAGTAAAAATAAGTGGTGCAAAAAATAGTGCAGTAGCATTACTTCCTGCAACAATATTATGTGATGATACAGTTACATTACATAATGTACCAGATATATCAGATGTAGATGCATTAGTAGATATATTAAATTATTTAGGTGCAAAAGTAGATAATTATGAAGAAGAATCATATAGAATAGATACAAAACAAATGCAAAATAGAGAAATTATAGAAGAAATGTCTAATAAATTACGAGCATCATATTATTTTATGGGAGCTCTTCTAGGTAAATATAAAAAAGCAGTAGTTTCATATCCAGGAGGATGTAGTATTGGATCTAGGCCTATAGATTTACATTTAAAAGGATTTGAAAGTCTAGGTGCAAAAATTGAATATGAAGAAAATAATATAATTATTAGTGCTGAAGAATTAAAAGGAAGTAATATATATTTAGATTTTGCAAGTGTAGGTGCAACTATAAATATAATGCTTGCAGCAGTAAAAGCAGAAGGAACAACAATAATAGATAATGCAGCAAGAGAACCAGAAATAGTAAATATAGCAATGTTTTTAAACAGTATGGGAGCAAAAATAACAGGTGCAGGAACAAGCACTATAAGAATAAAAGGTGTTAAAAATATGCATTCATCAGTACATGAAGTTATACCAGATAGAATAGAAGCAGGAACATATATAATGATAGGTGCATGTGCATGTAAGAGCCTTGTAATAGAAAATATAATACCAGAACACTTAGAAGCGTTGACACAAAAACTATTAGAAATGGGCGTAGATTTAAAAATAGAGGATGAATCAATATATGTATCAAATAAAAATAAGCTAAAAGCTGTAAAAATAAAAACACAAGTATATCCAGGTTTTCCGACAGATATGCAGCAGATAATGTCTTCACTTATGACTACAGCAGAAGGTAGAAGTGTAATAGAAGAAACTATATATGAAAATAGATTTCAAAATTTATATGAAATAAAAAAGATGGGTGCAAATGTTGAGATAAATAGTAATAAAGGATATATATTTGGACCTACAAAATTAAGAGGAAAAACAGTAAATGCAACAGATTTAAGAGCGGGTGCATCACTTGTACTCGCAGCCCTTATCGCAGAAGGAACAACAACAATAAATAATGCAGATTATATATTAAGAGGATATGAACATGTAACAGAAAAACTTACATCTTTAGGTGCTAAAATAGAACTAACTCAAATATAATTTACTAGTAGTAATACTAGGGAGTGGGTATATGAAGATGAAAATATTAATAATATTTCTATTTTTTACAGGCATTATATTTATTTCTTATGTAAAGAGTAATAAAGAAGAAATAAATTATACAATAATAGGAGAAAAAGAACTATTTTCAAATAATATTATATCCAAAAATTTTTCTGATTTAATATATGATGAATTGTCAAAAAAGAATAATTTTGGTTTTTATTCAAAAGAATTTACATATAAAAATATAAGAACAATTGATATGATAAATAACATTAATAATAATGTAAATATAGATAATATATATATACAAAATATATTAAAAAGGACAAATGTTCTTATAATAAATACAGGAAATAATGAAATAAATTATAAATTATCAAAAGTTAATAGTAATGAAAATAACGATAATGAAATATATAATTATCTAGATGAAGTATATAAAGATATTAAAGTATTAATAGAAAAAGTAAAAGATTTAAATGAAGGAAAAATAATATTTCTTGGAATATATAATGATACAGGAAACAAAGATAATGATAAATATTATAAATATATAAATGAAAAATTAGAATTATTAATGCATTCAAATGACATAGATTACTTAAATTTATTTTATGTATTAAATAAAAATGAAGATTATCTAACAAAAGGAAACAATATTTATATAACAAATGAGGGTAATATTGCAATTTTTAATAAATTATATCGTAAAATTGATCAATTATACTTGCATAAACAACTCTAAATTGTTATAATATTAAAGATTTTAGTAATTCTATGACTAAAAAAATAGTTATGGCGGAAGGAGAAATAAAAATGGCAAAACAAGGAAATATTGAATATATGGATACTACAGTTACTTGTGCTTGTGGTGAAACATTTACAACAAAGTCAACAAAACCAGAAATTCGTGTAGATGTTTGTTCTAAATGTCATCCTTTTTATACTGGAAAACAAACAAGAGCATCTAAAGCAGGTAATGTAGAAAAATTTAATGCTAAATATGGATTTAAATCAGAAGAAAAATAAGCTAAATACTAGTTTATTTTTTTTTAATGTTTTATAATAATAATGGGTGAATAAAATGAAAATAGGAATAGCGTCAGATCATAGAGGATATGAATTAAAACAAAAAATAATAAAAGATATGAAAGACATTGAATTTGTAGATTTTGGAACAAATTCAGATAAGAGTGTGGATTATCCTGATTATGCATTTAAGTTATGCACAGGAATAATAAATAAAAAAGTAGATTTAGGAATTGCAATATGTGGTTCAGGTATAGGAATAAGTATTGCATGTAATAAAGTAAAAGGAATAAGATGTGCAAGAGTTACAACTATTAAAGATGTAAAAGTAACAAAGAAAGATAATAATGCAAATGTAATAGCGTTTTCTAGTGATGTAAATTACGATAAAGTAAAAAGAATGATAGAAGAGTTTATAAATACACCATTTAGTAATGAAGAAAGACATATAAAAAGAATTAATAAAATTAGTGAATATGAAAGATTAAATTAACATATACTTTAACGGGTGAAGACTATGAAAAAAATAGCAGTAATCATAATAAGTGTTATATTTATACCTTTTATAATTACTAGTTTTTTTTATGAGTATAAACTTCAACATATACAATCTGGATTTAATTCAAATAAAGATGAAACAGTAGTTAGAGTTCTAACAAAAAATAATACTGTGGAAAAAATTAATTTAGAAGATTATTTAGTTGGAGTAGTATCAGGAGAAGTACCTGTTTC
>ERZ791736.283-NODE-283-length-15283-cov-5.745272_pt1 | contig 15283 bp, 9 predicted proteins | sample MGYA00509940_ERZ791736 | MGnify/ENA primary metagenome ERZ791736 (study PRJEB30046, sample SAMN00792014) | human gut metagenome | study: EMG produced TPA metagenomics assembly of the A metagenome-wide association study of gut microbiota in type 2... | reverse complement strand
CCGACAGTACTCTTCCCAGGTGTAATCCTCCGGCTTCTTTTCGCCGGAGTCCGGCTTGCCGTCGTCCTTCTTATCGTCGGACTTGTCATCGGTCTTGTCGTCCTTCTTATCGCCGGCCTTATCATCGGTCTTGCTGTCGGCGGGCTTGCCGTTCACAGCGTAGTCGGAAGCGGTGTCAAACTGCTCCTGCGTGAAGACGTTCTGGGCAATGAGGCGCTCGCTGAGCGTTTCATTGCTGTTCTTGATCTTGACGCGCATGGCGTTCCAGAAGATCTCCACGGCGTTGCCGCGCACGAAGCTGGCATCATCCGCCGTGCTGGACACCAGACCCAGCTCCTTAGCGAGGACGGCGCTCTTGCGATAGTTGAAGTCGGGCGTATCGCCGCTGTCGGTGTAGCCCAGCGCGCGCAGAACCATGGTCAGGTACTGGTAGTCTGTGACGGTGTCCGCGCCGCCGAAGGTGGTGTCGTTGTAGCCCTTGACGTAGCCCTTTTCATAGGCGTAGGCGACGTATTTGTCTGCCCACTGCGGCACGTCCTTGAACGGGTGCTGATAGCCGCCCTTTTCCGCCTCGGCAGCCTCGCCGAGCATACGCAGGATTAAGGTGATGCTCTGGCTGCGGTTCAGCGGGGCTTCGAGCGAATAGCCCTTGCCCGTTCCGAGGAACAGGCTGAGGTAGTTCAGCGCGTCCGCCTGATTGATCTGTCTGGCATTATAGGCCGCCGAGGCGCAGGTCATGAGCATCATGACCGCCAGGCAGAGCGCCAGCACACGGGTAATGATTTTTTTCATAGTAATACTCTCCTTTTCGTGCTAGTTCCACGTTTCGGGGCGGGTCAAACCGAGTTTGGCCCAGCCAGAAGCGGGGAAATGGATATGCGTGCCCGTTTGTAGGGGCCGACGGCTCTGTCGGCCCGGCAGTCTGCACCGGTTTTACGGAACATTTAGGCAGATTTGCAGCTGCGCCACGGGCCGATGTAGGCATCGGCCTCTACAGCCGCACGGGAAACTACATACGGATTCGCCGTGGATTTTTGAAAACACACTGCGTCCTGCGGGCGGACAGAGTCGTCCGCCCCTACAGGAACGCGTGTGTGCGGATTTACGCCTCCAGGCACCCGGCTTTTTGCAGGGTGGACAGAAATTCGTCGATATCCTGTTCGGCCTGTGCGTCAGATACGTCGTATTCTGCAGTGAGGGCGGCGAGGAGCGCGGGGCGGTCGGCGCCCTGTTCCAGCGCGCGCCATAGGAGCGCGCCGGATTCGTTGAGCGTCAGCATACCGTTAAAATCCACGCTGGCTGCGCCGACGGCGAGGACGGCATAGCTGCCGGCCACCTGACGCAGAACAAAGTTTTCTTTGAGTTTCATAGTCCTTCCTCCTCCGCCGCGCGGCGCATGGTTTCGAAGCTCAGGCGGGCGGCGGCTTCCTCCGGGCGGTTTTCCAGCAGGAAGACCGGAATTTCCCGCAGCAGGCTGTCCAGCGACGCGAGCAGAAGCTCCATGTACTGCGGCGGCAGCCGGTAGGTCGTCTGTGCCAGAATCAGCGGCAGCGCCTCGGCGGCGGACAGGCGGCGGATGCGGTTTTCCTGTGATTTTTCCAGAAAACAAATGCCGCCGAGCGGCCATTTCTGGTTGAGATTGATGCCGTCCTTGCCGCACCACGGCGTACCGTAGGCATACCAGCGGCCGTCCAGACGGCGGAGGGCGGGCTTATCGTCGTTGAAGACCTGCACGGCCTCTCCAAACGTCTGCTGCCAGAGATGCGTATGGGTCGATTTTCCGCGCCCGCAGGGGCCGGAAAAGAGGTACGCCCTCCCTCCCAGCGCCGCCGCCGACGCGTGGAGCATCAGACCGTTGTAGCGCAGTAGATGCCAGTAAAACTGCATACCAGATTCCATGTACTCCATCTGTTCAGGTGTCAGATTGGGCCAGCATTCTGCACGATAATACTCCTGTCGGATGATGATCTCCGGCTCAGAGGCTTCTTTTGCGAGATATCCCGCGCAGCGGGGGGCCATGCCCCCCGCTGCCGGGACTTCTGTGATAAGTTCTGCGATTTTACAGAGCATTAAGATACAATCGGGAACTGGTAATCGCTCTTGTCTGTTCCATTGCCTTGGGACCACGGTTCAATGGTCATACTTCCCTCAGCAGCCAGTCCTTCATTCAACTGAAAGGATACTTCGATCACTACAGGCTTTTCATATTCCTTTTTCATTGCCGTTTTGCTTCCTCCTTTTTCCTTATTTTACTCATAGATGACACTCGGCGTTCCGCTGACACTTGCTCCAGTACCCGAGCTGATCGCCCACTGCGCAGTAACATTGCTAACGCTACCAGTTATATCAGAGTCAAATCCCGTCAGGTTGATAACGAATCCGCTACCGCCTTCAGCCGCGCCAATGCCGTTAATCAAATTTTGCGGGAAAGTGAATGTCTGTTCGCCAGTCCGGCCATCACCGCTTATCCATTTGAGTGTAACCGTAACCTTAATATTGTGATTATTTCCTGTCAGCAAAAGCTTATATGCCTCTTTGTTCTCGAAAATAGGCCCAAACTTGAATTTGACAGTAGTGTCACTAGGCTTTGTCACTTGTTGCTTCATCGTGAAGCTGAACAGTCTATAACCACCCTTAGCAGAATCATAGATCGGAAGCAGGCCATTATCGGACTGAAGCGTCACGTTATCCGCTGCGATCTTGAGCAGGCCGTTGCCGTCGGAGCTGTCGATGACCTTACCGTAGAGGCCGATGAAAATCTCGGTGATCTCAAGCACATTGCCGTTAAGATCGACGGTGCGGTTGCCGAAAAGAACCAGATTGTCTTCGATCTTGACATTCTTCAACAGCGTGATGGTCTTGCCCTTTGTAGCCGCGTTAGTCGAAGCGACCAGAGCCGCAAAATCGCCGTAAACAGGCTTACCGCTGTCGTCCACATAGTATGCGTTGCCGCTTACCTTCTGGACAGTGTACATACCCGTATCCATTTTGGTCGGCTCGTAGCCTACTGCGCAGAGGTCTGCGGGGACTTCCGCAGAGAACGTGCCGCCACTGACTTCGACCTTGTCAGACTCGTTGAAGCTGCTCTCGGTCTTGTCCGCATAGTTATAGGCCTTGATCGCGGCGTTGCCGGTCTTGGCGGTGAAGGTACCGCCGGTGACCGTGATGGTGCCGAGACCCTTATAGCCGGTGCGGTTGACAATGGAGATGGCTGCGCCGTCTTGGATTGCGCCGTCGTTTTCGGTCTTGGGAACTGCGTCGCCGGTGACCGTGATGGCAGTGTCTGCGCCGGAGATCTTCAGGCTGCCTGCGCAGACCTGAACGCCCATGGTCTTGGCGTTGATCTTAGAATTCTCAATCGTCAGCGTGCCGCTCGACGGGAAGTAAATGCCGAAGCCGTTGGGGACGTTGAGCGTGGAATTCTTGAGGGTGACGGAGTCGTTCGTGTTATTGCCGTTCGTCTCAATGCCGCTGTGACCGTTTGCGGTCGCGTCAATCCCCTCAAACACGAGGCCAGCATTGTCATAGGTGATCGTTCCGCCCATGGCCGACGGAATCAGGCCGAGCATGGAGTTGCTGACAACCTTGCCGTTCTTGACGGTCAGGGTGACATCGGGGTAGTTGATCTCAAACGCCGCGTAGTTCACATCGGTGCTGGTGTAGGTCCAGGTGTGGCCGTTCAGGTCGAACGTGAAGCTCTTGGAGCCGGAGTTCTGCGAGCTGGCCGTGGTGTAGTCACGAAGCAGAACGATTGTCTGTCCTTCTGTAACTGCATGGAAAGCTTCGTCCATGGTGTAGTAGGACTTATCGCCAATCTTGGCGAGATAGGCCTTTTCTACGCCGAACGTGCCGTCTGCGTTATTCGTGACCTTCGAATTTTCGACAACGTACTTGGTCGGGTCGTTATTAAACGTACCGCCGGTGACTTCGATGGTAGCCTTGGCTGCATCATCAATGCTGGTCAGTTCGTTCGTTGCCGGGTCATAGCTGCGGGTATCCAGTTTTCCAGTAACTCTGCCGCCGGTGATCGAAACCTTTGCAGTTCTCCCCTCGGCATTGCCATAGTTGACGGAAGTTACGTCGCCGTTAATGGTGCCGCCGGAAATAGTAAGGTCGGAGTTTAAGCCGCCGCTGTATGTCCAAGCTGCAACAGCGCCGTTGACCGTACCACCTTTGATCGTGGCTCTGTGCCAGTCTTCGATGGCATAAGAATTCGCGGAATTCAGCGTGCCGCCATTCAGGAAGAGGTCACCACGGTCAACCTTGATAACAATGAAGTTGTCCTGGGTGAACGTGCCGCCCTTAATGTTCAGGCCGGGGTATTTTGCAACGCTGTCATCGCCGACGCGCACCAGAGATGCGCCCTTGACGCCAACAACGCCGCTGCCATTCTTAACGTTGCCGCTTTCGAAGGTCAGCCAGCCGCTGCCCTGAATGTCGATAACATAATGGGACGAAACACCAGAATTCTCTGCGGTGTCTTCACGCATGATGGTACCGGTCTGGGCTTCGCTGCCATCCTTGACAGTAACTCTTGCCGTCACAGTCAGAGCAGGCTTGCCCTTTTCGGTACCGCCGTTGAGCGTGTGGCCGTTCAGATCGAGTGTTAAGTAGGGTGTATTGATAGTGACATTCTCGCGGGTATCTGCAAGCAGTTTAACAGTCCCTTTCCGAGGAGCCGCGTCGATGGCTGCCTGGAGAGATTCGTAGTACACACCGCCGGTTTCGGCAACGTAGGTGCCTTCCTTGACGCCATAGGTACCGTCTTCGTTCTGCGTGGGGATGAAGCCGGTGTCGCAGTGCTTCGGGTCTACTGCGCGGTTGAAAGAACCGCCGCTGATCTTTACTGTGCCATGATTGTTCGCATCATAAGCATCGTCAATCAGCTTGCTGCCAGCAGCCGTGAAGGTACCGCCGGTGATGGTCAGTTCGCCACAGGCTGTGCCGTCAGTTCCGTATGCGCTGGAGAAGAGGACTGCCCCGGCGGTTTCTGCAGTTTCAAAGGTACCGCCGCTGATAGTCGCCTGGTTCCAGTTCATGATGACATACTGCGCAGTATTCTTGAGCTCGCCGCCCTTGATTTCAAGTACGCCGTTAGCGTCGTTCTTGACGGTATTGACGCCGCCGTCAAACGTGCCGCCGTTAATTGTCAGCTTGGCCGTGCTATCCTGGCCACCATTGCGAATATTGCTGGAATAACCGCCAGCGTTTTTAACGGTGGTTCCGTTATTGATGGTCATCGTGCCATAGTTGGCAATGGTGTACCAGCTATTGCCGCCGTTGCCGTACGGTTCGAGCGTGCCCTTTTCCGCAGAGCGCTCAAACGTACCGCCGGACAGAATCACCGTGCCGTTGTTCACAAGCGCACCACATCCATGCGTCACGTTATCAACCGTGCCGGTCTGGGCAGTGCTGCTGTCCTTAATGGTCAGCGTACCGTTGTTGACAATGGTATGCTTACCTTCGGTGTTTGTCAGGGTGAAGCCGTTCAGGTCGATTGTGCACGTTTTTGTGCTTACAATCTCAATGCTTCCTGTTACATTTGCAACCAGCGTAACCGCTTTGCTATTTTTATTTGCCTTCGCAACTGCGTCAGCAAGCGATTCATAATACGTGGAGCCAATCTTGGCAACATAGCTACCTTCCTTGACACCGTAGGTGCCATCCGCATTCTTGGTGGGGATGTAACCATCAGCGCAGTAGCCAGCAGGAATGCTCTTGTTGAATGTACCGCCGGAGACTTCGAAGTTGTCACTGGTTGCTTTGCCAAGGCCGTGGAAAATCGCACCACTAGGCTTTGTCGTAAAGGTGCCGCCAGTAACATAGGTCTTCGACGGATATCCTTCAACCAAGCCTGTAACAACTACTCTTGCGTTCGTCGACGTGGAGTTCTGAATGAATTCGCCGCCGCTGATTGTAGTTGTACCATATACCAAGATAGTACCGGTAACGCCATACTTCGGTGCATAATTCGATATGAACTTGCCGCCAGAGATATTAAGGGTGGAACCTTCTTCACTCTTGACAGTGTTCAGACCGCCGCTGTATTCGCCGCTGGTGATCGTCATGGTGCCCCAGTTGTCGATCATGGACGAACCGGTGTTGCCAGCGGTTGCCGTGACGCCTTCGAGGGTCAGGTTGGCGTTGCTGTCCTTGGTGACCTCGATGTTGTAGTAGTCTGTGCCGCCGATTACGTTGCCGTTCTTGACTGTGACGGTGCCGCCGGTCACGGAAATGGTGGCCTTGCCGGCGTTGGTGTTCGTCAGCGTCTTGCCGCCGAGGTCGAGGGTGATGTCTTTGTTGATTACAACATCTTCCGTCGTGTCGGCGAGGAGGGTGACGGTGTCGTTGTCCGCGGCTTCGGTGATGGCTGCCTGGAGGGAGTCATACTGCTTGCCGTTGACTTCCGCGACGTAGGTGATCTTCGTCAGCGTGCCGTTGTCCCACTTGTAGCCGCTGGGGGCGTCGAGGGTGACGACGTCGGACTTGGTGATGGTAGTCGCATCGCCGGGCTTGATGGATTCGTCGATCTTCAGTTTGCCGTTGATCTTGCCGCTTTCCAGCGTCAGTTTGACATCGTTTGCGTTGCTGCGGGAGACTTCGATGTCGCCGTTGATGATGCTATTGCCTCTAACGGTGACGGAAACGCCGGTATAGCTGCTGTAGCCGCAGACGTCGAAGGCGAACGGGCCGTAGCCGTAGCCCTTTGCGCCGCCAGCGGTGATCGTGGTGTCTTCGATCACGATGTCACCGTGGTTGTTGGACATGGTGTAGACGGTTTCGTCGCCGCCGGTGATGGTCATGCTCTTCAGCGTCAGGTCGCAGTAGTTCTGAATGACCATTGCGGGTGCGCCGTGCCAGTTGGTGGTACCCTCGGCGGGCTTGGTGCCCTTGGTCACGCCTGCGATCGTGCCGTTCTGGAAGGTGACCTTGCCGCCCTGAAGCAGCTGGAACGCATTCGTGCCGGTGCCGGTGCTGCCGACGAGAACGCCGCCAACGGAATAGGTATTGCCACCAAAGTCAACGGTCAGACCCTTCGTTGCAAAGTTTTTAGTCTCGATCTTAATGCCGTTGCCGTTGCAGCTCTTGAGGAGGGTGACGGTGTCGCCGTCGTTGGCTGCCGCGATGGCGTCGGAGAGGGAAGCAAAGTTGACGACTGTGCCCTTTGCGTTCGTGACGCTGGCCACTTCCTCAGTGGTCTTGAGGGTCAGTTTATTATCGGACTTCCACTCGAGAGCTTCAAGCTCAACGTCCTTGCCAGTCGAATCCTTGACGGTCGAACCGGCGGGGAGGCCGACGTAATCCTTTTCATTCGGTGCTTTGTAAGCTGCCGTATAGAGGGCTGCGGTGTTGTCGGACTTGGTGTTGTCTTGCGCAATGAGGTTGAACTTGGCGTTTGCGCCGAAGTACAGGCCGACGTTCTTCTTCTCACCGGTATCTCTGATATCAAAGCTGTTGCCGGTGACGGTGACGGTGGTGGGCATCTCCCACTGGGCGATGCGCTCAAACTTCACGGGGCGGGTGCTGACGACGGTGTTGCCGGTGAAGTTGATGGCCGTCAGGGACTTGAAGTTGTTGCCCTGGCCTTCGTTGTCGCCCTTGGTCCAGTTGCCGTAGGCCGGACGAATCCAGGTGGGGTTGGAGCTGTTCGCGGAAACAGTGTTCGTGTAATCGGTGAACACGCACTGATCGAACGTCAGGGTCTGCGCGGCAATCGCGCCGACGATGATGCCGTTGAAGGTGCACTGGTCAAACTTCAGCTCACCCAGCTGGCTCCACGGGGAGGTATAGAGCTGGTAGTTGAAGCTCATGACGTTGTTGAAGGTAATACCCTTGAACGTCACGTTCGTATAGGCCGGAACAGCCAGCAGGAGGCTTGTGCCGATATTGTCGATATCTTTGTAGCCGGTCACGTTGCTGGTGATAGAGCTGCCGACAAAGACAATGTTCTTGCCGACTGCGGCGTCAGAATACTGGCCTTCCTTTGCACCGGGAGCACCATAATAATTCATCTTGGTGGAATCCCTGTCGGAATTGTCCGCCGTGCCGTTGCCAAGCGTACCGTTCGTTTCGTAGCTGTAATCGCCAACGGTGACGTACATCGTGCCGCCCAGTCTTTCCTGTGCTGCGATGTAATCCGCACGGGTCATGGTGCTGAGGTCATCGAGCGTGTAGGGGTTCTCGCGGGTGCCCTTGGTGGTCTGAGTGCTCTGAACAACGCCGTACGTGCCGTTTTCGTTAGCCTTCACTTCGAAGCCGTCCGCGCAATAGTCGCTGGAGACTTCGCTGTTGAAGGTACCGGCGGAGATATTGAGTTCGTCCTTGGCATTGGCTCCGGTTGCATCGCTGGTAATATCAAATGTACCGCTGATGCCAGTGCCGGTTGCCGAGATCGTAAGCTCGTCATTGCCGGAAATATCTCTTGTGAAGAGACCCTTCGAGGAATCGCCAGTGACCGCAACATTGTCGAGGACAATGCCAACCGGCTTGGAGGCAACGATTGCAGCCTTTTCGTTCAGATCGTCGAAGGTGGTGCCGCTGATCGAGATATCGCCGCCATCCGTGCCCTCGGAATACGCCTTGATGCCGCGGGTGCCGGTGAAGGTGCTGTTCTTGATCTCAGTGTTGCCGCCGTAGTTCCAGAGGTTGTATTTACCGCTGGTCGCATTCGTGAACTTGCAGTTAGCGTACACTGTCTTGCCATACTGATTGTTGCACGCGCCGTTCGGGAAGGTGCAGTTCGTGTAGGAAACGGTGTTATTCGCTGCATCAGTATTGCGCAGAACAGTTGTAAAATAGTTCGTTGCGTGGCCAAGATCACTGACCCATGCGCCGTTCGGGTGAGACAGGGTCAGATCCTTGAAGCTGACATCAATGTCGTAGCTCTGGTCAGCAAGAACAGCAGTGGAGTTCGTGATGCAGATTTCTGCATTCGCGTCTGCGCCGACGAACTTCACTTCGGTCAGGCCAGTCAGACCAGCCTTTGCAACCTGAATCCAGCTTTCTCCATTCGCATTGACCTTGCCGGTCACGGTGTAGGTAATTACGCCGTTTTCCGGTTCTGCCGCTGCAATGGCTTCATCCAGAGTTGCGTACTGCTCCGTGCCGCCGTTAACGGTGACGTAGGCGGTGAGTGCCGTCGGGAGCATTTTTTCAACAGACGTGTTGAGCGTTTCGCCGGACGTGACTGGCTGCTTTGCGCCCTTGGTCTCGTCCGTCGCAGTACCATCATAATAGCCCGGCTTCTGTGCCTGGACGGTGGCGGTGGTGTTCGTGACCGTCAGGGTGACATCATTGGACTCCTGGCCGGTACGGCCATCGCCGATGAGGATATCGCCGTTGCTGCCAACGGTGCCCGCGAACGTGCAGGTATCAACCGTGGCGCTCTGCGTGCCGCTGCCGCTGTTGACGAAGCGGACGGGTGCTGCGAACTGTTTCCAGTCGCCGTTATCGCCGCAGCTCGTGAACGAGCAGCCCTCTACATTCAGGGTCTGACTGCCGCCTGCCTTGTGGTTGAAGTTCACGGGGATCGTGCTGCCAGTGAAGGAGCAGCCTTTGATCGAAATCGCGCCGTCCGCGTTGGAGTAGACGGAGGTGTTATTCGTCATAAAGTCGCAGCCGGTCAGAGTGATGTTGTTCACGCCGCTCGTGCCGCTGATGTAGACGCGCTGGACATTCTCTTTGCCCTCGATTGCCTTGCCGTCGCAATCGGTCAGATTCACATTGACCGTGTGCGCGGTGTGCCGCTCACCCCAAACGCCGAGGTTATCCAGCTCGTAAGCGTTGATGACGATATCCTTGTCGAGATATACGCCATTGGTGGTATCCTGTGCGCCGGTCTCGCGGCTGAACTTGTAGGTATCAACCTCAAGTTCGCACTCGCCGCCGGAAATATAGGCGTTGTTGCCGTAGATGGTGATGTCGTCAGCAACATGGCCGTGCGTCATGGTGCCGACGTCCGCACCCGGACGGCAAACGATCTTGATCTTGGCCGCGTTCGCCTTGTAGGCCGCCGTCAGAGCGTCGGTCAGCTTTGCGACGTAGCCGCTCTGCGTGCCAGCTTCCCAGTAGACGGGGGTGGCGGTGTCCCATGCGCTCTCATCAAGGAGCGTCAGGGTGTAGTCGGTGCTGCTAAGAGCATTGAACGCCGCGCCAAGCGTAGCGTAGGGGGTTTCACCGACCTTGGCTACGTCGGTGGTGCCTGGGGTTACAACACCGGTTGCAACGTCATAGGTAGCGCCCTTAGCGAGGTAATTCGTCACATCAGCAGTGAACTTACCACCGGAGATGGTGAGGGTATCCTCAGTTGTTTCGCTGACAGTGCCAGTGTAGGTGCCGCCGGTAATAGCAACGGTCACGCCATAATTGGTCGAGGATTCCTCTACAGTAATATTGTTAACCTTGCCATCCTTGATCGTGATGTCGGTTGTATTCTTCCAGCTGCCCTTTTTCGCAGTGAAAGAATTACACTCAACATTGTTCAGCACGGCCGGGCCATTCGTTATTTTAATGTCACCAGAAGCCTTCAGGCTACCAGTAAACTTGCTGGGACTCACGAAAAACAGAATGATATCGCCGTTCGTCTTTACGCAGTCTTCTTCAACATCAGCAATCACATTTACGGTAGACGAATTGTCTGTAATTGCATCTTGAAGAGTTGTATAATAATGAGCAGGTGCCGTGCCGCCATATGCAACAAATCCAGCCCCTGCGGCTTCGGTATTTGTCATTGCAGAAACGCTATATGTCCCGCTTTTCAGCGTGGCCTTATATCCTGCACGCAGCCAGCTGGAATCCGGCGCTGCATCGAAGGTACCGCTGGTGATTTCGATCACGCCGCTACTGGTATTCGTAATGTTGGAAACCTTGTATGTAGCGCCGCCAGTAATATTCAGTGCACCACTGTTGTTTACAACAAAGCCGGTTGCACCATCACAAGCCAGTTTCAAAGTGCCTTCGTTCGTAATCGTAGCATCACCGCCGCCAATATCAGGGTGGGAATGATACTGCTTGTATGTGTCGATTGTCAAGTTACCATTGTTGGTAATGCTGCCATGAAGCTGATGGCCATACAGGCTCACGTTAACGGTCTTCCCTGCCGGAATGGTAACCGTCTCCGTAACATCTTTTGCCAAATAGATGTTATAGGGGCCCTCGTTAATCGCTTCTTGCAGAGTAGTCCAATAGGTGCTGCCTGAAAAAGCAGCATACTCCGTTTCAGCTGTTTCTCCAGCCGCGTGTACCGCGACTTCTTTCGATTCGTCCGAAACGTCTTCCGTTTCAGACGAATCTACTGTTTCGGTCGGGTCGATCGACTCGATCGTGTCTGCCGGAGCTGCGTAGGCCGCAGGTACCATGCCGATCAGCATGGACAGGGCCAGCAGCAGCGCTAACAGACTGCTTGTAATTCGTTTCATACTTCTCCTCCTATGTATTTTTTTGCTTCCTATATTTATACAGACCGGAAATTTGGAACCGTTTCCGGTGAGAGTACGTGGGTGGGGTGCGGGGACGCCTTGGGGTGGGCTTTGTAGGGGCCGACGACTCTGTCGGCCCGCTGGGAAGCTGCGGATTTGCCGGAGATTTCCGTGAAAACGGTGCATTCTGCCGGGCGGACAGAGGCGTCCGCACCTACAGGGAAGTGCGTGGGGTGAGGAGTTCGCTGGTGCGGGATTCGATATATTTGGATTTCTCTTCGCCGAGTTTGCGGCGGAGGAGCTTGAAGGCTTCGCCGAGGTTCGGGGGACGGGTGGTCGGGTCGTGCGCGTCGGAGGCGACGAGCTGGGCGCGGTGGGTGCGCAGGAGCCTGAGGACGGTGCCGCGCTGCGTCAGGTGGAGCAGGGGTTCTGCGCTGACCTGTACGGGGAAGCCGAGATCGAGCACGGCTTCGAGGTACTGCGGCTTCTGCGATCTCAGATACCGCTCGATATGGGCCAGAACGGGGGTCAGGCCCGTGCGGCCGGGAAGCTCGTAGAGCTGGTTGATCAGCTGATCTGTCCACGGATAGAACGGAAGCTCCAGAAGAAAATAGGCGCTCGGGCCGAGGCAAAGCTCCGGCAGCTCGGGCCAGTCGGCCAGATGCGGCACCCACGCGATCTCCGCGCCGAGCGCGAGACGCGGAAGGGCGTTCTGCTCCGGCTCGGGAAGGGCTTTGATGGCCGCAGCAAGCGTCTGCGCCGCCGATGCGCGGCGGGTCAGGAAATGCTGCGGCTCTTCGCGGTCGCGGTAGAAATGCGGCGTGAGGACAACGGTGCCGACGCCCTGCGCCGACTCCATGCGGAGCAGGGCGAGGCTCGTTTTGACGTCCTTCGCCCCGTCGTCCATGCCGGGGAGGATATGCGTGTGCAGATCGATCACGGCGTGCTGTCCTCCGACGGTGCGCCGTCCGGCGGCTGCTGGCGGCTGCTGTAGCCATAGCCGTAGCCATAGCCATAGCGGCCATAACGCTTATACTTATATTTATTGTAGCCATAGCCCCCGCTGCTTCCGCTGACGTCGTCGAGGACGAAGCCGAGGAGCTTTGCCTGCGCGTATTCCAGCTGTTCGACCGCGTGGGCGACTGCGCCGCGCTCGGACTGGCCGGCGCGGACAACGAAGAGCACGCCGTCGCTCTTGGGGGCCAGGACAACGGAATCCGTGACCATGTTGATCGGGGGGGTATCGAAAATGATGTAATCGTAGTGCTTGCGCAGATATGTCAGAAGTGTGCTCATGCGCGACGAGCCGAGCAGCTCGGAGGGGTTGGGCGGGATATCGCCGGAGAGGATCACGTCCAGACGTTCGATCCCGCTGGGGATCACGACCTCGTTCAGCAGCGACGGGTCGAGCAGGAGATTGCTCAGGCCCACGCGGGAGCTTTTGCGCAGCAGGCGCGCAAGCTTCGGGCGGCGCAGATCGCAGTCCATCAGTAGGACGCGGTTTTCCGCCTCGGTGAAGGAGATGGCGAGATTCAGGGCGGTGATGCTCTTGCCCTCGCCCTGCAGAGAGGACGTTACCAGCACGATCTTGCAGCCCTCGTGCTCGGCAAGGGCAAACATGGTGTTCGTGCGGAGGGTCTTATACGCCTCGCGGACGAAGAAATTGCTGTTGGGGGTGAGAATGTGGCGGCGTTCGGCTGCCATGGAGGAGGCGGTGCTGCCGCCGGGTCCGACGCGTTTGCCTTTTTTCGCCATCAGTCACTTCCCCCTTCCGCCAGCCGAGGTGTAGGGTTCGGCATAGGCATTCTTTTTGCCGGAGGCCGGCTGGTCAAAGTGCGGGATCTGGCCCAGCACGGGGTAATCGAACAGGGAGGCAAGATCCTCCTCTTCCTTGATGCGCACATCCAGCAGGCAGCGCAGCGTCACGTAAATCACGGCAAGCACGCCGCCGATCAGCGCACCGACGACCGTATTGCGGCTGTAGCTCGGCGAGCAGGGGCTGGCGGGCACCTTGGCGTAGTCGATGATCTTGGTAGAGCTGCCCTCGACAAACGTTTCGATCTCGGCGGGAGCCACGCTTGCGACGGTGTTGACGAGATAGGCCGCCATTTTCGGGTCGGAGTGGGTGACGTAGACGTTGAAAAGCTCGGTCCCGCCAACCTGCTTCGTGCTCAGAAGACTGCGCATCTGTGCGGGCGAGTAGTTCACGCCGGCCTCTTCGATGACCTTGGAGAGGACGGTGTCGCTCTGGATGATGTTGGCGTAGGTGCTGACGAGCTGCTGCGACGCCTGCAGATTGCTGCCGGAGATGTAGTCGATGCGTTCGCCGCTGCGGACGTTGTTGACGTAGATGGTGATGCTGGCCTGATAAAGAGGCGTGATGAACTTCATAGTATACAGAAGCGCTCCCCCGCCGACGACCAGCGCGCACAGCAGAATCAGCCACCATTTATGCAGATAGGCCATGAAGAGCTTGATGAGGTCGATCTCCACGGTATCGTTGTTCTTTGGCACTGCTTCTTTCACTCTTTTGGTTCCTTTCCCTGCCGCGTCCGCTCCCCTTTCCTGCGGGCGAAGCTTTCCGTTTCAGAAAACGCGGCTTTTAGAAGGTTCTGCCCGCGCATGGGCAGACCTACAGATATTTTCAGCTTTGTTCTTAAACGATATCACATTTTTTGCAAAATTTCAATAGCGGGTGTAGGTAGTGAGAATTTCACATTTCTTATAAAAGGCGGCTCCGGATGCCCCCGCCCGTCGTGCGGGCGGTCTTTTATCACAGGTGGTCTCCCGCCGCGCTCAGGAAGCTGCGGATGGTGCGGATATAGCCGTCCGCTTTTCCGTCCAGAATATAGGGTGTATCTGAAAACTCCCAACGCACCCGGACAGCGGGCCTTTTTGCGGTGCGCCGCGTCATTTTTCCTTGAAATACGTCAGTATTCCTGCGAAAAAATGTCTTGCGCAACGCAAAAATCCCTCGCTGCCGGTCACATCATGAGTTTTCAGATACACCCTAGCGATATCGTGCGCCGCCGGCGGTCAGCTCCTCGCATGGATGCGCCGCTGTGAATCCCTTTACCTTTTCCGAATACAACATCTTGGTTTCCTCCTTTTTCATCGTCGGTTAGATGCTTCTAACCATCATTTATTATACCACCCGGACTGCGCAGGCACATTTGTGCGGATCACAGAATGGCGCGGAACAGTTCGTCGTTCTGGTCGTCGGCTTCGGGGTGGAACTGAACGCCGAGCATCTGCTCACCGTATTCCAGCGCCTCGATGGTGCCGTCGTCCGTCCGGCCCGCGACGGTCAGCGACCGGGCTGGGTGCGTAATACGATAGTTGTGCATCGACGCGCCCAGGATCGTCTGCTTCCCTGTCAGACGTTCGAGGCGGCTGCCGGGCGTTACATGGACGGGATGCTTGAAGCGGTCAACATTGTCCCGCGTGATATGGCCGTCCCAGTGGCCGTCCACGGGTTCGGTGAACATATAGCGCTCTTTTTTCATCTGCTCGAACAGCGCGAGCAGCGGCCCGTCCCAGCCGCGGCGTTCGGCCTCTTCGGCAACGAGGAAATAGGTGTTCATCATCTGCATCCCGAGGCAGATGCCGAGCACGGGCTTGCCGGATTTCGCAGCGTACTCCATGACCTGAAAATGGTACGGATAGAACCGCGCCCCGCCGCAGAACACAAACGCGTCGCAGAGCGAAAGGCTGTCCTCCGCCGCATAGCCGTCGCTGCTGAGGATCCCGACGGGCGTGCCGCCGTTTGCAAGAATCCGCTTCGGATAGCCGTTTACAAATAAATATTGATCCGCGTACCGCGCATCCCCATCAAGGACGACTTCCCGAAGGGAGCGCTCTACGAC
>ERZ791736.281-NODE-281-length-15305-cov-3.629246_pt1 | contig 15305 bp, 10 predicted proteins | sample MGYA00509940_ERZ791736 | MGnify/ENA primary metagenome ERZ791736 (study PRJEB30046, sample SAMN00792014) | human gut metagenome | study: EMG produced TPA metagenomics assembly of the A metagenome-wide association study of gut microbiota in type 2... | reverse complement strand
CCGCACCGGTTTTATCAACCACTTTGTGATTGAAGGCGAGGCGATGGCCCAGCAGCTGCGCCAGCTGATCCAGTTGAACACGTTGCCGGAGCTGGAGCAGCATCGCGCCCAGCGTATTCTGCGCGACATCAACCAGCATCATCGCCACAAATTCGCCCACTTTGACGAAGGGTTCGTCGAGCGACTGCTGAATCATCCGGAGGTGCCGGAGCTTATCCGCACCAGCCCGCTGACCCAGCGCGAGTGGCAGGTGCTTGGCTTAATCTATTCCGGTTACAGCAACGAGCAGATTGCCGGCGAGCTTGACGTGGCGGCCACCACCATCAAGACCCACATTCGCAACCTGTATCAGAAACTGGGCGTCGCCCACCGGCAGGACGCGGTACAGCATGCCCAGCAGTTACTTAAGATGATGGGATACGGCGTCTGACGACGCCGTTGCCGTTTAGCACAGCTCCAGCTGAAGGTTGTTATCAGTGATCACCTTCAGCACGCCGGCCGGCGGCAGCACGTCGGTATAGACCGCATCGACCATACTGATGCTGCCCATGTTGACCATCGCATTGCGGCCAAACTTGGTATGGTCCACCACCAGCATCACGTGGCGTGAATTCTCAATGATCGCCCGCTTGGTGCGCACTTCATGATAATCAAACTCCAGCAGCGAGCCATCGCTGTCTACGCCGCTGATGCCGAGAATGCCGAAGTCGAGGCGGAACTGCGAGATAAAGTCGAGGGTGGCTTCCCCGATGATCCCGCCGTCCCGGCTACGCAGTTCGCCGCCGGCGAGAATAATGCGGAAGTCCTCTTTCACCATCAGCGTGTTGGCGACGTTAAGGTTATTGGTCACAATCCGCAGATCGTTGTGATCGAGCAGGGCGTGCGCCACCGCTTCCGGCGTGGTGCCGATATCAATAAACAGCGTCGCCCCGTCCGGGATCTCGCTGGCTACCCGCCGGGCGATACGCTCTTTCTCCGCCGTCTGGGTCGCTTTGCGATCGTGCCAGGAGGTGTTCACCGAGCTGGAGGGCAGCGCCGCGCCGCCGTGATGGCGGAGGATCATTTTCTGTTCGGCTAAATCGTTCAGGTCGCGGCGGATGGTCTGCGGGCTTACCGCGAACTGCTCAACCAGCTCTTCCGTGCTGACGTAACCCTGTTTTTTTACCAGCTCGATAATGGCGTCATGACGTTGTGTTTGTTTCATGAAATATCCCTGGAAAAATGTCGCCTACCCGACCCCTGTCGGTAAGTCTTTATGCGCGTTTTCGCCCATGTAAGGTATCAACAAACGCCATCGCCAGGCCGGTCGCCAGACCAGCCACGTGCGCGCCGTTGGCGATCGCCATGCCGAAAACGTCAAACCAGCCAGCAATTAACCACACTAAAGAGAAGAGTATTAACCCGCGCTGCAGATAAATACCGCTCTGCGGATCGCGCTCGCCCCGCAGCCAGACGTAGCCCATCAGCGCGTAGACCACGCCCGACAAGCCACCAAACCACGGGCCGCTAAACTGGTGCTGCACGAAGCCGCTCAGCAGAGCGCTGATGACGGTGATCACCACCAGCTTGCCGCTGCCGATGCGCTTTTCCACCGCGCCGCCAAGATACCACCACCATAGCAGGTTGAAGAGAATATGCATCAGCGAGAAATGCATGAAAGCATGGCTGAAATAGCGCCAGGCTTCGAACTGCAGCGAAGGATCGTAGGGCCAGGCCAGCCAAATCATCACCGGCTGATCGCCCAGCAGATTTTGCAGGATGAACACCGCGATGCAGATCAGCAGAATCGCCCAGGTGAACGGACCGGCGTTATGCCGCAGCGTGGCAAAGAAAGGAAAGCGCTGATAGCGCAACCCGCTATTGGTCTGTCCGGACTGCCAGCTCGCCGCCAGATAGCGCGGGTCCGCCGGGTTTTCGAGAAAACGCGCCAGCTCAGCCCTGACGCGCCCGGCCTGACTCTCATCAGCCAGCCAGACGTCGCTCTGGGTGTGCTGCTGGATAGTCAGGATAATCCCCTGCGTCGCCATATAATCGACAAACGCCTGGGCCACCCGCGGGTTGGCAAAAGAGGTAATCATTAACATGCAGCGAATCGCTTATTCCACACAAAGGGGGATAGTATACCTGCCAGTCGTTAAAACGTCCCGCGCGCCACTTCCGCCGGGAAATGGCGATGCCAGGCGTCGAACCCGCCGTCAACGCTATAGACCTTATCAAACCCCTGCTGCAGCAGATACTGCGCGGCGCCCTTGCTGCTGTTGCCGTGATAGCACATCACCATCACCGCCGTGTCAAAGTCGTTGTCACGCATAAACGCGCCCAGCGTATCGTTGGTCAGATGAAACGCGCCCGGCGTATGACCCATCGCATAGCTTTGCGGATCGCGGATATCGACCAGTACCGCCGTCTGCTGATGCAGTTTCTGGTGCGCTTCTTCAACATTGATGCATTCAAACTGTTCCATGATTCTCTTCTCTTTCTCGTCATGACGGGCGATGGCCGGCCCAATTTTACCCTGTAGTGTACCGTCAGGCGGTAAAGAAACGCCAATATGTTACACCCATCACTTCAAAATGTTTTTTTGATGTTACCAAAAGCGCGTTTGTTTGCTATAGTGAGCGATATCGAGCATTTATGAGCTTAAACGAAAGTGTGAGAGGGTAAGAACGTGGAAACCAAAGATCTGATTGTGATAGGCGGAGGCATCAACGGTGCCGGTATCGCGGCAGATGCCGCCGGGCGTGGTTTATCCGTACTGATGCTGGAAGCGCGCGATCTCGCCTGCGCCACCTCCAGCGCCAGTTCCAAACTGATCCACGGCGGGCTACGCTACCTCGAACACTATGAGTTCCGTCTGGTCAGCGAAGCGCTGGCCGAGCGTGAAGTGCTGTTAAAAATGGCCCCGCATATCGCCTTCCCGATGCGCTTTCGCCTACCGCATCGCCCGCATCTGCGCCCGGCATGGATGATCCGTATCGGCTTGTTTATGTACGATCATCTGGGCAAACGCACCAGCCTCCCGGGATCCACCGGGTTGCGTTTTGGCGCAGAATCGGTACTTAAACCGGAAATTGTGCGCGGTTTCGAATATTCCGACTGCTGGGTCGACGATGCCCGCCTGGTGCTGGCCAACGCGCAGATGGTCGTCCGCAAAGGCGGCGAAGTGCGTACCCGCACCCGCGCTATCTCGGCGAAACGTGAGAATGGCCTGTGGGTGGTGGAAGCGGAAGATATTGATAGCGGTGAGAAGTTTACCTGGAAGGCGCGCGGCCTGGTCAATGCCACCGGCCCATGGGTCAAACAGTTCTTCGACGAAGGGATGCATCTGCGCTCGCCTTACGGCATCCGTCTGATCAAGGGCAGCCACATCGTGGTGCCGCGGGTGCATACCCATAAACAGGCTTATATTCTGCAGAACGAAGATAAACGCATAGTGTTTGTTATTCCGTGGATGGATGAGTTCTCTATCATCGGCACGACGGACGTCGAGTATAAGGGCGATCCGAAAGCGGTGGCCATTGATGATAAAGAGATCAACTATCTGCTGAACGTCTATAACGCGCACTTTAAAAAGACCCTCAGCCGGGACGATATCGTCTGGACCTACTCCGGCGTCCGTCCGCTGTGCGACGACGAGTCGGATTCGCCGCAGGCCATTACCCGCGACTATACCCTGGATATTCACGATGAGAACGGTCAGGCGCCGCTGCTGTCCGTCTTCGGCGGCAAGCTGACCACCTATCGCAAACTGGCCGAGCATGCACTGGAAAAACTGACCCCCTATTACAAAGGGATCGGCCCGGCATGGACCAAAACCGCGGTGCTCCCCGGCGGCGATATCGGCGGCGACCGCGACGACTACGCGGCAAAACTGCGCCGTCGCTTCCCGTTCATCAGTGAATCACTGGCCCGCCATTATGCCCGCACCTACGGGAGCAACAGCGAGTGGATCCTGAAGGAAGCCAGCGCCCTGAGCGATCTCGGGGAAGATTTCGGCCACGAGTTTTATGAAGCCGAGCTGAAATATCTGGTGGAGCACGAGTGGGTGCGCAGCCTGGATGACGCCATCTGGCGTCGAACCAAACAGGGTATGTGGCTGACTGCCGAGCAGCAGGCGCGCATCAGCGAATGGCTGGCGCAGCATGCGGGAAAGTCTGAACTGTCGTTAGCGTCCTGACATCGCGTGGCGCCAGGAGAGAAATACCCGGGCTATGGCTTGCGCTTGGCCCGGATACCTGTTCACAAATTAAACGAGACTTTTTTTCCAGTCGGCAATGTGACATTTATACTGAGTTCTCCCCCCAATGCCGCAATGTAGCGTTTTAGGGTCGAAAGCCGAGGGTCGTTATCAGCCTGTTCCATTTTAGCGATCGTTGGCTGCTTTACCCCCATAGCCGCAGCCATCTCTGTTTGCGACATTTGCAACTCTTCTCGAAGCAAGTTTAAAGCGACAGACTGGCGTATCTCTGCCGCTTTCGCTGCAATACGCTGCTGGCTATCAGGACTCTGTTTCGCCATGAGTTCTTTTAGCGTGGCCATTATCGCTCCTTAGTCAGGTGTTGGCTGAATTCTCTGTCAGCCAGAGTAATCATCTCTTTGTAAAAACGTTTCTCATTCATGCCATCCTTATTGCCCGCACATAAAACGATAGCTTTCCGCAGAGGATCAAAAGCAAAAAAGGCGCGGATGGGGAGCCCATGATGCTGAACCCGCAGTTCTTTCATATTCTGAAACGTTGAATCTTTCACCGTATCAACATACGGGCGCCCAAGCTGCGGAGCAAACTCAGACAGGATGAGCATCGTGGCCAACATATCCTCTTTTAAAGCTCTACTTTGTAATTCGAACCAGGTATCAAACGTATCCGTCGTTTCTACATCCCACATAGGCTATGAACGTAAACTTATTGAGCATTTATCGTACTGCTGGCGAATTCACGTCAATAGTATATTCCCGCAATAGCCTGAATCCTCCCCGGCACTTTTCCGAATAAAACGTTCACCACACAACACAACGGGGCCAAATGGCCCCGTTGTGTTGTGTGGTGTTGCATTGACTGGCTTACAGCCTTACCGGGTCGATATGCCAGATATATTTCGCGTACTCCTGGATCGTCCGGTCAGAAGAGAAGTAGCCCATGTTGGCAATATTCAACATTGCCTTATAAGCCCACTCTTCCGGGTTTTGATACAGCTCGTCGACGCGATCCTGGCAGTCCACATAGCTACGATAGTCCGCCAGAACCTGGTAGTGGTCGCCAAAGTTAATCAGCGAATCCAGCAGGTCGCGGTAGCGCCCCGGTTCCGCCGGGCTGAAGACGCCGGTACCGATCTGCGTCAGCGCCTGGTGAAGCTCTTCATCCTGCTCGTAGTATTCGCGTGGTTTATAGCCGCTGCGACGCAGCTCCTCCACCTCTTCCGCGGTGTTGCCGAAGATAAAGATATTCTCTTCCCCCACGTGCTCCTGCATCTCCACGTTTGCCCCATCAAGGGTGCCGATAGTCAGCGCGCCGTTAAGGGCAAACTTCATATTACTGGTGCCGGAAGCTTCAGTGCCTGCGAGGGAGATCTGTTCCGACAGATCTGCCGCCGGAATGATCAGCTGCGCCAGACTAACGCTGTAGTTGGGGATAAAGACGACCTTCAGCTTGTCGCCAATCTGCGGATCGTTATTGATCACCGCCGCCACATCGTTGATCAGGTGAATAATGTGCTTGGCCATATAGTAGGCCGAGGCCGCCTTACCGGCGAAAATATTCACCCGCGGCACCCACTCGGCCTGCGGATCGGCCTTGATCCGGTTATAGCGGGTGATGACGTGCAGCACATTCATTAGCTGCCGTTTGTATTCATGGATACGTTTGATCTGCACATCAAACAGCGCCTTCGGATTGACCACCACATTGAGCTGTTGAGCAATATAGCTGGCCAGCCGCTGTTTGTTCTCAAACTTGGCCTGACGCACCGCCTGATTGACCATCGGGTAGTCGATATGCTGTTTCAGCTCATCAAGCTGACTCAGATCGGTCCGCCAGGTGCGGCCGATATGCTCATCCAGCACTTTCGACAGCGGCGGGTTGGCCAGCGCCAGCCAGCGGCGCGGCGTCACACCGTTGGTCACGTTGATAAAGCGCATTGGGAAGATTTTGGCGAATTCGGCAAACAGTGACTCCACCATCAGTCGGGAATGCAGCTCGGACACCCCGTTGACCTTGTGGCTGACCACTACCGCCAGCCAGGCCATCCGCACACGGCGGCCGTTAGACTCGTCGATAATCGAGGTGCGGCTGAGGAGGTCGGTATCGTTCGGATACTGCTCCTGCAAGGTCTTGAGGAAATAGTCGTTAATCTCGAAGATAATCTGCAGATGGCGCGGCAGAATTTTACCCAGCATATCCACCGGCCAGGTCTCGAGCGCTTCGCTCATCAGGGTGTGGTTGGTATAGGAGAAGACCTGACAGGTCACCTCGAACGCCTCGTCCCAGCTGAACTTATGTTCGTCGATAAGCAGACGCATCAGCTCCGGTATCGACAGCACCGGGTGGGTGTCATTCAGGTGAATGGCAATCTTGTCCGCCAGGTTGTCATAGGTCTTATGCAACATGTAATGGCGACTCAGGATATCCTGCACCGTGGCCGACACGAGGAAATACTCCTGGCGCAGGCGCAGCTCGCGGCCGGAGTAGGTCGAGTCGTCCGGATAGAGCACGCGGGAGACGTTTTCGGAGTGGTTTTTATCCTCTACCGCGGCGAAGTAGTCGCCCTGGTTGAATTTACCGAGGTTAATTTCGCTGCTGGCCTGCGCGCTCCACAGACGCAGCGTGTTGGTGGCGTCGGTGTCAAAGCCGGGGATGATCTGGTCGTAGGCTTCCGCAATGATCTCCTCCGTCTCAATCCAGCGGGTTTTCTTTCCTTCCTGCTGAATGCGGCCGCCGAAGCGCACTTTATAGCGGGTGTTGTGGCGCTCAAACTCCCACGGGTTACCGTACTCCAGCCAGTAGTCAGGAGACTCTTTTTGTCGGCCATCGACAATATTCTGTTTAAACATCCCGTAGTCGTAGCGGATGCCGTAACCGCGTCCCGGCAGACCCAGCGCCGCCAGGGAGTCAAGGAAGCAAGCCGCCAGGCGGCCCAGACCGCCGTTGCCAAGCCCGGGGTCATTCTCTTCATCGATCAGCTCTTCGAGATCGAGCCCCATCTCCGCCAGCGCGCTGCTCACATCGTCATAAATGCCCAGCGACAGCAGCGCATTCGAGAGGGTGCGGCCGATCAGAAACTCCATCGACAGATAGTACACCTGGCGCACTTCCTGGGAGAGCTGCGCGCGGTTGGAGCGCAGCCAGCGCTCCACCATGCGATCGCGAACGGCAAACAGCGTGGCGTTAAGCCATTCATGCTTGTTGGCGATGGCCGGATCTTTACCGATGATAAACATCAGTTTATAGGCAATAGAATGCTTTAACGCCTCAACGCTCAGCGTCGGTGATGCATAGCTAAAGGGTACATTCATAACAATGACTCCAGTGGTTACATCAAGCGTTGATAAAGTTCGCGATAGGAGTTCGCGGCAACCTGCCAGCTAAAATCCATATTCATCGCCTGACGCTGCACGTAGCGCCAGAGCGACGGGCGCGACCAGAGGACAAAGGCGCGACGGATAGCGCGCAGCAATGACAGCGCATTGCTGTCCTCAAAGACAAACCCTGTCGCCAGACCATCGGCCAGATTCTCCAGCGAACTGTCAGCGACGGTGTCCGCCAGACCGCCGGTGCGGCGCACCAGCGGCAGCGTACCGTACTTCAGACCGTACAGCTGGGTCAGGCCGCAGGGTTCAAAGCGGCTCGGGACCAGAATGACGTCGGCGCCGCCCATAATGCGGTGGGAGAAGGCCTCATGGTAGCCAATCTGCACACCCACTTTGCCCGGGTGTTCGGCGGCGGCGGCGAGGAAACCTTCCTGCAGCACCGGATCGCCGGCGCCCAGCAGCGCCAGCTGGCCGCCCTGCTCAAGCAGACCCGGCAGCGCTTCAAGCACCAGGTCCAGCCCTTTCTGGCTGGTAAGACGGCTGACGACGGCAAACAACGGCGCTTTATCATCGACCTTCAGGCCCATGGCAATCTGCAGCTGACGCTTGTTCTCCGCCTTCTCCTCCAGCGTGTCGCGATCGTAGCGCATCGGCAGCAGCAGATCGTTTTGCGGGCTCCAGATACCGTCGTCAACGCCGTTGAGAATTCCCGACAGCCGACCTTCATGATGGCGCTGGCGCAGCAGCCCCTCCATGCCGTAGGCGTACTGCGGCTCGGTGATCTCGCGCGCGTAGGTCGGGCTCACCGCCGTAATATGGTCGGCGTAGTAGAGGCCGGCCTTGAGAAACGAGATCTGCCCGTTAAACTCGAGGCCATGCATGTTATAGAACGACCAAGGCAGCTCAATGTCATTCATATGCCAGGAGTAAAACATCCCCTGGTACGCCAGGTTGTGCACGGTAAACACCGATTTAGCCGGGCGTCCGCGCGCCGCCAGGTAGGCCGGCGTCAGGCCGGCGTGCCAGTCATGGGCATGCACCACATCCGGGCGCCAGAACGGATCCAGTCCGCTGGCCATTTCACTTCCCACCCAGCCCAGCAGCGCAAAGCGCAGGACGTTGTCGGGATAAGCGTGCTGGTTGGTATCGTGGTAAGGGCTCCCCGGACGGTCATAGAGATGCGGGGCGTCTATCAGGTAGATCCCCACGCCGTTAAAGTGGCCGTACAGCAGCGTGATCCGCCCGGCGAAGGTATCCCGGCGGGTCACCACCTGGGCATCCACCACGCCGCGACGGATATCGGGAAACGCCGGCAACAGCACGCGCGTATCGATACCCTCCGCGATTTGCGCCGCCGGCAGTGCGCCGATGACGTCCGCCAGACCGCCCGTCTTTAACAGCGGGAACATCTCAGAACATACATGTAAGACCTGCATTAGCGCTCCTGTTTGTGCCCTAATTTCCGCAGCATGTCGCGGGTCACCAGCACGATACCTTCCTCTGAGCGATAGAAGCGGCGTGCATCCTCTTCCGCATTCTCACCAATCACCATTCCTTCCGGGATAACACAGGCGCGGTCAATCACGCAGCGACGCAGGCGGCATGAGCGCCCCACCCAGACATCTGGCAACAAGACTGCCGAATCAATGTTACAGAACGAATTCACCCGCACGCGCGGGAACAGCACCGACTGCACCACCACCGACCCGGAGATAATGCACCCCCCGGAAACCAGCGAGTTCAGGGTCATGCCGTGACTACCGGAGCGGTCCTGCACGAACTTCGCCGGCGGCAGCGATTCCATATGGGTGCGGATCGGCCAGTTCTGGTCGTACATATCCAGCTCCGGCGTGACTGACGCCAGATCGAGGTTAGCCTTCCAGTAGGCTTCCAGCGTCCCCACGTCGCGCCAGTAAGGTTCGGCGTTCGGGTCGGACTGCACACAGGAGAGCGGGAAAGGATGTGCATAAGCCATGCCAGCTTCGGTGATCTTCGGAATGATGTCTTTGCCGAAATCGTGGCTGGAGTTCTCGTTGCGATCGTCTTCTTCCAGCAGCTCATAAAGATAGGCGGCGTCAAAGACATAAATGCCCATGCTGGCCAGCGATTTGGTCGGGTCGGTCGGCATCGCCGGCGGGTTGGCGGGTTTCTCGACAAACTCAATGATTTTTTCGTTTTCGTCGACCGCCATGACGCCGAAGGCGGATGCCTCTTCAATGGGCACCGGCATGCAGGCCACGGTGCAACGCGCCCCTTTTTCGACATGGTCGATCAGCATGCGCGAGTAGTCCTGCTTATAAATATGGTCGCCCGCGAGGATCACCACGTACTCGGCCTTGTAGCGGCTGATGATATCCAGGTTCTGCGTCACCGCATCCGCCGTGCCGCGATACCAATTTTCGCCATGCACGCGCTGCTGAGCCGGCAGCAGATCGACAAACTCGTTCATCTCTTCGCTGAAGAACGACCAGCCGCGCTGGATGTGCTGCACCAGCGTGTGCGACTGATACTGGGTAATAACGCCGATGCGGCGGATCCCTGAGTTAATGCAGTTAGATAATGCGAAATCGATAATACGGAACTTGCCGCCAAAGTGAACGGCAGGTTTCGCACGCTTAATGGTGAGATCCTTCAGCCGGGTGCCACGCCCGCCCGCGAGGATCAACGCCACGGATTTGATGGGTAATTGACGCGCCAGCATCAGCGGATCGTTTTTTTCAAGCCTAACCATGATTAACTCCTTTTTACACCCCCGCTTTCCAGCTCATCCCGCCGCGCCGCCGCCACGGGTCCAACCGAAAGCTTCAGGGCTTACGACCTTTGAAATACGCACACTCCGTGCGCGGGCCCATGCCAGACAGCCATGATGACCGGATTATCCTCTCCGGCGAATGGAGGAACGGCGCGCCATTCCCCCTCGGGTAAAACCATATCGACCACCTCTGCGGTGGCGTTCAGCGTGAGCAGCCAGCGATCCGACAACTGGATCTGCATACACGCGGCCCCCTGCTGCCACTCCGCGGCAGTCAGGGGCTGGGCGTTGCGATTAAGCCAGCGGACGTTGCCATCCCCCTCCTGCCACCAGCGGTTGCGGGTGAGCGCCGGAATACGGCGCCGCAGGTGGATCAGCGCCGCGGTAAAGGCGGTTAATCCCGGGTTCGCCTGGCGCCAGTCCAGCCACGTCAGGGCGTTGTCCTGGCAGTAAGCATTATTGTTACCGTGCTGGCTGTGGCCCTGTTCATCGCCCGCCAGCAGCATTGGCGTCCCCTGAGCCAGCAGCAGCGTCGTCAACAGCGCATGCGCGCTGGCGCGCCGCCGTTCAATCACCGCAAAATTCGCTTCTAATCCTTCTATACCATGATTGTTGCTGTAGTTATTGTTAGTCCCATCGCGATTCTCCTCCCCGTTTGCCTCATTGTGTTTCTGATTGAAACAAACGCAGTCGCGCAGCGTGAAGCCATCGTGGGCCGTCACCAGGTTGACCGTCGCCGATGGCGGCTTGCCATCGCGGGCAAAGAGATCGCTGGAGGCCGCGAAACGTTGGGCAAAATCCCCCAGGGAGACATTTTGCTGTAACCAGAAGCGTCGGGCGCTATCGCGAAAATGGTCATTCCATTCAGCGAACAGCGGTGGGAAATTACCCACCTGATAGCCGCCCGGGCCGATATCCCAGGGTTCCGCAATCAGTTTCACCTGCGACAGCACGCTGTCGCGGCGGATAGCCTCGAACAGCGGCGCATCCTGGCGGAATTCCGGCGTCCGCCCCATCACTGAGGCGAGGTCGAAGCGAAAGCCGTCGACATGGCACTCATCCACCCAAAAGCGCAAACACTGGCGCGCCCACTCCACCACGCCGGGGTGGCTAAGATTGAGCGTATTACCGCACCCGGTCCAGTTGTGATAATCGCCATCCTCCCTTACCCAATAATAGCTACGGTTGTCGATTCCGCGCAGGGAGACGGTGGGCCCTTCGAGATCGATTTCCGCACTATGGTTGAGCACGATATCCAGAATCACTTCGATACCGGCGGCGTGCAGCGCCTTAACCGCATCGCGAAACTCATCCAGGGCGCGATCCGGGTCGCTGGCGTAGCGCGGATCCAGCGCGAACCACGCCAACGGGTTGTAGCCCCAGTAGTTGCTTAACCCCATCCGCTGCAGTCGCGGCTCGCTGGCGAACTGCGCCACCGGCAACAGCTCAAGGGCGCTGATGCCCAGCGATTTGAAGTAAGCGATCATCGCCGGGTGGCCCAGCGCTTTATAGGTTCCGCGAATGGCTTCCGGTAGCTGCGGATTAAGCAAGGTGAGCCCTTTCACGTGCGCTTCATAAATCACCGTTTCCCCCCATGGGGTACGCGGCGGTTTATCGCCACGCCAGTCATAGCGCAGATCCACCACCTGCGATTTTGGCGCGACCGCGGCGCTGTCGCGGCGATCGGGCTGCCACATGCCGCCGTGCAGGCGCTCATCGTCAGGCAGATCGCCCTCGACCCGGTGGGCGCTGGGATCGATCAACAGCTTGGCCGGGTTAAAGCGGTGCCCCTGCGCCGGGTCCCAGGGACCATGTACCCGATAGCCGTAGCGCAGGCCCGGCCCGGCGGCGGCCAGCCAGCCGTGCCAGATGTCGCCGCTGCGCACCGGGAGATCGAAGCGTTGCTCGTTGCCCTGCTCGTCGAATACGCACAGCTCCACCCGCTCCGCATGGGCGGAGAAGAGGGCGAAATTCACCCCCTTGCCGTCATAGCTGGCGCCCAATGGCGCAGGTTTGCCTGCCGCGAGTGAGGTCATTGCGCCTCCCGGACCAGCCAGATCGTCGCCAGCGGGGGCAGGGTCAGCGACAGCGAATGTTCGCGGCCATGGCTGGCGATAGCGTCGCTTTCCACCACGCCGCCATTGCCCTGATTGCTGCCGTGATAGTGCATGGAGTCGGTATTTAGCGCCTCGCGCCAGCGGCCCGGCTGGTTAATGCCGAAGCGGTAGTCGTGGCGCGGCACCGGCGTGAAGTTGCTGGCGACGATAATCTCGTTGCCCGCCCGGTCACGGCGTACAAAGACAAACACCGAGCGCTCATGGTCGTCGACCACCAGCCATTCGAAGCCGTAGGGGTCAAAATCCAGCTCGTGCAGCGCTTTATGATGACGGTAGGTATGGTTCAGGTCGCGCACCAGCCGCTGGACGCCGTGGTGCCAGTTGTCGCCGCCCTCCAGCAGATGCCAGTCGAGGCTAACGTCATGGTTCCACTCGCGGCCCTGAGCGAACTCATTGCCCATAAACAGCAGCTTTTTCCCCGGGAAGGCGAACAGCCAGCCGTAGTAGGCGCGCAGGTTGGCGAACTTCTGCCAGGCATCGCCCGGCATGCGGTCGAGAATCGATTTTTTGCCGTGCACCACTTCATCGTGGGAGAGCGGCAGCACAAAATTCTCGGTGTAGTTGTAGAGCATGCCGAAGGTCATTTTGTCATGATGGTAGCGGCGATGCACCGGATCGAGCTTCATGTAATCCAGGGTGTCGTGCATCCAGCCGAGGTTCCATTTGAACCAGAAACCGAGGCCGCCGCCGGCTGGCGGACGGGTCACCCCGGCAAAATCGGTGGACTCTTCCGCCATGGTGACCGCGCCCGGCGTCTGTTCGCCAAGGATGCGATTGGTGTTGCGCAGAAACTCAATGGCTTCCAGATTCTCCCGACCGCCGTATTCGTTGGGGATCCACTCTCCCGCCTTGCGGCTGTAATCGCGATAGATCATCGAGGCCACCGCGTCGACCCGCAGCGCATCGATGCCGAAGCGTTCGATCCAGTACAGCGCGTTACCCACCAGGTAGTTGCTGACTTCCCGACGTCCGTAGTTGTAGATCAGGGTATTCCAATCCTGGTGATACCCCTCGCGCGGATCGCTGTGCTCATACAGCGAAGTGCCGTCAAACGAGGCAAGGGCAAAATCATCCGCCGGGAAGTGGCCGGGCACCCAGTCAAGAATGACGTTCAGCCCGGCGGCGTGCGCGGCATTGATAAAGTAACGGAAATCGTCGCGGGTGCCGAAGCGGCGGGTCGGCGCATAGAGCCCGGTGGGTTGATAGCCCCAGCTGCCGTCGAACGGGTGCTCGTTAACCGGCAATAGTTCGAGATGGGTGAAGCCCATCCATTTCGCATAGGGCACCAGCTGGTCGGCCAGCTCGCGGTAGCTCAGCCAGAAATTATTATCGGTATGACGGCGCCAGGAGCCGAGATGCACTTCATAGATAGAGATCGGGGCATCAAACTGGTTCGCCGCTCTGCGGTCCGCTGGCTGTTCCACTTTGGGCGGCAGGTCGCAGATAAGCGAGGCGCTTTCCGGACGCATTTGCGACTCAAAGGCGTAAGGGTCGGCTTTGACCCGCAGATTGCCGTGGGCGTCAATCAGTTCGAATTTATACAGCTGGCCATTGTGCGCGCCGGGAACGAACAGCTCCCAGATCCCGGACTCTTTGCGGAATCGCATCGGGTGGCGACGGCCATCCCAGTAGTTAAACTGCCCCACCACCGATACGCGGCGGGCGTTCGGCGCCCACACCGAGAAACGGGTACCGGTGACGCCGTCCATGGTGGCAGCGTGCGCGCCCAGCGTTTCGTAAGGGCGCAGGTGGGTCCCTTCCGACAGCAGCCAGACGTCAAGGTCCTGTAACAGCGGACCAAAGCGATAAGGGTCATCGATCAGATTCTGCTGCCCGTGCCAGGTGACGGCCAGCTGATAGCGAAAAGCGTTTTTACGCCGCGGCAGGACGCCGCTGAAGAAACCACGCGAGTCGAGACATTCGAGCTTGCCGACTTTGCGTCCGGTTTTCGGTTCAATAACCCACACGTCGGTGGCATCGGGTAATAATGCGCGCACTTCCAGCCCGGCGTCAGTACGGTGCATGCCGAGCACGGAAAAGGGATCCGCGAAATGACCGGCGATTAGCGCATTAATCACGTCTCTATCAATATGATTAGACATGCTTTCATCCTGTTGTAAGTGTCGCTCATTCCTGTAACTGGCGACTTTTTTTGACCTGAACGGCGCAGTGCTCTCAGCATCCTCCTGCTCCGTCCCACCTTCAGGTAAGGAATTCCTTACTTAAAGCATAGCCAAGGCTGAGTTACCTCCGTGGGGAAAAATCTAACATCCGCGTTTACTCCTTGTATTACGCAAAAAAAAAGGGGGCTTGAAGACCCCCTTTCTGTTCATCCTGGGCTTACGCCAGCTGGCGAAGCATCCGGCGCAGCGGCTCCGCGGCGCCCCACAGCAGTTGGTCGCCAACGGTAAAGGCCGATAGATACTCCGGCCCCATATTCAGTTTACGCAGGCGTCCTACCGGGGTGGTCAGGGTGCCCGTCACCGCGGCTGGGGTCAGCTCGCGCATGGTAATCTCACGATCGTTCGGTACCACTTTGGCCCACGGGTTGTGCGCGGCCAGCAGCTCCTCAACGGTCGGGATAGAAACATCTTTCTTCAGCTTGATGGTAAACGCCTGGCTGTGGCAGCGCAGCGCGCCAACGCGAACGCAGAGGCCGTCTACCGGGATAACGGACGAGGTGGCGAGGATCTTGTTGGTCTCCGCCTGGCCTTTCCACTCTTCGCGGCTCTGACCGTTATCCAGCTGTTTGTCGATCCACGGGATCAGGCTGCCCGCCAGCGGTACGCCAAAGTTATCGACCGGCAGCTCGCCGCTGCGGGTCAGCGACGTCACTTTGCGCTCAATATCCAGGATGGCGGAAGCCGGGTCCGCCAGCTCCGCGGCCACATGATTATGCAGCTGCCCCATCT
>ERZ791736.278-NODE-278-length-15383-cov-4.196242_pt1 | contig 15383 bp, 13 predicted proteins | sample MGYA00509940_ERZ791736 | MGnify/ENA primary metagenome ERZ791736 (study PRJEB30046, sample SAMN00792014) | human gut metagenome | study: EMG produced TPA metagenomics assembly of the A metagenome-wide association study of gut microbiota in type 2... | reverse complement strand
GGCTCATCGCCTCCGGCACGATGGACGAGGTCAAGGGCGACCAGTCGCTGGAGGCTGTGTTCCTGGAGCTGGAGGGTGAGAAGAATGCTTAAAACGCTGCTTCGCGTCCGGATGGCGGCGCTGCTCGCCGCGTTTACCGGACAGAGCCGGAAGCGGAAGAGCCAGACGAAGGGCAAGGCCGCCGGCTATGCATTTTTGATGCTTTACTGCTTCTGCGCGTTCGTCTTCCTGTTCTATGCCTCGTTTTCCCAGCTTGCCGCCGCGTTTTTCCCGGCGGGACTCGGCTGGCTGTATTTTGCCATGTTCGCGATCATGGCCTTTGCGCTCATGTTCATCGGCAGCGTGTTTACGGCCAAATCGCAGCTGTTTGAGGCGAAGGACAACGAGCTGCTTCTGTCCATGCCCGTGCCGCCTGGCATGATCCTGCTCAGCCGCATGGCGGCGCTGCTGGCCATGAACTTCGTGCTTGAGCTTGTCGTGGCCCTCCCGGTCTTTGCTTCGTGGCTGCAATACGGTGAGACAAGCGGAACGGGCATTGCGGCGTTCGTCGTGATCGTGCTGGCGCTGCCGCTGTTTTCGCTGGCGGTGAGCTGCCTGTTTGCGTGGCTTGTCTCGCTTGTGACCAGCCATATGCGCAATACGACCGCCGTGACCATGGTGATCTCGGTCGTGTTCATGCTGGCATATTTTCTGTTCTGCTTCCGCATGAACAGCTATGTCACGCAGCTGGCCGCGAACGGCGCGGTGATCGCGGGCGCGCTCGGCTCGGCTGCCCCGCTCGTCTGGCTGGGCCGGGCCGCTGCGGACGGGAGCCTTGCAGACCTCGGCCTGACACTTTTGTGGACAGTCCTGCCGTTCGTGCTGGCCTATGTGCTGCTGAACCGCAGCTTTATCCGCATCGTCACCACGCGGCGCGGACAGGTCAAGGTGCGGTACGAGAAAAAAGCCATGCGCGCCTCCTCGCAGGACGCGGCGCTCTACCGCCGGGAGCTTGCCCGGCTGACCAGCAGCTCCGGCTATATGCTCAACGCCGGGCTTGGCCTCGTGTTTGAGCTGGTGCTGGCGGTTCTGGCCGTGGTCAAACGGCGGGAGCTTCTGGCGGCGCTGAGCGCAATCCCGGATCTGCGTGCCGCGGCTGCGCCGATTCTGCTGCTGGCCGGGATGATGATTTCCGGCATGGTGTTCTTTACGGCGTCCTCGGTGTCGCTGGAGGGCAAGAGCTACTGGATCGTGCGCTCCATGCCGGTCGAAACCAAAAAGATTTTGCAGGCGAAGCTAAGCCTGTCCAACTCTCTGGCAATTGCGCCCGCACTCCTGATGATGCTCGCTGCCGCGCTGGCCCTGCGGCTGCCTGCTGCCGAGACGGCGCTGCTGCTGGCCTGCCAGCTGATGTTCGTGATGCTGACGGCGAACGTCGGGCTGATGGAGGATTTGCGCCACTGCAACCTCGACTGGATCAACGAAACGCAGGCCGCGAAGCAGGGCGCAGGCGTGCTGCTGAGCATGCTGCTGGGCTTTGGCTTCGTGGTGGCGGTCGGCGCGCTCTATTTCTTCCTGCTGGCGGTTCTGATGCCGGTGACGGCCGCCCTCGGCCTGATTCTGGCGCTGATGGCGATTTTGTACGCGCTCACCGCCCGCTGGCTCATGACCCGCGGCGTAAAGCGCTTCGAAACGCTGCGCTGACACGGCAAAAAGCCTCCCCCTGCCATGCAGCGCATGGCAGGGGGAGGCATGGGCGCGGGCGCTTATACCGTGCAGTACGGGAGCGTTTTCCGGTCCGCGAAGCGGTAGGTGCGCAGAAACGGCTCCGGGCGCAGGCCCTTTTGCAGATAGTCGAGCAGCAAAAGTGCGCAGGCGCGGCTGTCGCTGCCGGCGTTGTGGTGGTCGAGGTCGAGCCGCAGATGGTCGCAGAGCGTGTTCAGCTTGTGGTTCGGCAGGTACGGATATGCCTTTCGGCCCATCTGGCAGGTGCACAGATACGCGGCCTCCGGCTTCCAGTCGATGCGATAATCGTGCAGACAGCTGGCCAGCACCCGCAGATCAAACGGCGCGTTGTGCGCGACCAGAATGCGGCCCGCCAGCATCGGCTCCAGCAGCTGCCAGAGCGCGGGAAAGTCCGGCTGGCCGCGCACCTGCTCCGGCGTGATGCCGGTCAGCGCGATATTGAACGGATCAAAGTGCGTCTGCGGGTCGACAAGCGTGTAAAGCTCCTGCACGATCTCGCCGCGCTCGATCACGCTGACGCCGATGGCGCTCATGCGCCGGTTCTGCGCGTTCGGCGTTTCCACGTCGAACGCCACATAACGTTCTTCCATAGTTCCACCCCATTTGACAGGATGGAACCAGTATAGCAGATTTTTTGCCCCTTGTCAGCCCTCTTCGATCGCGCTCGTCGGGCAGGCGTCCATGGCTTCGGCGGCAGTTTCCTGCACGCGCTCCGGCACGGGGCCGGGCTTTGCTTCGGCATAGCCGTCATCCTTGAGGGAGAAGACCTCCGGGCACGTTTCGGCGCACAGACCGCAGCCGATGCAGGCGTCTTCATTCACATGATAGTGCATATGCATTCTCCTTTATATAGAAAAGTCTGAGCCAGCCGGTTTTCCCGGCTGGCTCTAGTATTTGCGGATTTTTATCTTTTTTTCCTGTGCGGGAAAAGTCCCTTGTCCAGCCGCGCCTTTGCCTTGCGCAGTCCCCGGCGGCAGACAAACATGACCGAGAACGCAAGCAGGCCCAGCACGACGAGGATCAGCAGCGACGGCTTATCCAGCGCACTCAGCGTAAACAGCTCCGGCAGGAAGAAGTAGCACACCACGAATGCGATGCACAGTCCGACAAGCATGGCCTTGCGGAGCTTATTCATCGGCAGCGAGGTCTGATGGACCATCAGCAGGCCGACGATGCCCATAATGCCGGTGCAGAGCGTGGAGAGCATATCCTCTTTGATATGGAATGCCAGATAGAACAGCATCACGCCGACCACGAGAATGAGGTCAGACAGCGCGGCGGGCAGCGCCCGGTAAATGACGTTCGGCAGAAAGCGGCCGCTGATGCGGTTCTCGTTCGGTTCCATGGCAAGGATGAACGACGGGATGCCGATGGTCAGCGCGTTGACCAGACTCAGCTGCGCGGGCGTATACGGATAGGGGAGCGTAAAGAACAGCGTGATGAGGGAAAGCACGAACGTGAAAATATTCTTGACGAGATACAGCGACGCGCTGCGCTCAATATTGTTGATGACGCGCCTGCCCTCGGCCACGACGGACGGCAGCGCGGAAAACTGCGAATCAAGCAGCACGATATGCGACGCCTGACACGCGACGCCCGAGCCGGAGGCCATGGCGATGGAGCAGTCTGCCTCGCGCAGCGCCAGCACGTCGTTCACGCCGTCGCCGGTCATGGCGACCGTGTGCCCCGCCCGCTTCATGGCTGCGACGAGCTTCTTTTTCTGATCCGGCGTGACGCGTCCGAAGACGGTCATGTCCTCCGCCGCCTTCGCAAGCTCCGCGTCCGTTTTGAGCGTCCGCGCGTCGACAAATTTCTCCGCGTCCGGGATCCCGGCACGCCGCGCGACCTCCGAAACAGTCAGGGGATTGTCGCCGGAAATGACCTTCGTGCGCACGCCCTGCTGCGCAAAATAGGCGAACGTCTGCGGCGCTTCGGGCCGGATCTTGTTGCTCAGCAGGATCAGGGCCAGCGGCATCATTTCCGCGTCCAGCGCTTCGTCCGACAGCTTCCCGTCGTAAAGCGCCAGCAGCAGCACGCGGCAGCCCTTCGCCGACCATTCCTCCGCCAGCGGCAGATACTGCTCCTTTTCCGGGCAGTTCGCCAGCAGAATTTCCGGCGCGCCCAGCAGATACGTCTCATCCTCATGGAAGGATACGCCGCCGTATTTTTTCGCCGACCGGAACGGCATGGCGTCAATCGCCGTCTGCATGGACTGTCCGGTAAAATATCGCCGCAGCGCGGCCATGGTGTCGTTGTCGTCCTGCATGGCGCAGACGTAATCGGCCATGATCATGCGGATATCGTCGGCGATATAGCGCTCCGGCTGTAAGGGAACAATGTCGTCGACGGTCATTTTCGGCTCCGTGATCGTGCCGGTCTTGTCGACGCAGAGCGTGTCGACGCGCGCAAGCGTCTCAATGCAGCCCATGTCGTGCACGAGCGTGCGCCGGTTTGCCAGCCGGATGACGCTGGCCACCAGCGCAAGACTTGTCAGCAGATACAGCCCCTCCGGGATCATGCCGACGATGGAGCCGACTGTGCTTGTCACCGCGTCCGTGATGGGGCTTTTCAGCCACAGATATTCCTTGATGAACATCACCGCGCCCAGCGGAATGACAAGGAAGCCGATCCATTTGATCAGACTCGTCAGCGAATGCATCATCTCTGACTGCGGCTGCGATCCGGTCTGCTTGGCCTCCAGCGTGAGCCGGGAGACGAAGCTGTCCACGCCCACGGCGGTCAGCCGTGCGCGGCAGCTGCCGGACACGACAAAGCTGCCGGAGAGCAGCCGCTCGCCCGGCTTTTTAACGATCTCATCGGCCTCGCCGGTGACGAGCGCCTCGTTGACGCGGCATTCACCCGCCGCAACGACGGCGTCCGCCGGGATCTGGTCGCCGGGGGAAAAGACGGCGATATCGTCCCGCACGAGCTGGGCCGCGTCCAGCTCGACGATCTGCCCGTCCCGCACGGCGCGGCATTTCGGCGCGGCCATGATCTTCAGTCCGTCGACCTTTTTCTTCACCCGCAGATCCTGCACGATGCCGATGAACATATTGCAGAACACGGGGCCGAGGAACGTCAAATTCAGCCACTGCCGCACGGCGATCACACAGCCTGCCAGCAGGAAGAACAGGAAGTTAAAATACGTAAAAACGTTTTTTGCGATGATCTCCCGGACCGACGCGCCGGGAGACTCCACCGGCGCGTTGCCCCAGCCGCCGTCCAGCCGCTCCTGCGCCTGCGCGGCGCTTAAGCCCGTCTCGGCGTCCGCCTCCAAAACGGGGATCTCCTGCCGCTGCGGCCCGTCCGGCTCCTTCGGTTTTCGTTTCAGGAATGACGCTGCCACAAATGCCGTCCTCCTCCAAGTAGTTGCTGATATCATATCACATCTGCGGCAAAATTTATCAACAAACTGTATATTTTCAGAAAATCGTAAGAAATCATGCACCGGACGGGGAAATTCCGATACCGCCCATACTGCTTGCGGAAAAAGATCAGCATTTGATCGTGATTGCTCTTGTAATCAGCAAGTACGCTCGCTTGCCTTACATATGGAGACGTCCGTTTGGATGCGGGAAAGCGCGTGATATGGAAAGGGCGGTTCTGGCGGAAGGACGTCTGGCGAGGATGGAGAAACAGAACGCGCTTCTTTCAGATTCCTGTTTCTTCACCTCTTGCTTCGTCGTGCGTCGCTGGAGCGGAAAAACCGCAGTGTTATCCGAATAACGTGTTTTACTTGAAACTATTTGCGGATTGGGTATAATGGAAGTACAATCATGCCAAAAGAATACATCCCTTCCTTTAAAAAGGAAGTCGTCCGCCGATATGAACAAGGGACCACTTTGAACGCACGCAGCCAGGAGCTCCACATTGCGCTCAGTACCCGTTGCCATTGGCGCAAAGAATACTGTTCTATCCAAACGGCCAACCACGCCTGCACGGCGAAGGCAATTATTCCGTTTTCCGTAATAACTGTTGGCATGGGTGCGTGCGCTTGGTATAATGGAATGGATAAAACCGGTAGCCGGGGAGGCAGCTATGGAATACTATGCGAAATCCGAAAATCTGCAGGGGCATCAGGAAACTGTGAAGGAGCATTTACAAAAGGTCGCTGCGCTTGCGCGGGAGTACGGGGAGGCGCTTGGCCTTGCAGATGCCGCAGGACTGGAAGGGCTGGTACATGATTTTGGAAAGTATACCAAGGCGTTTCAGGATGTGTGGAAAGGCAAACGAACAGGCGTTGACCATGCGATAAGCGGGGCCTGCTTCCTGGAATGCTGCTATAGGGGGAGACCCGGCAGCCGTCCTGTGATAGAGGCGGTCAATGGACACCATGCCGGTCTTGTGGCCTACGATATGATAAAGGCGGAACTGCACGCGATTGCAGATGATCGTAAGCAAGCCCACGGAAACGCCGGAAAAACGCCCTCGATTGAAAACGCAGCGCAGCTGAAAGGGGCAAACGCCGCGTTTCAAAAGGATTTTCCTGATTTCAGACTGCCAAAGCTTCCGATACCTCCTGCCGATGAACTGGAATCCATGCTGTATACCAGATTGCTGTTTTCCTGTCTGGTGGATGCAGACTACACGGCCTCTGCAATGAATGACGACAGTACATACCTTGATCGTGCGGAGGACTGCTATTTTGACCCGCAGGCGCTTCTGGAAACACTGTACGCCTATTGCGGCAGCATCCGGCAAGCCTCCACTGCGGACAAAACCCTGAATCAGTACCGGGATCAGGTCTTTGAACAGTGTGGGAAGATGGGTGATAAGCCGGAGGGATTATATACGCTGACGGCGCCTACCGGAACCGGAAAAACGCTGGCGCTGCTGCACTTTGCGCTGCGGCACTGCCTGAAGCATGGGAAAAAGCGGATCATTATTGTCCTCCCGTTTTTGACGTTGGCGGAACAGAATGCAGATACGTATGCTAAAATCATTCCAAACGTGCTGGTCGACCATAGCCAAAGTGATTTACCGGAGGAGGCCCGGGAGCTGGCCGCCAGATGGAGCGCTCCGGTTATCATCACCACGTCTGTCCGTTTTTTTGAAGCTCTGTTTTCAGACCGCCCGACCGTCTGCCGAAAGCTCCACAACATTGCAGGCAGCGTTGTGGTATTTGACGAGGCCCAGAGCCTGCTCGCCAGTCTGACCTCCGCCACGCTTCGCGCAGTGAATGCGCTGTGCAGCCGCTATCACACGACCATGGTATTCTCCACAGCGACGCAGCCGGATTTTGCCGCGCGAAAGGATCTGAATTGGACGCCCTGTGAGATCCTTCCGGAGCACAGAAAATTGTTCGAGGCTCTGAAGCGGGTGAATGTGGAATGGCGGATCGGGAATGAAACGCCCCTCGAAGCCATTGCGGAGGAAATGGCGGGCTGTGCGCGGGTCTGCGCCATCGTCAATCTGCGCCGTCACGCCCGGCAGATCGCTGAAGTACTGTCACGGCTTTGCCCTGAAGACACGGTTTTCTTTCTTACCACGGACCTGTGCCCCGCGCACCGGAGCCGGCAAATTGAGATCATCCGTCAGCGGCTGAAGCAGAAGCTGCCCTGCCGGGTCGTGGCGACCCAGTGCATCGAGGCTGGGGTAGACCTTGACTTTGAAACGCTGTATCGCGCGCTGGCTCCGCTGGATTCCATCATTCAGGCTGCCGGACGCTGCAACCGGAACGGCTGCGATTCTATGGGGCAAGTGATCGTATTTCGCCCGGAGGACAGCCGTATACCGTATCCTGACGACTGGTACAACAATGCTGCGGTCACAGTACAGGAAATGAATCCGCCGTTTTCCATCCATGACCCGGAGAACATCCGGGAATACTACCGGCGGCTGTTTGACGGCACGGCCGATAAACCGGAGCTGACGAAGGCAATCGACGCACGGGCCTTTGCAGAAACGGCGGCGCAATACAAGCTGATCGCCAGCGCCGGTGCGCAGGTCATTGTTCCCTATGCCGCAGAGCGGAAGCTGTATGAACAGACCGAGAAGCAGCTGCGAACGCAGGGCGTCACCGGCGCGCTGCTGAAGCAGGCGGCACCGATCACCCTGACCTGTTTTGCAAAAAATCTGGCCCTGTATGCCGAGCAGATTCCGTTTGCCCGCCGTGGCAGAGAACAGTCTGCCGAACAGGCCGCAGGCAGCAATGTCTATCTGCTGTGCCCGCAGTATGAGGACCTGTATTCTGAGCAGCTGGGCCTGCATTTTCCGCAGGAAGAGCGATTTGATTCTATATTTTGAAAAAAAGCACACTGGTTGTCCGGATTATTGGACAGCTGGTGTGCTATTCTATTTTTCGTGGATACTTGACAAATTACCCGTTATATTTCATACTTATTTTGTCAGATATTTCATTCTTCTAACAGACACGTGCTATGGACGTCCTGTTCACAGTCCGAATCAGGACGAACAAATTACGGAGGTGAAGCGTATTTGAAAGAAATCACGATCGAGGTCTGGGGAGATTTCGCCTGTTTCTCTGCCCCTTATGCAAAAGTAGAACGGCTGACCTACCCCTTTCCAACCCCATCCGCCGCCAGAGGGATTTTTTCTGCGATTTATCTAAAAAAACGGGAGTTCCGCTGGCAGATCAACCGCATTGAGGTATTGAACCCCATCCGCTATATCAGCTTCAAGCGCAACGAGGTCAAATGTACCGTCGGTTCGGAGCCGATCTCCACCGAGGAGGAGCGAACGCAGCGGCAGACGACGGCGCTGCAGGACGTCCGCTACCGGATCGCGGCGTCGATCATTCCCCGCCCGGCTTTTGTGGGAAAAGAGCTCCAACTGTACGAGCAGGCGCTGCGGCGCATCCGAACAGGGAAATGTTTCCACCAGCCGGAGCTTGGAATGCGCGAGTTTGTCTGCTATTTTGAGGAGAGCGACGGGACGCGTTCGCCTATCCAGCAGTCGATGGACGCAGGGCTGATGGTCTACGACCTGTTTGCGCCGGATGATGTGGAGGTCACGAAAAAGACGAAGATCAAAATGTCCCTGTTCCACGCGGTCATGGAGAACGGCGCGATTCTGATCCCGCCCTATGACAGTCCGGAGGTTCTGAAGGGGGAAGGCCTATGCTGAAAGCACTATATGACTACGGAGTACGCCGCCAGCTGGCTTTGCCGCCGGGATTCGCGGGGAAAACCATGAAGGCATATATTTCCCTCTCTGAAAGCGATGACCATGTCAGCGTCTATCTGGGTGGAAATGAGCCTGTTCCATGCCCGGATATCGGCAGTCTGGCCAACGGCAAGGATAAGAGCAATGTTCTTGCAGAGAAGCGCTCCGTCGTCATTCCCGAGGAGCCCGGAAGCAAAAGCACATTCTTTTTGGAGGCACTCCGCAGCGCGGCAGAGGAAGAACCGCTGCTGAAGGTCTGCGTCCGTGCACTGGAAACGCCTGAACTTGCGGCGGCCGTTCGCGCAGAGCTGGATCGGGCCAAAATCAAGCCGGGAGATCGGATCTCATTTCGGGTCAACGGGCAGTCTATCCTGCAATCGGAAAAACTTCGTACATGGTGGAAGTCCTACCGAAAGCAGTTTTCTGCGGCGGACGAACGCCCATCCGCCCTGTGCCTGATCACCGGCGAACCGACGGTTCCCATGACGACGACCACGCCGATACAGGGCCTGCGAGTCGTCGGAGGGCACGCGAGCGGGGATGCGCTGATTTGCTTTGACAAGACGGCATTCTGCTCCTATAACCAGAAAAAAGCGGCGAACGCACCTGTTTCGGAAGAGGCTTTCAGTGTCGTGAAGGCTGCGCTGGATGATCTTTTGAAGGATGCGCCGATCCTTGCAGGAATGAAATTTGTCCACTGGTTTGACCGCGAGATTCCACAGGAGGATGATCCGCTTTATACTGTGGACTTTGGTTATGATCTGCCGGAGGATGAAACGGACGAGGAAGCAGAACCGGAAGCCGCCGTCAACGAGCTGACAGCGCGAAATCAGGCGAATCAAATTCCGGAAAGCGTCTATTCCGGGCAGCCTGTTCCCGATTTGGACAACGTATCCTACTATATTCTGCTGCTGTCCGGCGCAAACAGCCGCGTTATGATCCGCAGATATGACAGAGGCAGCTATCCGGATCTTCGCCGCAATCTGGGACAATGGTATGCCGATCTGGCACTGACCAATCAGGGCGGTACCGGAAACATCAGGCCTGTGAAGCTGGCTGCTCGTCTGCTTCGTCTTTTAAAATTCCAGAAAACCGACAGCCGACCCTTTGAGCGGCTGTCAAAGGAGCTGGCCGGGATCACCCCGGCGGTCGTGCAGGCGATTTTGTCAGGCGGATGCCTGCCGGATGCCGTCGCGGCAAAGGCGCTGGCCTATATTCGCTCGGAGCTGCTGTCGAACGACGACAGCGACACGCGAAGCACCCTGCCCAACAGTCTGGCCTGCCAATGGCTGAAGGTCTGGCTGCTCCGGAAAAATCGAATCCATCATCAGGAGGGAACAATTTTGGAAGCATACAATCTGCATCTTCGCAATGCCGCATATCACTGCGGCGGATTGATGGCCGTATATGCGGCGATCCAGAGGACGGCCATGCCGGACGTTAATACCGGCATTGTGGAGCGGTACTACGCCTCCGCCATTCAGATGCCCGCGCTGGTCATCGGCCAGCTCAGCAGCCGCTCAAATCACCATCTGGAAAAGATCGAAAACGGGTGGCTCGCCGATAAATACCGCGAGAAGCTGCAGGAGATTTCCGTCGCGCTGGGGACGTCCATTCCTGCTACGCTGAATCTGGAACAGCAGTCCTATTTTGCGCTGGGCTACTATCAGATGGGCGCGAAGCTCAATCAGGAGAGAAACAGAAACGTCGCCGCCGCCAGAGAAAAGACCGGCGCGGCAGAAGAATAAGAGGAGGAGTATCTTATGGCAATTCAGAACCGATATGAGTTCATGTATTACGTTGCGTGCACAAATTGTAACCCGAACGGAGACCCGGACATGGGCAATATGCCCCGGCTCGAAAATTTTTACCGGCCTATGAAGAAGAACTCTTTGACCAAATACTAAAACTGCCGGCTCGATCCGCAGACCATGCAGGGCTTCATCACCGACGCTGCAACCAAGCGCCGCATTCGAAATTACGTGGAGCTGGCCCATCAGGGCGAGCCCGGTATGAACATCATCATCCAGCAGGCGACCAACATCAACCGCCATATCGCGGAGGCCAAGCGGGCAGCCGGTGTTGAAGACTGCGCAAAGGCAAAGGAAGCCGTTTACGCGGGCAGAAAAAAGGCCTGTGAGCTGTTCTACGATGTACGTACCTTCGGCGCAGTCATGTCCACAGGCCCCAACGCGGGGCAGGTGCGCGGGCCGGTGCAGATCACCTACGGAAAAAGTCTGGACGCCGTTCTTCCGCTGGACATTTCCATCACCCGTATGGCGGTCGCTGACAAGGTAAAGGATGGCGCTACAGTAGAGGATTACGCGGCATGGGAGCAGGAGCAGCCGGAGGACAAGCTTCGCACAATGGGCCGCAAGCAGATCATCCCCTTCGGCCTGTACGAGGTTCGCGGCTTCGTCAGCGCAAACCTGGCTGAAGAGACCGGGTTTGATGACAAAGATTTGAATGTCCTGTTTGAAGCCATTCTGAATATGTACGAGCATGACCACTCCGCCAGCAAGGGTGAAATGGCCGTCGTTTCTCCGCTGATTATTTTCAGGCACGTTGGCACGGATACCGACGCGGCGCAGAGAATCCGTCAGGCCAAACTGGGCTGCGCCCCGGCCCACAAGCTCTTTGATCTGGTCAAGGTCACGAAAAAAGCTTCCGTTTCCTATCCCAGAAGCTATCAGGATTATGACGCGCTTGTCTCTCTGGACAGGGTTCCCAAGGGCGTGCAGATCGGGTTCAAGCCAAGCGCCTTTGAGCCGGTAGTCTGGGACGCGCTTCCCGCAGACGAAGACTGGTTCTGCCATGGATGAGTGGGAGCCGATTCCTCTTTCCCGACTGTCTCACGCAGGGTTCTGCCTGCGTCGGGCTGCACTGCTGACCAATGAGCAGGTCTGGGCGGAAAGTGCGGATACCGCAAAAGGACGTTCTGAGCATGAGCGGGTCCACACGCAGCGGATAGAACGCCGGGGCGATTCAGCAAAGCTGTATGAGTTCCCTGTATTCTCCAAAGCTATGGGAGTTTCCGGGAAATGCGACTGCATAGAAGCGGAAGCATCCGCCCAGGGCTGCATGATCCCTGCGCTGGATTTCCCGGTCAGGCTGTATCCGGTTGAGTACAAGCACGGAAAACTCCGCGCAGAACAGGAATATGAGGTTCAGCTGTGCGCGCAGGCCATGTGCCTGGAAGAAATGTTCCAGACACAGATCCCGGAGGGCGCCATCTACTACATCACATCGCACCGCCGCTATCCGGTCTCTTTTACAGCGGAGCTCCGCAGTCTTGTAAAGGAAACAATCGAAAGGATCGAGGCGTTTCGCCGAAGCTTTTCGATCCCGCCGGCGGAATACGGGGCGAAATGCAAGGCGTGCTCCCTGCGGGAGCACTGCCTTCCCAGCGTGCAGCGATCCGCGTCCGGCTACTGTATGCAGCTGCGCAAAGAGGCCATGCACGAGGAGGATGTCCCATGAAAAAGCTGCTGGAGACACTCTATATTACAACGCCTGAAAGCTATCTGTTTGAGCGGAACGGGAATATCTGCATCTCCATCGGCGGTGCAGAAAAGGCCGCTGTTCCAATCACACAGGTGAACTCCATCGTTCTGTTCGGAAAGAACACACTCTCAACTGCGTTGCTCTCATTTTGCTCCAAAAACGACGTGACGATTACATTTCTCAGCGAGAACGGCTTTTTTCTGGGGCGGCTATGCGGCCCGGTCAGCGGGAATGTGCTGTTAAGAAAGCGCCAGTATGAAACACTGGCAGATACAGCCTTTGCAAACCGGTTTGTCAAGGATCTGCTGTTCTGTAAGCTGCGAAACAGCAGATCTGTGTTGGTGCGGTATGCCCGTACTGCCTCTGATGAAGCAGAAAAGAGCGGCGTTGCTGCGGCGGCAGCTGATTTGACCGCAATCGCAAATCGTCTGGATGACTGTACGGACATTGATTCCATGCGCGGAATCGAGGGCGCAGCTGCGTCTGTCTACTTCTCTCGCTTTGACGATCTGCTCTCCAGTCCGAAGGGATACCGCTTTGAGACGAGAAGTCGGCGTCCGCCGCTGAACGAAGTCAATGCGGTGCTGTCTTTTGTCTATACGCTGTTGGCACATGACGTTCGATCTTCGATGGAAGCTGTGGGGCTGGACCCTGCCGCCGGGTATTTGCACACCCTTCGCCCGGGGCGGCTATCCTTTGCGCTGGACATCATGGAGGAGCTGCGTGCGCCCCTGTGCGACCGGCTGGTCATTTCCATGTTCAACAGGGATCAGTTTCAGACGCAGGATTTTACGACAGACTTTGAAGCGGTATACCTCAGCGAGAAAGGGCGGCGAAAGGTTCTTGAACAGTGGCGGGCCAGAAAGCGCGAGTCCATTCAGCACCCGTTTTTGAAGGAGAAAGTTCCCATTGGGATGATCCCATACGTACAGTCTATGCTGTTTGCCCGTGTGCTGCGCGGGGATCTGGATCGATACCCGCCGTTTGTGTGGAGGTCATGACATATGATGCTGGTCGTAACCTATGATGTGGACACATCGGATTCTGCCGGGCAAAAGCGCTTGCGGAAAGTAGCAAAGATCTGTGAACGACACGGGATGCGTGTTCAAAACTCCGTGTTTGAGGTGCTCGTGGACGCTGCACAGCTGGTCGTGCTGAAACAGGAACTGGGAAAAGCTATCGATATGGAGCAGGATTCTGTCCGCTTTTATCGACTCGGCAATTCATACGAGAACCGGATCGAAAGCATGGGACGCAAGCCCCTCGTGGAAGCAGGAAGTGCCTTGATCTTTTAACGCCAACCCCTCCCGTGCACATTTTTGCGGCAGGTTGGCGCATGAAATCCATGCAAGATATACAGCTTTTGGATCTCTTCTTGGAAAACCAAAGGAAGCCAGACATAAAACTGTATCATCTTTCGGCAATTTGCCGCAAAACCTCATGACGGACTTGTGGAAAATTGCTGTCGCCCCTCCCGCAGGGGCGTGAGTAGAAATAAAGGCGTGGACGGTCGCCATCGTGGGGATCTGGTCGCCCCTCCCGCAGGGGCGTGAGTAGAAATAACGAACGTGAAGCCCTTGCCGGAAAGCGCGGTCTGTCGCCCCTCCCGCAGGGGCGTGAGTAGAAATTACCAAGAAGCCTGCAAAGGCTGCTAAGAAGTCTAAGGTCGCCCCTCCCGCAGGGGCGTGAGTAGAAATGAAAACCATTGACGTTGACATTCCTGAAGGACGGAGTCGCCCCTCCCGCAGGGGCGTGAGTAGAAATGTTGAAGTTGAATTCCTGACACATATCCGACCGAGTGTCGCCCCTCCCGCAGGGGCGTGAGTAGAAATGAGACGCAGCTGCGCACCAACCGCACCAGCTTCTCGGGTCGCCCCTCCCGCAGGGGCGTGAGTAGAAATGGCACGCGGACAATGACGTTATGAATGGAATCCGAACGTCGCCCCTCCCGCAGGGGCGTGAGTAGAAATAGGGCAGCACGCCGTGCAGAATACGTTGCGCTGCGGTCGCCCCTCCCGCAGGGGCGTGAGTAGAAATCTGAAAACCCGTGAAATCCCCGCGTCGATGGGCGTGGTCGCCCCTCCCGCAGGGGCGTGAGTAGAAATACTACAAACACGCATTTCTCCCCGGAATCATGGAGCCGTCGCCCCTCCCGCAGGGGCGTGAGTAGAAATGCGGGAAGGCTATCCCGGACAACTATAGCGCAAATTGTCGCCCCTCCCGCAGGGGCGTGAGTAGAAATGAGCGTGTTTTCACAGTAAAGCCCCGGAAGCGGGTCGCCCCTCCCGCAGGGGCGTGAGTAGAAATACGTCGCCGTAGAATTCTTCGAGGTACGGGGCGAATGTCGCCCCTCCCGCAGGGGCGTGAGTAGAAATGACGTACTGCTTCTGCGCGGTGCGGGCGATGGCGATGGTCGCCCCTCCCGCAGGGGCGTGAGTAGAAATAGGCCGCCGTCCGCGCTGGCCACTGTCGCGCCCGGGTCGCCCCTCCCGCAGGGGCGTGAGTAGAAATTGATATCAACCGGCTGTTATATTTCATGGACTTATGTCGCCCCTCCCGCAGGGGCGTGAGTAGAAATTTACCTGCTGGATATCCATAAGTTCCGCCGGAAGTCGCCCCTCCCGCAGGGGCGTGAGTAGAAATACGAATTACAGTGACATTGTCCGCTGGTTCAAGAAGGTCGCCCCTCCCGCAGGGGCGTGAGTAGAAATACGGGTCAAGGGTGATCGCCTCCTCCCGGTTGGTGTGTCGCCCCTCCCGCAGGGGCGTGAGTAGAAATCCAGTTGGCTTTGCAAATGACACGTAGGCGCAGTGTCGCCCCTCCCGCAGGGGCGTGAGTAGAAATGTCAGCGTTCGAAGCAGTTTCCCTTGTCATGGAGTCGCCCCTCCCGCAGGGGCGTGAGTAGAAATGGAACCTCAGTTTCTTCTTCGCAGCAGCCGCCGCGTCGCCCCTCCCGCAGGGGCGTGAGTAGAAATATGCCTTCACCCCCGCAAGCTTCACGCCGACGCGGTCGCCCCTCCCGCAGGGG
>ERZ791736.277-NODE-277-length-15406-cov-12.564849_pt1 | contig 15406 bp, 11 predicted proteins | sample MGYA00509940_ERZ791736 | MGnify/ENA primary metagenome ERZ791736 (study PRJEB30046, sample SAMN00792014) | human gut metagenome | study: EMG produced TPA metagenomics assembly of the A metagenome-wide association study of gut microbiota in type 2... | reverse complement strand
CTGACCGCCAATCGGCGGCCCCCTGAGCGAAGCGATGCACAGCGAACATGATTTGAAGGAGCGGAGCGACGCACAAATCATAGTAAGTCATTTCCCCTGTGGGGCGCAACCTTTCTACACAACCCTTGGCACCAAGGGCTGGAGGCCCGATGGATGCCATACGCCCCTCTGCGCTGCAGGCGCAGGCCCCTTCGGGAATACTGGAAAGCACCGCCCAAGTCCCGGTCCCGATCCCGACCGCGCCGAAAGGCGCCTGAACCCTCACGCCTCACAGGGGCTTGTCCATAAGAAGTCAGCGTTACGTGCTTGCCTTCCCGCCCTCACAGTCATTCTGAGCGAAGCGAAGAATCCCGGTACACGGCATATTTGAGACAATCGGTGGTAAATACCCATCGGCGGGAAGGGCCCGCTGGGCGTAGAGGCGAAAGCTATCAGCTATCAGCTTCCAGCTTCTGGCTGATTCCGGCTTGATGCTTTTGGATTCATCATCAAGATATGTATCTCGGTGTTTTGCCGCCGAAAGCGGCATTTATACTGGCGCCGACAGGCGCCCACCGCAACCCTCACAGCCGCAGGCTGTGTCACCCCTAAGAACCTTCGGGGCGAAAGCCCCGTCAATCTTAAGAACCCTTCCCCTTGCGTCTGGGAATACCAGCAAGCGCCGCTATGCCTCTACTACCTTCCCTCCCACTTTCCGGAAGTCTTCCCAGAAGCGGGGGTAGGATTTCTTTACGCTTTCTGCACCTTCTATGGTAAGGGGGCCCGTCAGTTTCGGGGTAATGGATGCCAGGGCCATGGCTATGCGGTGATCGTTCCAGGAGGATACGGTGCCGCCGGAAAGGAAGGGTTTCCCCCGGATCACGAGGCCCTCCGGCTTTTCTTCAACCTCTGCCCCCAGTTTGGTGAGTTCCACCGCCATGGCATGGAGGCGGTCGCATTCTTTGAGCCTCACCCTGCCGGCGTGGATGATTTCTGTCACTCCTTCGCTCACCGCAGCCAGGGCGGCGAAGGCGGGGACCAGGTCGGGCACATTTTCCGCATCCATGGTGATGCCGTGGAGGCTGCTTTTTTCTGCCAGAAGGCGGCCGTCTTTCTTTTCTATATGGCCGCCCATTTCTTTCAGAAGGGTGACAATGGCCCGGTCTCCCTGAAGGGAGGTGTCCGACAGGCCGGTAAGGGCTATGGTGCCACCGGCCAGGGCGGCGGTGAGCCAGAAGGCAGCCTGGGAGTAGTCACCTTCTACAGCGAAGGTGCCGGTTTTGTAGTGCTGCCGTCCCGGGATTTCATACAGGCCCGCTTCTTTTTCACGGATGGTTATGCCGTGGCGGGCAAGGGTGTCCAGGGTCATGTCCACGTAGCTTTTGGACTCCAGGGGCGTGGTGCTTCGAAGGGTGGAGTCTTCATCTGCCAGGGGCAGGGCGAAGAGAAGGCCTGTAAAGAACTGGGAGCTCACATTTCCGGGGAGCTCATAGGCGCCGCCCGGAAGGGTGCCCTCCACTTCCAGGGGAAGGCCGCCTTCGGTATGGTAGGAAATCTGTTTCCTGTCAAACATGGCATAGTAAGGCGTCAGGGGCCGTTCCGACAGCCGTCCGCGGCCGGTGTACACCACATGGTTTCCCGAGGACAGACCCAGAGGGATGAGGAAACGGAGAGTGGAGCCCGATTCGCCGGCATCGGCATGAAGGAGGCCCTCCTGTTTCGCAAGTCCTCCCCGAATGGAAAGGGTCATGCCATCCTTCCCCTCTTTTTTCTCAATGGCTGCGCCAAAGAGGGAAAGGATGCGCACCGTAGCTTCGATATCCTCAGACCAGGTCACGCCGGTGACCTCCGTCTCCCCCTTAGCCAGGGCAGCGGCAATGATTTCCCGATGGGTCATGCTTTTGGAGGAAGGCACCCGTACGGTGCCGGCAAGGGGTGCGGGGCGGATGGTGATGTTCATGGAAACCTCCTTACTCTGTCACAATATACCGGGACAGTTCATCGGTGGGAATGGTGAGAAGCTCGGCTTCCCCGATTTTCTTCAGCACCACCAGGGTGATTTTCTTTCCCCTTCTCTTCTTGTCATGCATAATCTGGGGAATGAGATCCTCTGCCGGCACGCCGATGGACGTAGGCAGGGACAGCTTATGAAGCACCCGGATGAGACGGCTGGCGGTGCCTTTTTCCGTAAGGCCCATCTTTTCCGTCTGTTCCGTCAAAAGGCTCATGCCGATAGCCACCCCTTCGCCGTGGGTGAAGGTGGAATAGTGGAAATACCGTTCCACGGCGTGGCCGATGGTATGTCCGAAATTGAGGACCTGCCTTTTGCCGGTGTCAAATTCATCTTCTTCCACCACCCTCGTTTTCTGCAGCACGCTGTGGAGAATGATTTCCTCTATATGCTTTTCCAGATCCTCCTCCGTTTCCAGGGATTCAAAGATTTCAAACAGCTCCCGGTCCCCGATGCATCCGTACTTCACCGCTTCTGCCAGACCATCGTGCACGTAGCGGGTAGGCAGGGTCTTCAGAAGGTCGGGATCAATGAAAACGCCTTTGGGCTGGTAGAAAGCGCCGGCCAGATTCTTCCCGCTGGGCAGGTCCACGGCCACCTTGCCGCCTACGGAACTGTCGATCTGGGCCAGGATGGTGGTGGGTATCTGGAAGAAGGGAATGCCCCGCATGTAGGTAGCTGCCGCAAAGCCGCCCAGATCCCCCGGCACGCCGCCGGACAGGGTGACCAGCGCATCACTGCGGGACATATTGAACTCCGACAGCGCGTCGTATACATCAGAAAGAACCTTCATGTTCTTGCTGGCCTCGCCGGCAGGAATGGCGATGACCCGCACATCGAAGCCCGCCTCGGTCAGCACCTTCCGGATCCGTTCCCCATAGAGAGGCTCCACATGGTCATCAGTAATGACGGCGATTTTCTCCGCCTTCGTGAGAGATCGGATTTTTTCGCCCACCCTGTCCAGAAGGCCGCGCTCGATTTCAATTTCATAGGAATCTTTTCCCAAATTCACTTTAACTGTTGCCACGATGCATCATTTCCCTTCTTCTTCTGCCCGCCTCTTCCAGAAAGGCAGTAATTTCCTCTTCATTCTCCGCTGCAATGGCCTCCCTCAGCGTCTGGAGGGAAGCGCTGAACCGGTCGATTTCCTCCAGCAGTTTATCTTTGTTGGCCAGGAAAAGAGAGGTCCACAGCTTTCCATTAATATCGGCCACCCTGGTCTCATCCCGAAAGGAGCCGCCAATGAAATACTTCGTTTTCTCCGAATAGGAGCTGCTGTTCATGAGCGCCGTGGCCACCACGTGGGTGAGATCGCTGGTGTAAGCAATGGCCCGGTCATGGTCCTCTGCCGTCACCACCGGCACATGGGCACAGCCCAGCTCCCTGGCCATGTCCTTCACCAGCTCCAGATGCTCCTTCCTGTTCCAGGGCTCCGGAATGAGCACATAATTGGCGCCGTCAAAGATGGCGCCGTCCGACTGGGCCAGCCCGGCCCCTTCCTTCCCGCACATGGGATGGCCGGAAACGAAATCCATGCCTTCCGGCAGAAGGGATGCCACCTCTTTGGCAAAGCCATTCTTCACGCCCGCAATATCCGTGAGCACCGCCTTTTCATGAAGAAGGGACAGATGCTCTTTGATAAAGGACAGAGTCCCCCTCTCCGGCGTACAGAAAATGACGATTTCCGCCTTCTTCAAATCCTTCGGATCAATGGAATCAACGATTCCCATGGCCAGCGCCTCTTCCGCCACCTTCTTCGTGCGGTTCAGGCCAATCACCGGATGACCCAGCTCTTTCAGCCTTCTGGCAAAGGAGCCTCCCATGAGGCCCAGGCCGATGACGGCAATGGGAATCTTTCTAAAGTCACTGTTCATAATGGTTTCCTTTATATGTATATAGCAGGGCCTGACGGCCCGGGTTTCTGAGAGTTCATATTGGACACGCCTGCGGCGCGGTCGGGATCGGGACCGGGGCGGTGCTTTCCAGTATTCCCGCCGCCAATGCCACACGCCCCCAAACGCCGCAAAAGGCAGAGCTCCCATGAGCCCTGCCTTTTCTCCACTCCGAAAGAACATGCAGGGCTTCTGATTACAATTCCCTTCCCACAATAGGAGCCAGCTGTTTCAGCCGCCCCATGAGGTCATCAAAAGTCTCTGGCGTAATGGACTCCGCTCCATCACACCATGCATGTTCCGGATCATTATGAACTTCACACATAATCCCATCAGCCCCGGCAGCAATGGCCGCCATGGCCATGGCCGGCACCATTTCCCGATGGCCCGTAGCATGGCTGGGGTCTACGATAATGGGCAGATGGCTTCTTTCCTTCACCACTTCCACTGCCGACAGATCCAGCGTATTTCTGGTAGCCTTCTCAAAGGTGCGGATGCCCCGTTCACAGAGAATCACATTGTGATTTCCTTCGGACATAATGTACTCCGCGCTCATGAGCCATTCCTCAATGGTGGCGGACATGCCCCGTTTCAGAAGCACCGGCACATTCAGACGGCCCACCGCCTTCAAAAGGTCAAAATTCTGCATATTTCTGGCGCCGATCTGGATGATATCCACGCCCTTTTCCAGGAACATACCGATTTTATCAGCGCTCATCAGCTCCGTCACCACCGGCATATTTTCCTTATGGGCAGCGGAAATGAGAAGATCCAGGCCCTTCTCCCCCAATCCCTGGAAAGAGTAAGGCGAAGTCCTTGGCTTGAAAGCGCCGCCGCGAAGGATGGCTGCCCCCGATGCCTTCACCGCTTTGGCAATGCCGCCGATCTGCTCAGGCGTTTCAATAGAGCAGGGACCGGCCATGACCACCAGCTTCTTCCCGCCGATTTTGATGCCCTTCACATCCACCACCGTATCGGCCGGATGGAAAGCCCGGCTGGCCCGTTTGTAAGGCTCCTGCACCCGCATCACCTTATCCACCCAGGGATTGCTGAGGAAATCCCTTTCATCCAGGGCAGACGTATCCCCCACCAGACCCAGCACCACCTTGCTGGAACCCTTACTGCGATCCACCTGGAAACCCCGGTCCCTCATTTCCTGTTCCAGCTGCTCAATCACTGTAAGTGGTGCGTTCTGTTTCATTACAATAATCATGATGTTCCTCCTCTGCCTTCTCCAAGGCACCTTCAATTCTCCGGGACCCATGTCCCCTTTCTTCTAACTCCTATCCTTCTATCCTTCGTAAAAGAAAAGGACAGGCTCTGATGAGTCTGTCCTTTCATTCTGGAAATATCTTATCTGGAAAGGGAACGGGACTCATCACGGGCGCAGCAAAAGTAACCGAAGCCATAATAATAGCTCCAGCCAAAGACATCATATGCCATTCCTGCGTTCATGGAAGCCAGTCTCATCATTCCCTCTCCTTTCGTTAGAAGTTAGCTTAGTATAGGCTCACAAAGCCCCTTTTGTCAAGAGGCAATGGGGCCTTGGGATGCAGAAGAAAGGAGGCCGAAGCCGCCAAAGGTTCTGCCCCCTTCTTGAAAACCTATCAAGAATCACAACACTCTCAAACAAGTATGGCAAAGAAGCTCTCGCCAGTCACGTTTTACCACTATCAAGAATCACAACACTCTCAAACCCATGCATCTGCGTAGATAGCAAGCACCGAGTTTTACCACTATCAAGAATCACAACACTCTCAAACTAATAGCCATTTTATTATATAGCATCAGGGGTTTTACCACTATCAAGAATCACAACACTCTCAAACAAAGGCTATGTCTTCCAGCTCTGAAAAACCGTTTTACCACTATCAAGAATCACAACACTCTCAAACTACTGCGGGAAACTCCTTTTCTTCAGCGTCGTTTTACCACTATCAAGAATCACAACACTCTCAAACTATTAGGAGGAAACATGCAGGCTAGAGGAAGTTTTACCACTATCAAGAATCACAACACTCTCAAACGTGGCCAGGAAGAACGGCAAATCCACATTCGTTTTACCACTATCAAGAATCACAACACTCTCAAACAAGGAGGCGAAGCTGAAATGATGCCGGAAGGTTTTACCACTATCAAGAATCACAACACTCTCAAACGTAAAGTTTGGTCTGCACATGGCTTACCGTGTTTTACCACTATCAAGAATCACAACACTCTCAAACCTCATGGACAACCGTAAGTACAAGTATAGTGTTTTACCACTATCAAGAATCACAACACTCTCAAACCTCAAATTGCATTTTCATGCAGCAGTTCTCTGCAAGTGTATCCGCTTACACCAGGCGGCGCAGTTCCTGACAGTGTATCATTATTCAAAAATCTGGCATAAATCTTTGTCAATAATGAAGAGGTCCTCCGCCTTTATTGTATCATGGCAGGGCCCTTCCAGGAGAACAAAGTTGAGATTTTCTTCTTTGGCGTTTTCATAGAACAGCGGTCTTTCTTCCGGAGCCATGAGATTACGAAACCCATAAAAGGCGAAGGCCGTTTCTCCGCAGAGAATGTCCCAGGACTTCATGAAGATAAGCATTTTCTCTGCCAAACTTTCCCCCTGCTCTTCCAGGTGGACGTGGAAAGCCTTCAAGAGAGCTTCCAGATCCACATCCAGATCATAAGTCACGGGCAGGGGCATGTCCATGGTCAGTTCTTCCAGCCAGTTTTGGATCGCACTGCATAGTTCTTCCGATTTCCGTTCATATATTTCATTCTGTGCCTCTCCGGTAAGCCGCAAGAGAAGTTTTGTGGTCAGCTTGCGGTCATTCAGATCCATATCCCAGGGGCTGGCCACAAAAAGAAACCGCTTTTTCATATCCAAAATCTGACTGTCTTCGCTGAGCACGAAATTCCCAATGCCTGTCCGGCTTTCTTCTTCCAGTTCCTTCAGCGTATGATACAAACACTGTGGGTTTTCGATGGAAATGAGCGGCACCTTTTCATCATTCAGAATCACAGCCTTTTCCCAGTCCTGATGTACCAGTTTCATAGAATCACCAGCTTTTCATTGGTATCAATAATTTCTTTCTGCACATGCCCTATAATGAGCTCCATGCCGGCATATTGTTTTTCTGTAATCACCAGCACCTGTATCAGCCCCTCCTTCGGGCTGACAGAGCGGATATAGGAAATCACTGCTCTGGCCGCCGGAGGGTTCTGCACGATTTTGGTATATACTGATTCCTGCATCATCACGAAACCTTTACGAATCAGCTGTTTTCTGAAACCCGTGTAGGCCCGTCTTTCTTCTGCTGTTTCCACAGGCAGGTCAAACAGCACCATGACTCTCATGAATCTACCCTTCATCAGGCAGTCGATAAAAGGCAATGGTGTCCAGACCTTTTTCTTCCATAGCCCGGAATACACTGCGGCTGTAGATACCGATGGCCTGTGTGACGGTGGTGAGCCGGTCCTGTATGATGACCTTTTGATTCAATATATTGATCAGATCCTTTTTATTGTCTGCCGTGAGCTGATTCTCCAATGTCATAGATAACACTTCCCTGTCTACCAGGGGCCGGAAGGGCTCCATTAAATCGCTTCCCAGATTGAAGGGGTTGAATATATTATCATGAAACAGCCCCAGCTGGGTCATATACCCGGATGCTGCCGCTTCCCTGTTGCAGGCAGAAAGGATGATGGCATATCCATAGTTAAGCGCACCGTTCACCACGGAAGGCTCGCGGCGGGAAAATTCCCTGCCCCAGAGGGCATTGAAGTACACCTTGGCCGCATGGCCTTCTCTATTGGTGCTGTCTCCTTCTTCTACACGTTCTTCATAGGCCTTTAGCATGGCAGCTTCCTTATGGTGGCCATATGCCATCAGTACCCGGGCCTGGTTTTTGATTTTCTCCCTGATAATGGCTTTCCAGACCTGTGCCTTCTTTTCCAGATCCCACCGGATTTGAGTGCGAATATGGCGGCTGGAGTCATAGCTGCCGCAATAGGGCAGTACTTCTCCTGCGGGATTTCTCTTTTCATCGCAAAAGATAATCTTGATTTTCCGTTTCAAGCATTCGCTCACCCATACGCCCGTAAAGGCGGCTGCCGGGGTGGCAACAAGGATGGTACCGATTTCATCCATAAAAACGCGGTGCACCTCTTTTTCACGAATCACCATGTACCCCATGCTGTATTCCACCTTGGCCCGATTGGTAAGAACCACCGTGCGCCAGCTCATTTTTCACCAAAGGGCGCCAATAAGATGCGTTTTTCAAAGAATCCGGTGACAGACTGCTCTATCAGATACACGTGGTCTTTGGGATAAATCTGTGTGCCCATGGTTAAGATACCCGCTTTTTTAGCTCCGCCAATCAAACGTAAATCAGCATGTGTGGCTTTGCACTGACATAAATGGAGAATTTCTCCAATAAGTTTGCATTTTTGCTCTGGCGATAAGCGATTGAAGGTCTCTTCTCCCTTCTTCAGTACAGCTGCCTGTTTCCCCAGTTTGACTTTATAAATCTGGTTTGTCAGTTTATCCTCAAATACATGATATAACCGATTTAAGTCTTCTTCCTGTATGTTATCAAAGGAATTAATGAAAATCTCCTCCCCCTTTTTAGACATGGCTGCTCTTTGATTAAACTTGAGAATCTTCTTCAATACAGCAGTGTCAGCCTCATTAATGCAAAGCTGTTCTGCATTTCTTAATAAAATGTCCTTACCGTTTTTCCCAGAAAGATGCACTTTAAACCCATTAATTTCAAGAAGGGACTGCACAGGGATATGTCCAAGGCAGACTATTGGATGCTCCATCTTTTTACCATTTTTTCTCCACTGTTTCTGTATATAAGTTTCCTTATCTTTATTACTTTGGATACTGTTTTTCAAAATTAATGGAATCGCTTCCAGGGTATACACTGTTTTTTTATTTAATTTTGACTGAGTTAACACAAAATAGGCTACTTTCGCTTTGTTATACCCACCATACTTTTTTATATTCGATATCGGAGAATCTCCTTTAATGGGCACCTGTCCTTTTTCTTTTTTCATGATGTTCTGGTCGAAAAGTCCGCCTTTGCCTTCATAGGGCATTCTTGTGAAAAGGATATTATTTTTTCTCATCCATTTTCGCACGGTTCCCATGGTACCTTCATGACCAGCCATCACCTGGCCTTTTTCGTCTTTTTCAGCAGGGATCCAGGCATCCACGCCATTGCGGCTGACTTTGTGTCCATACAGGGCTTCTGTATTCAGACTGTATACCTGATGATTTTCTTTCAGAAAGTTAAGGGGATTGGCGGTAAAGCGAGTGTTGAAGACATTCCCTACCACAATATTCAGGTATGCATCCTTGGCGTGGTGGTAGTCGTTCATATCACGTACCTTGATGAAGCCTCCATATTGGCGGAAGCGGGATGCGTTGCCAGCTTTGGTGTAAACGATCCGTGTCTGTGGATAGGCTTTGCTCAAAAGCTCTGCACAGGCTTTCGTGCTCTGCCTGGTTTCCACCAGCTGGCGGCCGATGAAGGCTGCCTTTTCTGCATCGGAAAGTGGTATCGTTCTAGTGAGGCGATTGTATTTTTCTTTGGAAATCAATTCTTTTTCAAGGAGCATATGCCAGAAAGGTCTCATTTCTTTTTGGATATCCTGAATGCGAATCTGCTGTCCGCTGATATAGCAGCCATCCAGGGCGCTGCTCAGGGGATAGGTATCTCCTTTTTTGGCATTTACCGTCTTTTCTACCAGCACCCGGTTGTCCAGGCTGTCATCACCGGTAAGGGACTGGGGATAGATATGGTCGATATCATATACGTTGCGGTCAAAGAGCCGGTTAATATCGATGGGCTTTCCTGTATACATGGAGCGGCCCATCTGGGTATAGTAAAGGTAGAGTCTATCGCTTCGGAAATCTTCTTCCGATTTTCCTTCCAGTTCTTTGGCCCAGTCTCTGGTATCATCTCTGCACTTTTTATAAAGCGCCTGGAGCCTGGCTTTTCTGGAAATCGTTCTTCTGCCTTTCTCCCCATTTTCCCGAGCCATTTCGATAAAAATTTTGGAAGGTTCTTTCCCCGTAATTTTCACGATTTCCCGCACAATTTTCAGTGCCTGCCAGAGCGGTCTCCTGACGGCCGGCGAAATATAGAGATCTTCTACATCCTTATAAGTAATCCTGCCCTGTCCTTCTTCTTTCCTGTTTCTTTCTTCAATGGCCTGTCCGTAGCCAAAACGGCTGCCTAAAAGTTCCATAAGATTATAGGAGGTCTGCCTCATGGCCGAAATGATATTCAGCACTTCTCCCGAGGTATGATCTACGAGAACTTCGCAGCTGTCCCCTTCCGCCGGAAGGAGATTGACCAAAAATTCCCTAGACAGTCTTCCCCAGCCATCATAGGAAAGGCGGGTGAGGGATGTCAGCTGCTCGGGGGTCAGATAGGAAAATTCACGGTGGAGACGGTTTTTCAGCATTTTCTTATCCCCGCCGAAAATGGTGATGTCTTGAATCATCTTTTCTGCGTCTTCACGGCTAAAATCATTTCCCAGAATATGTTTCATGTCAATCAGGGAAGACAGGCTGCTCTTGAAATCTCCATCCAGTCCGGAGATGGATTCCGCTTCTTTTTTATCTATGCCTTCTGATACCAGGTATTTGATAAATTTGGTCCTGCTCACATGCTTATAGCAGCTGAAAAGATTATCCATCACCTTCTCTTTCAGTCTGAGCGGCAGTTTCTGCATGGTTTCCCCGATTCTTACATTGTTCAGCTCATTCAGAACTGTAAATTCAGAATAGAGCAGGGAATTTTTCGGCAGTACATCTTCACCAATGAGATAAGTACATTTATTGGTCAGATTGCGGATAAAACCTTCTGCCGATTTCTCAATATCTATTTTTTCAGTAAAGTTCCAGGGGTACACTTTTCCCTGCTTGTCTTTTTTTACTACCCAGCAGCTATTTGCATGTTCATTGATGGGTCCTACATAGTAGGGAATGCGGAATGTAAAGAGGCTGATAATCTTGTCAGATACGGTACCGTATTGATCCCTTACTTTCAAGAAAGGCAGATAGGCTTCCGCTTTGGAGAGAATGATTTTTAATTCCTGCAGATGCAGCTGGTAGGGAATGACACCATTCTCCTTGGACACGGATTTGGGCAGAAAGGTTCCCATATTCAGTTCCCGGCTGATATAGTCTTTATCGTTACTATCCGGCATGTCTTTCAGGCAGGACTTCAGTGTTTTTGTGAAATCCTCATAGCTGCATTTCTCAATAGCCGCTTTTTTCCCCTTAACTTTGCATACTCCCACATAGGCGCTGTAATTTTTATTGGCACTGCTGCCCGGTTCCCTGAAAATCTTTGCATAGGCTTTCGGGCTCTGCTTGAGTACCCGTTTCAGTACTTTTAAATCAGCTTTATGTTTATCATAAACAGCTATCTTTGCTTCCGAAATATAATGGTACTCACCCATCAGTTCCGCCAGGAGGGACCAGTTGTAGAGCCCATGAAGGGCTGCAATCAAATCATAGCGGTCTCCCAGTTCCGCCATAATGTCCGGCTCGTTTTCTTCAAACTGGGGACTGGAAAAGTTCACTTTATTTTTCTCAAAATCCTTAAGTTTTTCATCGTTAAATATATCGCTGAGTGAAGCCGTTCCTCCGGCAGCGAGAGTCATCATGGCTTTGAAGTCCTTCTCTTTTCCCTGGCCCAGACACTGCAGCAGGGATGCAGCTTTTTCTTTCACCCCCAGTTTCTTATCTTTTAAGATATCTTTCATGCTGTCTGCCTTGCGAACATCCGGAGAGCTTCCTCTAATCCGATCCAATGCACTGCCAAAGGCTGCAAAGCTTTCATCAAACCCAGAGGTGCCCTTTTCGTCGGTCTGGAAATTTTCAAATAAAAAATGTCCGCGATGTTTCAGGATATGATGGATAGCCAGATAAACCAGCCGCACATCAAAAGGATGATTTTCCGTCATCAGGGCATGGCGAAGATGGTAAATGGTAGGATATTTTTTATGATAGGCTTTGTCATCATAATCATCATCATTGAAAAGACTATTTGCCTGCCTAATGGATTTATCTTCTTCATGCAGCCCACTTTCATTCAGTCGTTCATAAAAGCCGGGATCCTTTTTGCAGATTTCCTGGGCAAATAATTCCTGAAGCAGATCGATGCGCCGGGACCTTCGCTCGATTCTCCTGCGGGCAATGCGATGCATTCTCCGGTCCTCCGCAGTCTGGGCCTCATCAAAAAGACGGATTCCCCAGAGAGCCTTACCATTTTTCTTGATGACTTCATAATTTTCATCCGTTGCTGCCCATCCTACGGATGTCGTTCCCATATCCAGACCGATAAAAATTTTTTTAATTTCTTTCATCATTGACACCCTCCCTGAAATGGAGTATCCTGTAGATGTCAGGATAACTTACCACTATCCGATCACAACACAAGTTCAAATAAAAATTTATTCAAATCGTCACTTCGGTGACCCCACAGTGTGTGGATAAAAGAGCTCCTTCGGGAGTTCTTTTTATTTGCCCGATTTGAGCCACAATAAAAGGTCCCGTTATTTCATATCTCAAAAGACATGAATAACAGAACCTGAAAAAACGTTTCTGTTTTCTTTCTGTTTTTCTAGCCATCATCATAATCATCCCTTCTCTATGCATAAAAAAGGATTTGCTATGAACTCAATTTATCATTAAAACCATTATAGCATGTATGCTCAGTCTGCGTCTTTGATTCATTCACATATGGCGCCTTCTATTTTTATTATACTCATCAGCATGACATCACTTGTCACTCTATGAGAAAAATCTAAATTTTTATAAAAATTTAATCTGCATAGCAGGATAAACAGGCTGTATCCCCAAGGAAAGGAACAGAAAAACAAATTTATTCTTCCTCTGCTTCGCGCAGAACGCCCCTGTAACGCGCAAAAACTTCCTGAAATCTTCGGATGTCCCAGGCAGGCACCGAAGGATACCTGGTTTTCCGAAATTTCAGGAAGTTTTTTCATTTTTCTTATATTTTTCAGCCGGCTGAGTAGAGAAGCGGACATTCCGATGCCCGGTCATCCCGCTTTCCATGGTTGCGCGCTGGCGGGATCTGGCGGCCGGGGATGGGCTCCCCTCGCCTCTCTGTCCATATAGTCCAAAGGGATGCGGTTTCCTCTCATGACCTGTTCCACAGGCCGGCCGCTTTCATCTGGAGGCGCACTTTGTCTTCGGGTATGGAGAAATCGCTGCCGAAGAGTTCGTGGGTCACATATCGGGGTTCTACGCAGTCCATGATGTCCCTGGCGGCGCTGGTGGTGAAGGGGCGGTGCTGGTCTATAGAGATAATGTGGCGGCTGATGATATCCGGTGTCACCGAGGCGGGGATGGTGCCGGGAAGGCTTCTCTGATAGGCGCCGGAGAGAGAGCAGCTGAGGTGGATGCCCAGGATGAGGGATTTCATGGAGCCCAGGCGGTTCACCACGCCTTTCACATAGCGGGCTCCGTCTTCTTCTGTGGCAAGGCGGGGGTTCGTATTCATCAGGTGTCCCGTATCCAGCATGATGCCGGTGTTCTTTCCGGGAAGGAGGGAGAAGAAATAGTCCACTTCTTCCGGCTCCAGGGTGTAAAGACCGGGCCAGAAGATGTTTTCAAAAAGTACTGTCACCGACGGCGGCACTTCTTCCGCCACGGCGCCATACACTTCGGCTGCCGCTTTCAGCACGTCATGGCTGCTGTAGCGGAAGCGGCGGGTCCAGATTTCGTCCAGGGAGCAGTGGGCTACGTGCCATACCAGGTATTCCGGTTTTTCCGCCAGGGCTGCGCGGATATTCCTGCGGATTTTCTCTATCCAATCTTCCACCGTGGTGCCGCCGAAGGTGTCTATCAGGGACTGCTTCGTGGGGAAATCTTTTTCGTAGAACTCCTTTTTCCCCAGGTAGAAATCCATCCAGTCCGGCCAATAGGCCAGATGGCAGCCCAGGGTGATCCTGTCCGCCGGATGGAGTGCGGGCTCCGTGCCGTATATGAGGTTTTCTATGCCATCCAGATGGAGCTTCCTCAGGGTCTTTTCTATGTCTTCTTCCCTGTCATGGGGCATCATGTAATGGCTCACTGACTGTTTCATGCTCTGCCTCCTGATGATCCGATTTCTTTTATTACTATAACACTTGGGATTTATGGGATGTAAGAGGTGAACAGAGCAAAAGCATCGGCGAAGCTGCCCGTTCCGACGGGAAAACGGGGAACTTTCGCCCCCTATCGTCCCCTCTCTCCCATGATGTATAATATAGGTAAGTTAAGAGTATTTGAAAGAGGTGCTTCGGATATGGATAAAATTCATATTAACCTTGGTAAGGATTCTTACGACATCCTCATTGATACAGGGCTGGTGCGCAAGGCGGGGCCTGCTATCCGGGATCTGACGGGCGCAGAGAAGGCGGCCATTATTACGGAGGACGGCATTGATAAGCTTTACGGCATGAGTCTGGTGAAATCTCTGGAGGAGGCGGGGGTCCGCACCCAGATGATCGTAGTGCCTTCCAGTGAAAAATCCCGGACGCTGCAGGTGGTGCGCCGGGTGTACGGGGCTCTGGTGGATTTCGGCCTGGGCTCCAGCGATACTTTAATCGCCCTGGGCGGGCGAGTGGTAGGCGATATCACCGGCTTTACGGCGGCCACCTATCACCGGGGGATTTCCTATGTCCAGTTCCCCACGTCCGTGCTGTCCCAGATCGGCAGTTCCATCGGCGGCAAGGTGACCCTGGATCTGGATATCCCGGCAGGGAAGAATGTAGTGGGCACTTTCTACCAGCCCAAGGCGGTATTCGTTGACCCGGGCATGGCGAAAACCCTGCCCCGCCGTTATTTCCACAACGGTCTGGGGGAAGCGGTGAAGCTGGGCTGCGTGGCAGACAAGGCGCTGTTTGAGCTTTTTGAACAGGTGTCGTCGGACATGGATATTTACCGGGTGCTTCCGGAAATCATCCGCCGCTGCTGCGCCATCAAGGCTCATTATGTGGAAATCGATCCTTTCTCCAAGGGAGAGCGGCGCATCCTCGATTTCGGCCACACCATCGGCGGTGCCATCGAACGGTGCCTTCGGTATAATGATGCAGAAATCACCCACGGCGAGGCCACAGCCATCGGTATGTACCTCATTACACGCCGTTCGGAGCTGGAGGGCCTTACCAAACGGGGCACCACGTCGCGACTGGAGTATGTGCTGAAGTCCCTGTCCCTGCCTGTCAGCACCACGGTGCCCTACGATATCCTCTATGAGGCTGTAAAGCATGACAAGAAAATCAAGGGCGATGTGATCCAGATCGCCCTGATTAAGGAAATCGGGAAAGGGTTCCTCTATACCCTTCCGGTAAAGGAAATCGGACAGTTCCTGAAGAGCTGACGGGCGCGAGGGTTCATTGGACACACCTGCGGTGTGAAGGTTCTTAAGATGGATGGGCCTTCGGCCCAAGGGTTCTTAAGTTTGACGGGGCCTTTGGCCCCGAGGGTTGCGGTATTGCCGCT
>ERZ791736.273-NODE-273-length-15517-cov-3.959643_pt1 | contig 15517 bp, 20 predicted proteins | sample MGYA00509940_ERZ791736 | MGnify/ENA primary metagenome ERZ791736 (study PRJEB30046, sample SAMN00792014) | human gut metagenome | study: EMG produced TPA metagenomics assembly of the A metagenome-wide association study of gut microbiota in type 2... | reverse complement strand
GGGAAGGAAAGATGCCGCTTATCCGGGAGCTGCTGTGCCCCGAAGCCCTGCGAACGCAGGCGCTGGAAAGCCTGTGCAAAGCGCTGGGAAGCCGGGAGCTGCGGTTGGCGCTGCCGGGTGCGGAGCCGGCGGACGGCCTGCGGACCGAGCCGATGATGATGCTGCGCCCGACCGGAGCGGCGGCATTGCCGGAGACGCTTTACACGCCGCTGGCAATGGACTGACCGAAAGGCAGGCGGCAGAAAGAATAACCGAAAAACAGTAAAAAATCCCGCCGAAAGGGCAAAAAGCGCTTCATTTGGCAGGGAACAACGCAAGGAGGAAAGCAAAATGACAGCATATGTATTTCTGGCGGAAGGCTTTGAAGAGGTGGAGGCGCTGACCCCGGTGGATATTCTGCGGCGGGGCGGCGTGACCGTTAAGACGGTGGGCATCGGCGGCAAGACCGTTACCGGCGCTCACGGCATCCCGGTGGGGTGCGATATCGCCGAGGAGGATGTCATCCCGGATGAGATCGATATGATGGTGCTGCCCGGCGGAATGCCCGGTACCATCCATCTGGGAGAGTCGCTGACCATCCAGGAGGGGCTGGCCTATGCTGCCCAGGAGGATCTGTGGGTCGCGGCCATCTGCGCCGCCCCCAGCGTGCTGGGAGAAAACGGCCTGCTGCACGGCCGGAAATATACCTGTTATCCGGGCTTTGAGAACGACGAAAAGTACCACGGTACCTATACGGCGGCCCCTTTGCAGCAGGATGGAAAGATCATCACCGCGAACGGCGCCGGCAATGCCATGACCTTTGCGCTGTACCTGCTGGCGGCCCTGCAGGGCGAGGAAAAGGCGCTGGAAGTGGGCCGTTCCATCCAGATGAAGCTGTAAACAGGAGAAAATGACACGATGATAGACAAGAAACCGGAGGTCCTGGCGCCGGCGGGCGACCGGGAACGGCTGGAGGCGGCGCTGCGCTTTGGGGCGGACGCGGTATATCTGGGCGGCAAGCTCTTTAACATGCGCGCGGGGACCAGGAGCTTTACCCAGGAGGAGCTGGCCGAGGCGGTGAAGCTGACCCACCAGATGGGCAAGCGCCTTTACCTGACCTGCAACACCCTGATGAACAATGAGGAGGCCGATCTGCTGCCCCGGTACCTGGCCGAGGTGCATGAGATGGGCGTGGACGCTGCCATTGTGAGCGATATAGGGGTGCTGATGGCCGCCCACCGGGCTGTGCCGGAGCTGGAGCTGCATATCTCCACCCAGGCCGGGGTGACCAACTGGCTGACCGCCGCCGAGCTGCACCGCCTGGGGGCCAAACGGGTGGTGCTGGCCCGGGAGCTGCCGCTGACCGAAATAGAGGAACTGTGCCGCCGCATCCCGCGGGAGCTGGAGGTGGAGGTCTTTGTGCACGGGGCCATGTGCATGAGTGTTTCCGGACGGTGTTTGCTTTCGCAGTACCTGACCGGGCGGGACGCCAACCGGGGCGCCTGCACCCAGCCCTGCCGCTGGAAGTACGCCCTGATGGAGGAAAAGCGCCCCGGGCAGTACTACCCGGTGGAGGAGGACGGCCATTACAGCTATATCCTAAACGCCAAGGACCTGTGCCTCATCGAGTACCTGGATAAGCTGGCGAAAGCGGGGGTTCATTCCTTCAAGATCGAGGGACGGGCGAAATCGGCCTACTATACGGCGGTGACCGCCGGGGCCTACCGGGCCGCCACCGACCTGATGTGGCGGGATCCGGAGCATTACCGCTGCCCGGACTGGCTGCGGGAGGAAGTGACCAAGGTGAGCCACCGGGACTATACCACCGGGTTCCTGTTTGGGCCGCCGGAGGCCGGACAATGCTATGAAACGGGCGGGTATATCCGCCGGTGGGAGGTAGCCGGGGTAGTGACCGGCTACGACGCCGAAAACCGGCGCCTGCTGTGCGTGCAGAGGAATAAATTCGCGGTGGGGCAGCCGCTGGAGCTGGTGCTGCCACTGCAGGGAGTAAGGACCTTTACCCCGGAAAAGCTGTATGACGCCGAGGGCCGGCCGGTGAACTGCGTGCCCCATGCCGCGGCGCCCTTTATGATGGATTACCCGGAGCCGCTGCCGCAGGGCACCCTGCTGCGGATGACGGTGGAATAATTGCCCGAAGGAGGGAACGAAATGCCGATGTGGAAGCTGACGCCTGCCTGCAAGGACTATCTGTGGGGCGGCGAGAAGCTGCGGGAAAAATATCATATCGAAAGCGACTGTGAGCCGCTGGCGGAGGCCTGGGTGCTTTCCTGCCACCCGGACGGCATGAGCCGCCTGGCTGAGGGCGAAATGAAGGGCCTGACGCTGCCGGAGGCCGCCCTGAAATATCCGGGGAACTTCTTTGGGACGCGGTGCGCGGAATTTGAGGAGTTCCCGATGCTGGTGAAGCTCATCGACGCGAGGAAAGATCTTTCGGTGCAGGTGCACCCGAATGACGAATACGCCAGGCGGGAGGTTGATGGAGTAAGTCAAAGTGTGGCGGTAAGTTTAATGATGGTTACAATAATATTTCTAGCATGTTTATTTACAGCACTTGGATTTTTTGATAACTGGGTATCAAAAGCAGGAGCAGGATTATTTATCCCAATAAGTGGATTTGCACATGCGACGACATCAAGTGCACTTGAATATAAACATGAAGGACTTGTAATGGGAATAGGATCTAATATTTTTAAATTATCAGGTAGTGTTATTCTTTATGGAGTAGTCGCAGCATATGTATTTGGAATAATTAGATTCGTATTTTTTGGAGGTTAGAAAATGACTATAAAATTTAATAATGTATATGTAGAAAATGTAAGTACAGTTGCAGGTCCATTTGTAATAGAAGGACCATTAAAAGATAATTTTGATAAAAAGTTTAATGACTTTTATGATGGAGAAAAAACATTTGAAAAATGTGAAATGAAGGAACTAAAAGAGTCTATCAAAATTTTACTTGATAAAACTAAATATAATGAAGAAGATATTTCTTTTGGAATAAGTGCTGATCTAATGAATCAACTTACAATATCCAATTTTGTATATTCAAAACTTAATATTCCTTTTTTAGGAGTATATAATGCTTGTGCATCTGTTTGTGAAGAAATATTAATCGCAGCATCTATTTTAGAAAATGAAAAAAATAAGAAAGCAATATGTACAACATCTTCACATAATATGACAAGTGAAAGACAATTTAGAAATCCAGTTGAGTATGGTGCGCCAAAACCAAAAACAACTACATTTACTGTAACAGGAGCAGCATCATTAATGCTTACAAATGCTAGAACAGATATAAAAGTAACTAGCGCAACTATTGGTAAAGTAATAGATATGGGAGTAGATAATGTATTTGATATGGGTGCAGTTATGAGTCCAAGTGCAGCATATACATTAAATGAACACTTAAAGCAAACTAAGACAAAAGTTAGTGACTATGATTTAATTTTAACTGGAGATTTAGGTGTTTATGGTAAAGATATATTTAAAGAAATATGTGAAAAAGAATACAATATAAAATTAGATAAGAATTATGATGATACTGCAACTATGATATATGATTATAAAGAAAATATATATGCAGGTGGTTCTGGTCCTGCTTGTATGCCACTAGTTGTATACTCTAGTATTATTCCTAAAATGAAGCAAAGAATAATAAAAAAAGTTTTATTAATCGCAACAGGAGCACTTATGAGTCCAACAACTTGTAATCAAAAATTTAGTATACCATCAGTAAGTCATGCTGTATGTTTGGAGGTAATATAATATGGAATTTATTTACTCATTTTTATTCGCAGGAATAGTATGTTTAATAGGTCAAATAATTCTTGACAATACTAAATTATTACCAGGACATATTACAAGCTTATTTGTAGTAATAGGAGCAGCTCTAGATACATTTTCAATATATGATTTATTTGTAGATAAATTTGGTGCAGGAGCAATTGTATGTATTACTAGTTTTGGACACTTATTAATTCATGGAGCACTTGCTAAAGCAAAAGTAGATGGACTTTTAGGTTTATTTACAGGAATGTTTTCTTTAACCGCAACGGGTATAACTGCTACTATAATATTTGCATTTATATTTACTATGATATTTAAACCAAGAAATTAAAAAAACGCTATTTCTAGCGTTTTTATTCTGCTTTAGATAATTCAATTATTAAGTCGAAATTATCATCTTTAGCCATTATATTTTTATGTAATTCATTACATTTTTCACATTTATAAATTATCTTATATGTATCTTTAAATTTTTCTATTCCAATAGGTTTTAGTTTTCCATGGCAAGTATTTTCTCTATCACCAGGAAATATATCTAAGTGTTTTGAATATAAGCAATAATTACAATGATCTCTTGCAGTATATCTAAGTGGTAAAACTTCCTTACCACAATTTTCACATATAAATTTTTCATCTTTCATAGTAAATTTTTTCATAATGTAAATCACCTATAAAATATAATATCATATTTTTTATTATTTTGTGTTACAAAGGTTAATAAAATTTACTATGTTAAATCTAAAATTTTGCATAATTAATCTTTCTATGGTAAAATTAACTAAATGGAGGAGAATAGTATGAATAATATTGATACAGAATTATATCCAGATTATAATTTTAGATTTAGTGGGGTTAAAGACACTTTTGATAACTATAATTTAGGAAGAGATGAAAATAAAAAAATAGTTGCGGTTGATAGAAAAAGCGGAGCGATTATAACCGATGAATTAATTATAGATAGAGTTAAATTTAGTTTGTCATGGATTATGGCAACAATGAAAAGTCACTCAAGAACTACAATAGATGAAAGTATTGTTACTGATCAAGATTATAAATATGCGTTTTCAGAAGATTCTAGAAAGACATATGCAATAATAATGGGTGAAATTCAAAAAGAGTTAACCACTACTGGAAATATAAATCCAATAGATGTTGTTCAAGCAACAGATGGTTTTAATTATAAATATGCAAAGAGTTATGCTGAAAATTTATTTTCACAGAAGAGATTTGTTGAGGCTACAAATAAGTGGGCAAGACATGCTCTTCCTAATGCTTTACCACAAACTGAAGAATTATTAACTTATGATGAGGCAAGATTTCGTGAACAACAAGGTAATATTCCAAAAATGTAATTTTATAAAACTATGATTATTAATTAATTGTAGTTTTTTTATTATATTAAATATGCTATAATTTTTAATAGATGATAGTAGGTGATATGTTTGGAAGAAAAAAATCAATTGATTTATAATTACATATATAATTTATCAAATAGTATAAATAAAAAATATGGTGTTATTATAGATAATAGTATTTTTAATAGTGTTGTAAATCAATATACTAATTCATTAGATGATGTTGAAAAAATAAAAAAAGAAATTGATAACTTTTTTGATGAATTGATAAAAAAAGAAGAAAAGATTGATACTCCAACTGATTTAATTGAAAAAATAAGACAGTTAAATCCTAGTGTTCAAATAAATGTATCAAATCTAGAATATGAAAATGAATTAAAAATTGATTCTTCTATACCAATTGAAAAGTTGAATTTACCAGAAGGGTTTTATTATAACGAGAAAAATGGAATAACAAATAAACATTTAAGTGAAAGTGGAAATTACATAAATCTCCATGTTAAAGAAATTCAAAATTTTGATAATCCTTTTGTAAAAGATTTTTCAGGAATATCAAATAAAGATAAAAAATATGAATTGTTAGATTTTTATGTAAAAAAATACAATGATTTTAATAAAAATATAAATTTAGAAGATTTAGATTCTTTTCTTAAACAAAAATATCCTAACTTTACTGATAGTCAAAGATTGGTAACAGTATATAGTGAATTAAAAGATAAATTAACAAATGATGAAAAAGATAAAATATTTGAATCTTTTTGTAAAATAGATAGTAATATAAAAACAGAAAATGATTTTTTAGCGCTCTTACAGGATACAAAATTAATTACTATGAATTTAAATAATGAAGTAAATGAATTAAATAAAAATGGTAAGTTAGTTAAAATAAATGCAAATGTTGAGTACGGCTTTAACTATCCATTTATACTTTATATACCTAATGAAATAGACAAAGATCAAATAAATAATTTATTATTACATAGTTGTAATACACCATATGGTATGATTGATTATAAAAGCGTAGAAGAATTTACTATTTCCTGTCAACTTGATCCTAGTTCATTACAATTTACTATGGCTAATAATGGTAAAATACCATTAATAATGCCAATTATTCCAAGATTTATAGGATACAATCCTGAATATATAGAAGATGGAGTGCAAAAATCAAATATAGAAACATTTATAAAAATGCAAAGTAAGTTAGAACCTAAATATCAAATGACAAATGAACAAATTGTTTCTGAATTTAATAGATCACAAGATATCTTACTTCAGCAAATGAATATGTGTGATTATGCAATATCATACTTAAGAAAACAAGGAATAAAAATGAGTGACAATATAAAAGTAGAAGGTCATTCGGCTGGTAGTAAAAATGCTGCGAGTTTGGGCAATGCTTTTCCTGAAAGAATTGTTAAAAATAATGGTTTCTTTTTAGGTGCGACTACAGGTAGAGCAACAATAAATGATAACATGGTAACAGGTGTTATTTATAATGGAACACTAGATAATAATAATCCAGCAGAATTTTATGTTGATGAAAAAGGATTACCACATGCAAAATATGAAGAAGAATATAGTGATAAATATATGCTTGATGAACAAAGAAAGTATAATGAATCACTTGAAGAATGGAAAAAAGAAAATCCAAATAAAGATTTAAAAGAATTTGATATAGTAAAATATAATATAAGAAAACAACAAGAAAGAGAAAGTAAATTAGGAAGAACAAGCCTTTTAGTAGAGGGTGGACACAATGTTTGTCGAAATGAAATAATAAAAGAAGCCGCTGTTAAGTTTGCTAAAGAAAGAGAAAAAATCCAGATACCAGATATATCACAATCTACTAATATAAAAGAAATAGCAAATGTAATGCAATTATTAAATCCTACAGTTGATATAAGACTAGGAAATCCTGAAGTGTTATCTTATGCTGATAATACAATATTTTCATCAGTTCCTATGGATAAAATAAAATTACCAGAAGGATTTTATTATAATGAAAAAAATGGAATTACTAATAAGAATAAAACTGAAAATGGAAATTATGTTTCATTAAATTTGAATTCAATAGATAGCGTCCCTAAAAGGGCTTTAATAAGTAAAAGTGCTAACTTAAAGACAATAGAAACCAAAGAAAAACAAATAAAAAAAGAAAATGTTACTACAACAATTCCAAGTATGACACAAAATCGTAAACAAGAAATAGTAAGTAAGAAAACTCAAAAAATGAAAATGACATCTACTGAAAAAAAGGTATATTCACTATTAACACAAAAAAGACAGAAAAAAATAGAACAAAGAAAAAATAAACAAAGTAAAACAAATGTAATGACATACAAGGAACCTACGCAATTAAATTCAAATAAATCATCTAATGGATTTATAAACATAATATATGCATCTATTATCTTATTAGTTATTGTTATTATATACTTAGTATTAGTTAAATAAGGGTGGATAAAATGAATATAGAAGAATATAAAGATAATATTAAAAATAGTAATTTAAAAAAAAGCATAAAAAATAAAAGATTATTAATAACAAATACAAAACTTGTAAAAGATAAAATGTATAATGAAATAGAGTCAGATATAAAAAAATTTATTATTGAATTCAATATGAGTGGTTTAGAATATGATATTGAACCTAAAATAAATCGTATGATTATATTATTAAAAGGTGACATATTAAATTCTGATTTTTGTAAATTGTTAGAATCAAAAAATATTGAATTTACAGCTGATGAATTATTAAATTATATACATAGTGCAGAATTTAATAATGGTGATAATTTAGATGATGTCAAACTAAATATTAAATTGTATAAATTACTTGAAAATATAAATGAAAAAAATATAAATTTAAAAAGTATTTTATTAAATACAATAAATGTAATTTTAGAAAAAAATTATGATAAAATAGATAGTAATGAATTTAATATAATTACAAAAGAGTTAGTTCAAAATAATACATTGGATGAGTTAACATTTAAGTATATATTAGAGTTCTATAATTATATTGAATCAGATAATTTAGAGTTAAAATAAAGGAGAAATGATTAAATGATAAGAAAACATTCAGAAATATTTAGTATATTATTTACAGTATTAATTATGGGAGTATTTTACTATGTAATGCTTCCACCAATAAATGTTCATAGTAGTTTATTTTGGTCATTTGTAGTAATGGCTATTGTAGTATATTTTGTAATTAATTCACTTTTAAGTGCATCAGTTACTATTACAAGACTTGTTAAAGGAAAGAAAACAAATCTTAATTATAGGAGTTATAAATTACTTATGGTAATACCTATTATTATAGTTTTAACTTTGATTGTAAATTTTGTTTGTTCACCACTTTTTAATTCAAAATCTTATTATAGTAGAATTAAAGTAAATGAAAATAATAATTTTACAGATAAAGTAAAAGAGGTAGATTTTTCAAAAATACCATTATTAGATAGAGATTCAAGTGAAAAATTAGGAGATAGGACAATGGGTCAAATGAGTGAACTTGTTTCACAATTTGATGTATCTAATTTATATACACAAATAAATTATAATGATAAAATTATTAGAGTAACACCTCTTGAATATAATGGAGTAATAAAATATTTTACAAATAGAAAAGAAGGAGTAAAAGGATATATTACAGTTGATTCAACTAATGGAGAATCTAAACTTGTTAAATTAGATAAAGGTATGAAATATATGCCATCAGCTTTATTTAATGAAAGATTAGAGAGAAAACTTAGATTTTCTTATCCAACAGAAATATTTGGTAGTTTAAATTTTGAAATAGATAATAGTGGTAATCCATATTGGATTGCAGAGGTAATAAAATATACAGGTGTTGGACTTAAAAGAGAAGTATCAGGTATAGTTATATTAAATCCTATTACGGGAGAATCAAAAAAATATTCAGTTAAAGATGTTCCAAAATGGGTAGATCATGTGTATGAGGCTGATCTTATTATTGAACAAATTGATGATTGGGGACAATATAAAAATGGATTCTTTAATACTATATTTGGACAAAAAGGCGTAGTTAAAACAACAGATGGATACAATTATTTAGCAATGGATGATGATATATATTTATATACAGGTATTACATCTGTTATTAGTGATGAATCAAATATTGGATTTACATTAACTAATATGAGAACTAAAGAAACTAATTTTTATTCTATCGCAGGAGCAGAAGAATATTCTGCGATGGCATCTGCTAAAGGTCAAGTACAACAAATGAATTATACATCAACATTCCCACTTTTAATTAATTTAAATAATAGACCAACATATTTAATATCTTTAAAAGATAATGCAGGACTTGTTAAAATGTATGCATTTGTAGATGTTGTAGATTACCAAAAAGTTGTTGTAACAGATGCATCAAGTGGAATAAAGAAAGCTGCTGAAAATTACTTAAATGATATAGGAGAAGAAGTAACTAACGCAGAAACAAAAGAAAAAGAAATAACTATAACTAATATTAAAGATGTAATAATAGATAGTAATACATATTATTATATTACTGATAGTGAAAATAAAAATTATAAGGTATCTATTAAAACTAATAAAGATTTATTACCATTTATAAATAATGGAGATATAGTAAAAATTAAATATGAAAAAGAAAGTAATGTAACACTAATTAAAGAAATTAGTAAATAACTTTCTTTTTTTTGACAAAATAAATAAAATGATATATATTATATTCCCTGAAAAGAGACATATTTTATTGGTGGAGGTATGAAATGGACATTATAAATTATTCTAGATTAAATAAAGATAATGAAATACTTATTCCTAAAAATTCTATTGTTGGTAAAAGTGACAGTATTTTGATTAGAAAAGAAGATGATTTAACTTTTTCAATATACGATTTAATTGAATACAAGAAAATATTAGAAAAAATAAAACAAGAAAGTGAAGTGGCTCTTTTTTGTGGTAACATAAAAAGAAAAGAATTTTTTGATGAATATATAAAAAAATTATCATTTAGTGTGCTTGATGTAATTAGAAAAGATTCATCAAATAAAGTATTGATTCCAAATCATGTTAAAGATATGTATGATATAGAAGATAGAGTTTTAGTATGTGATGGAATAGATCACATTAAAGTATTTAAAAATGATGAGAATAAGAAAGAGTATGAAAAAAGACTTATAAATATTTTTAAATAAGTTATTGGGGGTGTAAGTGTGCTTGATGAATTTAAATTTGTGAAGATTGATACAAAAGGTAGAATAATTATTCCTAAAAATTCAATATTAGGTAAAAGTGAAGAAATTTTAATTGCAAGAGAAAATGATATAACGTTTTCTTTGCATGATTTGATTGTGTTTAATGGGTATATTGAAAAATTAAAAATAAAAAGGGAAAAGGCTTTTGATTCTGGAAATTCAGAATTATTTGAGTTTATAAACGATAAAATAAACTTTTTAATGTTTAGCAAATTTGGTATATCAAACTCTGATAATCAAAATAGGATTTTAATACCACCAACGGTTAGAGAAATGTATGAGTTAAAAGATAAAGTTCTTTTATGTAATGGTGAAAATCATATTAAAGTATTTAATGGTATTGAAAAATATGAAGAATATGAGAAAAAACTTGTGAATAGTATGAAATAAATTTAGTGGTATGCTAAATTTTTTCTTTTGCTATTCTAATTATATATGTTATAATGGTTTATAGTGAAAAGTAGGTGAAGTAAATGGATTATAAATTTGTTATTAATGATTTTGAAGGTCCCCTTGATTTACTTTTACATTTAGTTAAAACTAGTGAAATGGATATTTATGATATTTCAGTAGAAAAAATTACAGAACAATATTTAGAATTTATTAGAAGAATGGAAGAAATGAATTTAACAGTAGCATCTGAATATTTAGTTATGGCAGCAGAATTAATTGAACTTAAATCTAGACTTCTTTTACCAAATAGTAAAAATGATGAGGATGATGAATATGAAGAAGATCCAAGAGAAAATTTAATAAATAGACTTGTAGAATATAAAAAATATAAAGATATGGTTGATACATTTAAGACACTCGAAGATGATAGAAGAAACATATATACAAAAGAACCAATTAATTTAGGTGAATTTACTGATTATGAAATTACAAATGATGGAAGTGTTACAGTAGAAGACTTAACAAAAGCATTATCTGATTTTCTAAAAAGAAAAGAAGATGAAAAACCACTTGAAACAAAAATAACAAAAAAAGAAATATCAGTAACTGATAGAACTAAAGATATTAGAAATATATTAAGAGATAAGAAAAAAGTATCATTCTTTGATTTGTTTGAAGTAAAAACAAGAGAATATGTTGTTGTAACTTTTTTATCAATACTTGAAATGGCTAAATTTGGAGAAATAAATATTATTCAAGAAAATAATTTTAATAATATTGTAGTAAGTTTAAAAGAAGGTGAAGTAAATGAGTAGTGTGCTGGAATCTTTATTTTTCGCAGTTGGTGAAGATGGATTATCAATAGAAGAACTAGAAAGTATTTTAGAAATAGATGAAGAAAAATTAAATGAAGAATTAGATATTTTAAAAAAATTATACGAAAAAGAAGATAGGGGAATAACATTAAAATTATTAGGTAATAAATATAAACTTGTAACTAAGGCACAAAACAAAGAATATATAAAAAAATTAACAGAAGAAGTTAGTAATACACTTAGTAAGTCAGCACTTGAAACACTTGCAATAATCGCATATAATGAACCAATTACTAGAATAGCAGTAGATGAAATAAGAGGAGTTAATTCATCACAAATGATTAGAAATCTTGTTTCAAAAGGATTTATTGTTGAAGATGGTAAAAGTGATTTACCTGGTAAACCTAATTTATATAAAACAACAAATTATTTTTTAGATTATTTTAATTTATCAAGTATTGATGAACTTCCAAAAATAGATATGGATGATATAGAAGTATTAGAAGATGACGATTTATTTAATACTAGATATAAAGAAGAAATAATAAAAGAAGAAGTGGGTGAATAATTTGATAGGAGTATTAATTTCATCAAAAAAGGAATTTAATGAGTTATTAAAAATATATAATATAGGGGAAGATTATTTAGAAAAATATCCTTTTGGAGAATATTATAGAACTGAATTTAGAGGTAAAGATATAGTATTTTTTAGAAGTGGAATTAGAAAAATAAATGCATCAGCAGCAGCTCAATATATGATAGATAAATTTAATTTGGAAAAATTAATTGTAATAGGAACTTGTACTTCATCTAATGAAGGACTTAATTATGGTGATATAATTATTCCAAGTAAAGTAATTGATTATGATTATATTATTAGAGAATTAGAAGAAGAAATAGATGAAGAATTATATTTAGTTCCTGATCAAGTTTCCATGCCAAATGAGTATTATGATGGAGTACTTGGTACTAGTGATAAAGCTCTTGTACTTTGGAGTGATTATACTTTTTTAGCAAGTAATAGTATTGATGTATCAGATTTAGAAAGTTATGCAGTTTTAAAAATATGTAAGACAAATAATGTAAAATGTATTATAATAAAGGGGGTAACTGATAAACCAATGAGGTCTATGGATGGATATAATGAACAGTTAGATGTTTATGAGGAAAATCTTCCAATAGTTATGAAAAAAATAATTGAAGAGTATTTTATAGAGGTAATATAATATGAAAAATAAAATAATAACTTTAATAGTTTTAATATTTTTAAGCTTAATAATAGTTGGTTGTACAAGTAAATCTGAACCTGTAAAAGAAGAAAAAAAAGAAAATGAAGGTAATAAAGATACTTATATTAAATATGTACAAGAACTAAAAAAAGAAGAAGAAAGTTCAGAAAATCTACCATTTGATGTTAATGTAGAATATACAAAAGAAAATGATAATGAAATTAGATTTGAAGTTTCTATTGATAATGTAAAAGGAACTGTTAAAAATATAACGGCGCTTGCGATTCATGATAAACAAACAGATGATGTTTTTCCAAGTGTAGGAATTTTTGATGATGCTGTAACACTTACTGAAGGTGAGAAACCAGAAGGTGTTGTTTTAGCGGGATATATACCATATACTGGTAGTATTGATGATTTAAAAAATGAAATAATAATAAAAGTATTAATAAAGTATGAATATGAAAATAAAAAGATAACAGCCTATTATGTGACAAAAAAATAACTATATTAGTTTTATAATATAGTTAGGTGAAGAATATGAAGGTTAAAATTTTTGATGAAAGTCATGAGGCAGATTTGGAAGAAAGAGTAAATGAATTTTTATCTGAACATACTGATATTATAGATATAAAGTTTCAGGTAAGTATTGCAATGTTTTCAGAAGAACAAATATATTGTTTTTCCGCTATGATTATGTATAAATAAAGGGCACCATTTGGTGCCTTTTACATTATATTCATTGAATTTTGATAAGATGCATTTATATAATCACTACTCATTTCAGTATAATCAACTGCTTTTGGGTATAGATTATTTTCTAATTTTTGAAGTTTATTTTCAAGATTTTGAACTTTCTTTTCTAAAGTTGAAACTCTTGATTCTAAATTATTATAACTATTAGAGTTATTATTCATATTTGGCATCATCATATTACCTGGATATACAGGCATCATAGGCATACTAGGGTACTGCATATTCATACTATTATAAGATTCAAATGATGGTCTTTCATCATAAACGAAAGTTTTATCATAATTATTCATAGGTTATCCTCCTTATTTTCTTTCAATTTTAGTATATTCATATATTTATTTTTTGTGAACCATATAGTATAATTAATTTGGGTGAAATTTATGAGACTTAGAAATGTAAAAGGTTCAAAAGAAATAATAGAAAGTTCAAAATACATTGTTTTAAATCCAGAAGAAAACAAAGGTAAATGGAAAAATGTATTTGGTAATGATAAACCTATTCATATAGAAATAGGAATGGGTAAAGGTGATTTTATAATAGGTATGGCAAAGAATAATCCAAATATTAATTTTATTGGTATTGAGATGTATGATAGTGTTATTGTAAAAGCAGTACAAAAATTAGAAAATGAAGAGTTAGATAACTTAAAATTAATAAGAATGGATGCTAGACTTATAGAAGATGTGTTTGATAAAGAAATAGATTTAATTTATTTAAATTTTTCAGATCCATGGCCAAAGACTCGTGCTGCTAAAAAAAGACTTACACATGAAAGATTTTTAAATAGATACGAAAATATATTTAAAGGTAAAAAGACTATATTTATGAAAACAGATAATATAGCTTTATTTGAATTTTCTATAGAATCTTTAAGTGAATTTGGTTATAAATTAAAAAATATTTCATTAGACTTACATAATAGTGATTTTGAAAATAATGTAATGACAGAGTACGAAAGAAAATTTAGTGAAAAAGGAATAAAAATTAATAGATTAGAAGCATATAAAGATTGATAAAATATTAAATTTATGCTATCCTATAAATAGAATAGGAAGGTGTTTATGAAAAAAATAATTAAATTAATATTAGTAATATTTACCGCAATAATGTTAACTGGATGTGGAAAAGATTATAATAAATTATCGTATACTAAGTATAATGAATATTTTAAATCAAAAGATGGGTATGTTATATTAGATAAAACATCTAATTATGATTACAATATTACAAGATATTTAGAAGCAGGAAATGGTAATGTTCAAGTATTCTTTACTGAATATCAAAAAACAGAAGATGCTAAAAAAGAAATAGAGGATTTATATAAGAATCAAAAAAACTATAAATTCAAAGAAAAAGATAACTATACTTATGTAAAGAATACAAAAGAAACATATTTTAAATTATATAGAGTAGATAATGTTGTTATTAATGCAGTTGCTGACAAAAAATATAAAAAAGAAGTTAATAAAGTGTTAAAAGATTTAGGTTATTAGTTTAACCTTTTTTAAGTTGCTTAAGGAGGAAAAAATGAAAAAAGTATTATTATGCGTTTTAGATGGAGTAGGATTAAGTAAAATAAAAGATGGGAATGCGCTTATTAATGCGAATAAACCAAATATAGATTATTTAATGAAAGAATATCCTAATAAAGGAATAAATGCATCAGGAACATTTGTTGGACTTCCAGATGGACAAATGGGAAATAGTGAAGTTGGACATTTAACAATAGGTGCTGGAAGAATAATATATCAATCACTAGAACTTATTAATAGAGCAATAAAAGATGAGAGTTTTTATTCTAATGAATCATTCTTAAATGCAATTAGACATGCAAAAGAAAATAATTCAAAATTACATATAATGGGACTTTTAAGTGATGGGCTGGAACAGGCTCGGACACGATACCTCGGTGTCATGTGCGGCGTTCCC
>ERZ791736.261-NODE-261-length-15945-cov-4.055821_pt1 | contig 15945 bp, 14 predicted proteins | sample MGYA00509940_ERZ791736 | MGnify/ENA primary metagenome ERZ791736 (study PRJEB30046, sample SAMN00792014) | human gut metagenome | study: EMG produced TPA metagenomics assembly of the A metagenome-wide association study of gut microbiota in type 2... | reverse complement strand
CCCACCTGTTTGTAGGGGCCGATGCCCACATCGGCCCGACAGAATGCACCATTTTCACGAAGATTTTCGGCGAATTCGCAGCTTCCCAACGGGCCGATGTAGGCATCGGCACAACAGACTGCGATTTTCTGGACGCTGCCGGAAACAGCATCCGATAATTGATAAAAATTTTTCAAACATAGAAGGAGTAATCACAATGGGTATTTATGAAGAACTGCAGGCCAGAGGCCTTGTCAAGCAGGTCACGAACGAGCCGGAGATCCGCGAAATGGTCAACGCGGGCAAGGCCAAATTCTACATTGGCTTCGACTGCACGGCAGATTCTCTGACTGCCGGTCATTTCATGGCGCTGACGCTCATGAAGCGTTTGCAGATGGCGGGCAACCAGCCCGTCGCGCTCATCGGCGGCGGCACGACCATGATCGGCGATCCGTCCGGCCGCACCGATATGCGCAAAATGCTGACCAAGGAGGATATCGACCACAACGCCGAGTGCTTCAAGCGCCAGATGGAGCGATTCATTGATTTCGGCGAAGGTAAAGCCATCATGGTCAACAACGCCGACTGGCTGCTGAACCTCAATTATATCGAGCTTCTGCGCGAGGTCGGTGCGTGCTTCTCCGTCAATAATATGCTCCGTGCAGAGTGCTACAAGCAGCGCATGGAAAAGGGCCTGTCCTTCCTGGAGTTCAACTACATGATCATGCAGTCCTATGATTTCTATTACCTGTTCCAGCACTACGGCTGCAACATGCAGTTCGGCGGCGACGACCAGTGGTCGAATATGCTCGGCGGCACGGAGCTGATCCGCCGCAAGCTCGGCAAGGACGCGCACGCCATGACCATCACGCTCCTGACCGATTCGCAGGGCAAGAAGATGGGCAAGACCGCCGGAAACGCTGTCTGGCTCGATCCGAACAAGACCAGCCCCTTTGACTTCTATCAGTACTGGCGCAACGTCGACGATGCCGACGTCATGAAGTGCATCCGTATGCTGACGTTCCTGCCGCTTGAGCAGATCGATGAGATGGACAAGTGGGAGGGCAGCCAGCTCAATAAGGCCAAGGAGATTCTTGCCTACGAGCTGACGCAGATGGTCCACGGCGAGGAAGAGGCGAAGAAGGCGGAGGCCAGCGCAAAGGCCCTCTTCGGCGGCAGTGGCAGCAGCGAGAATATGCCGTCGACCGAGCTGGCGGACGATGACTTCACTGACGGTAAGATCGACACCCTGACGCTGCTCGTCAAGTGCGGCCTTGCCGCATCCAAGGGCGAGGGCCGCCGTCTCGTGCAGCAGGGCGGCATCAGCGTCAACGACGAGAAGGTCACGGATTTCGCGACTGCGTTTGAAAAGGCAGTCTTTGCAGGCGACGGCGCAATCATCCGCAAGGGCAAGAAGGTCTTCCATAAGGCGCTTGTGAAATAAAACTTATGTCAACCGCCCGGAACACTCCGGGCGGTATGCACAAAGCAAATTCAAAAACGCTGCAGGATTTTGTCGCTTTCACAGTTGACTTTGTGCATTTAAAGCAGTATAGTAGCAAACATAAAAAGCCGGACAGTACGGCAGAAGGGAGTTCATTATGATGCAGATCCGTTCCAACGATTTCATTATGAATATGAGCTTCCGCTTTACCATGGCCCGCGAGCTGTTTGCGGGCCTCTATTACCGTACCCAAAATGAGAAGCTGTCCGTATAAGACCGGTGTTTTCTTCGTAAGTAAGAAGGAGGCTCTGTTCCGCGGACAGAGCCTCCTTTTTGTTTTAAACAATCAACTGTTATCAGAGAAAAGGAGCAATTTATCATGAAAAAGATTCTTGCAATGCTTCTGGCGCTCGTGATGGTCCTGAGCCTGGCCGCCTGCGCCTCCACACAGCCCGCAGCTGAGCCTGCGGCCTCCTCCGACGCACCCGCCGAGAGCGGAAAAACCTACACCGTCGGTGTCTGCCAGCTCGTGCAGCATGAGGCGCTCGATGCCGCAACGCAGGGCTTCGTCGACGCACTGAAAGAAGCGCTCGGCGACGCCGTGACCATCGATGTGCAGAATGCCTCCGGCGATTCCGTCAACTGCGGCACTATCGTCAACGGCTTTGTCGCCAAGGGCGTCGACCTCATCATGGCGAACGCCACTCCAGCCCTGACCGCTGCCGTCTCCGCCACGGCTGATATTCCCATCCTCGGCACGTCCATCACGGCCTACGGTGTCGCACTGGATATCGACGATTTTAACGGCACTGTCGGCGGCAACGTCTCCGGCACGTCCGATCTGGCCGACCTGCAAAAACAGGCCCAGATGATCCTCGACTGGTTCCCCGAGACAAAGACGGTCGGCCTGCTGTTCTGCTCCGCCGAGCCGAACTCCCGCTACCAGATCGACGAGGTGCGCAAGGCGCTCGAGGCCCAGGGCGTGACCTGCGAGGAATTCGCCTTCACCGACAGTAACGACGTTTCCTCCGTCACCCAGAAGGCTGCTGATTTCTCCGACGTCGTCTACATCCCGACTGACAACACCGCCGCTTCCAACACCGAGGCGATCGCAAACGTTCTGCTTCCCGCCGGTGTTCCCGCGATCTGCGGCGAAGAGGGCCTCTGCCGCGGCTGCGGCGTGGCGACGCTGTCCATCAGCTACTATGATCTCGGCGTGACCACCGGCAAGATGGCCGCGAAGATCCTCAAGGGCGAGGCCAATATCTCCGAAATGCCCGTCGAATACACCGACGCGACCCCGAAGTACAACGCCTCCATCTGCGACCAGCTCGGCATTACCCCGCTGGACGGCTATGAGGCCATTGACGGCTGATTTCAGCCAGCCGGTCATGGACATATGCCCATGACCGGCCCTGTATGAAACACTGTTTGCCCCTGCAATCGGCCGATAACCGGTTTTCTTTGCCGGTCGATTGCAGGCGCAGACCAAGAAGGAGAATGACTATGAATTTCCTTTCCGCGCTACTAAACTCGCTGCCCGGTGCAGCGGCGCAGGGCCTCATCTGGGGCCTGATGGCCATTGGCGTCTATATTACCTTCCGCATTCTCGATGTGGCCGACCTGACCGTCGACGGCTCCATCGCCACCGGCGGTGCGGCAGCTGTCATGCTGATCCGCGCGGGCATGAACCCGTGGCTGGCGCTGCTGTGTGCGTTTGTCTGTGGGATGCTCGCGGGCTTTGTCACGGGGATGTTCCACACCAAATGCGGCATTCCCGCGATCCTGTCCGGCATTCTGACGCAGCTTGCGCTTTACTCTATCAATCTTCGCATCATGGACAGCAAGGCCAATCAGGCCGTCGGCGTGGATAAATACCCGCTGATGGTGTCGCAGCGCTTTGTGCGTGACCTGAGTCTGAAAAATCCGCTGCCAGTGCTGCTTCTTTTCACATTCGCCGTGATCGCGCTTCTGTACTGGTTCTTCGGCACGGAGCGCGGCTGCGCCATCCGCGCCACCGGCGCGAATCAGAACATGGCCCGTGCACAGGGCATCAATACGAACGCGAACGTTGTATTTGGCCTCATGCTTTCGAACGGTCTTGTCGCCCTCTCCGGCGCGCTGCTCGCACAGTTTCAGGGCGCGGCGGATGTCAACATGGGCCGCGGCGCGATCGTCATTGGCCTTGCTGCCGTTATCATCGGCGAGGTCATCTTCGGCAAGCTGTTCACGAATTTCGGCCTCAAGCTTCTGGCCGTGTCCATCGGCGCTGTGATCTATTACTTTGTGCTCCAGATCGTGCTGCAGCTCGGCCTGAACACGAACGACCTCAAGCTCATCACGGCGCTGATCGTCGCGCTCTTCCTCGCCATTCCGTATTGGAAGGGCAAAATGTTCCATGGAAAAGCCAAAAAGGAGGAATCGCGCCATGCTTGAGCTTATCAATGTCTGCAAAACTTTCAACCCCGGTACGGTCAACGCCAAAACGGCGCTGAATGACCTGAATCTGACCCTGAACGACGGCGATTTCGTCACTGTCATCGGCGGCAACGGGGCAGGGAAGTCGACTATGCTGAACGCCATTGCGGGCTCGTTCCAGATCGACAGCGGCAAAATCGTCATTGACGGCACGGACGTCACCGGCCTGCCGGAGCATAAGCGTGCCGCGCTTCTCGGCCGCGTGTTTCAGGATCCCATGATGGGCACCGCGCCCACCATGCAGATCGAAGAAAACCTCGCCCTCGCCGCCCGCCGCGGGCAGCACCGGGGCCTGAAATGGGGCATCACAAAGGCGGAGCGCGCCGAGTACCAGAAACGTCTCCATGCGCTCAATCTCGGCCTTGAGGAGCGCATGACCGTGAAGGTCGGTCTGCTCTCCGGCGGCCAGCGGCAGGCGCTGACGCTCCTGATGGCGGCGCTGCAGCAGCCGAAGCTGCTGCTTCTCGACGAGCACACCGCCGCGCTCGACCCGCGCACGGCTGCCAAGGTGCTTGACCTGTCTGACCGCATCGTGCAGGAGCACGGGCTGACCACGCTGATGATCACGCATAACATGAAAGACGCCATTGCCCATGGCAACCGCCTCATCATGATGGACGCCGGTCAGGTCGTCGTGGACGTGTCCGGCGAAGAAAAGAAAAAGCTGACCGTCCCGGATCTTCTCGCCATGTTCTCCCGCGCCAGCGGCAGCGACGAAGCCAACGACAAAATGCTGCTGTCCTGAATATTACACCGTAGGGGCGGACGACTCTGTCCGCCCTCCCTTTTTTACAGTATGCCTCCCGCCGGCCCCTACGATCCAGCGCGGAGGTGCACCTGAATTCGCCGAAGATTTCTGTAGATCCTCTGCTTTCTGCGGGCCGACAGAGTCGTCGGCCCCTACAGAGATTCTGCGCGTTTAAGAAATACGCCCCGCCCCCACAGCATCCCGGCTGCGGAGGCGGTTTTTGCCCGGTTTTGCAGCGAAATACGGTTGAACTCCGGAGAAAAGCGCGCTATACTGTAAGCAGACAGATACAAGAAAAGGAGCCTGAACCATGAAACGAGTTGGAAGATGGACATGGATGCTGCTGACGCTGCTTCTGCTGCTGTGCACCACAGCGTTTGCAAAAACGATCGAGTGCGGCAGCATCGAACTTGAGCAGCCGATAGAGATGACGTTTGAGGAAGATGGGATATTCCGCTATACGCTCACAGCACCGATTGATGGTATGCGTGTGCAGGTTGAATGGCTGACTGAAAGCAAGGATTTTACCTCGTTGAAAATCGCTGGACGCACAGCCTATGGAACAAATGGCATATATAACTTGGGAGAACGCGGCGAAAAGAACGTTGATCTGAGCACGTCGTCATCGGCAAAATTTCCGATGACGGTTCGTTTTGTTCTGCACGAATACAGAAATGACGAACAGGAACCCAATGATGTAATTCCAACCGAACTGCATGACGGCGACATTGTAAAATTTGCACTGGACTATAGTGACTGGGATTCTTTTGTAATTACAACAGACAAGCCCGGACAGGACATATCATTGACCTTCGGTGGATTTAATTATGCGGATAGAACTGTTTTTCGTCTGCATTGGAATGGCTCATATGATATCCAAAAGAATGGGACTATTTTTTTGCATACGGCACAGCCGGGGGCGTACCACTTTGCCCTTGATATGACGGCGGCCAAAGACATATCTCGTTCCATGGAGATTCGTCTGCTGGACGGTGATGAAAACGAGCTGAACGACACGAAAGAGACTGCGACTCCGCTGCCAATCGGCACAGACGCGGCGTTCAGCATTGGTGGAATCGGCGATGCGGATTGGTTCAGCTTTGAAGCAGTGCCGGAGGAAGGACAATCAAAGTTCTATACGCTCCGTTTATTGAATGTTGAACCGGGAAAAACGGAGGGAATAACCTATGAGGTTTACGCGCCGGATGGAACTGTTGTAGCGTCGAAAGTTATATATCCTCGACATTCACGCATTCTTCCCTGCAGGCAACAGGGGCAGTACACAATAAAACTGTCCGCGATAGGCAGTAACATCCAGCGTGCGCCGCTTCGCATCCGCGTAGAAGAGGGCGGCGACGACCCCTATGAAAGCAACGATACCTGGCTCGACGCGGCCTATATCGAGCCGGGCCAGCTGATCTCCCATGTTTTGCCCAGCGGCGACGCGGATTGGTTCTGTTTTACCGTTCCGGAGAATCACATGACGCTGCATGTCAGCTCCGATTGCAAGGGGATACAGGCCATGGTTTATATTGGGCAGACCCTTGCAGAGTACGGAGATAAGGCAAGGGTGATCTGGTCTGAGAATACTTCACGGGGAAAATCTGCAGAGAATCTCTATTGGAAACTCGGAGAAAAAGGACTGTACTACATTAAATTGATTGGTGGTTCCAGCGAAGCAATTCGTTCAACAACGATTTCACTGATTCCACCGGAAGCGATTGAGGACAACGATACATGGTATCGTGCTACGCCGCTTTATGAGGAATTTACGCAAGCATTTGATGTTTCTGGGCCGAATGACATGGATTGGTTCCGTTTCACCGTACCGGAGGGCAGCCAAAAAACTTTGCTGCTGGATATAGCTAAGAGGGACACTGGCAATAAATATGAGCGTGTATCGTTCTATCTATACCGGGAAGCATATTTCGACAATCAAGATGATGGCAGCTTGAAAGAGGGCGCTATCGAAACCGGCCCAGATCCAGAGTCAAGACTTTATTATTGGGATATTGAACCGGGTACCTATTATCTGCTGGCTAAATCCAATAATTCATCTAACTATTTTACACGCGTACAAAAATTGAACATTTGCTACAAGCTGGTGTCTCATCTGAATAACAACACGATAGCAACAGCTTCACCTCTAAAAGAAAGAGAATGGCAGGACGTATGGCAGAAGGGCTATTTCTCCATCGGCGAGCACAAGGCCGGAGAAGTCGTCCAGATTCAGCGTGATGAGGGCGGTGAAAGACTGGGTGGATATACTTCGATTTATGATGCCGATGGAAAGTGCGTGACAGACATCAACTGCGGCAATTTCAGCTTCCGGATTCCAGCAGACGGAGGCTACTATCTCTATGTTCCTGCGTCTATAAAAATCTCTGAAAATGAGCCCATGCGCACAACACGCATTCGATACTATACCCATAGCGATGAAATCGGAGTCGTTCCGTCCGTTTCCATGCAGCCCAATGATTCCGGGTTCCTTGATTTATGGTTCAGCCCGGAAATGCGCAGCCAGATACAGATCGAATGCGAAAATAAAAACGTGATATATGATTGGTCAACGGGATATCTGACTGTGGCGGAAGACTCGTATGGCAGTGTTGATATTTACTTTACCAACGGATGCGCAGAAGACGATGATAATTGGCTCGAAGCATACACCAGCGTTATCTGGTTGGAAATTCCAGTGACATACTTCGGAATTTCAGCCCCCTCGCAGACGCTTTCTGTCGGCAGCTCCTCGCAGATAAAGGTAGTCACGGATGAGGATTATGTCGGCCACATTATGTGGGAAAGCTCCGATACCTCCGTTCTCCGTGTGCTGTCCAACGGCAAGGTCGTCGCCGTTGGACAGGGTGAAGCGGTGATCACGGCGAGCATCGGCGAAGCCACTTCGTCCGTCACCATCACCGTCACCGGCGAACAGCCCGGTGAGTCCGGCCTGACCGGCGTCTCGCTCGACCGCTATACACTGACGCTTTACGCCGGAGAAGAGGCCGAACAGCTGACCGCGACGCTGAAACCAGAGGGAACAGAAGCAGCAATTCACTGGACGTCCAGCAACCAGACCGCCGCCACCGTCAGTCAGGACGGCAAGGTCACGCCGCTTGCTGCGGGCGTTACCGTCGTAACGGCGGCAGCGGGGGACTACCGCGCCAGCTGCATCGTGACTGTCCAGCCAAAACGCGTCCGCGTGACCGGCATCCGGTTTGACGAGCCGACGCATACGCTCATGATGGGCAGCACCGTCACGCTCCAGCCCATCATCGCCCCGGACGACGCGACCGTCAAAAACCTGACCTGGGTCAGCAGCGACGAGCAGATCGCGACCGTCTCCCGCACGGGCATCGTAACGGCTCTGTCCGTCGGCGAAACGACCATCACCGCCACAACGGTCGACGGCGGCTATTCCGCAGAGATCAAGATCATCGTTACCGCCGCCGCCCAGCTGGGCGACGTAAACGGCGACGGCTATATCGACGCGGCCGACGCGCTGCTCTGCCTGCGCGCCTCCGTGGGTCTCATTACGCTCACGCCGGAGCAGGAAGCCGCTGCTGACGTCAACCACGACGGTCTGATCGACGCGGGCGACGCGATCCTGATCCTGCGCTACGATGCAAGACTCATCCCGAGCCTCAACTGACGAGGGCCGCGCCATGAAAAAAAGACTTTTCCCACTGCTCCTCGTCCTGACGCTCCTGCTCACCCTCTGCACGCCCTTCGCACAGGCCGAGGGCCGCACACTCTCGATCACCTCGGCCAGCGGCCGCGCAGGCGAGACAGTCTCGGTGCAGGTGCGCCTGACCGGCAGCGTGTACAGCGGCAGATTCGAGCTTGCGTATGACGCGGATGAGATTGAGCTGCTCCAATGGAGCGGCGCAGACGGCGCAATGTGCGTCTTCAACCACGAACAGCGCGGTCTGCTGCTCGTGACATTCGTGTCGACGACTGCACTGGAAAACACCAGCCTTTGCACGCTGCAATTCCGCGTTTCTGCGGCGACGCCGGAAACTGGCAGCGCCCTCACGCTGAAAAGCATCCGCCTGTATGACGAAACCGGCACGTCCGTCCCGGCAACTGCCGAAAAGGGAAGCATTTCCCGCAGCACCGCACGCCTGACCCTCAGCCGCGAACGGACAGTGGAGAGCCGCTCTGTCCGCATGACGGTCAGGCTGGAAGGGGAGTTATCCCCGGCAGGCGGAAATTTCACCCTGCAATATGACCCGGACTGCCTGCAGCTGACCTCGGTTCTGAAGCTGCACCCGGCCGTCGAGCTTCTGACATGGAACGAGCCGCAGCCCGGTACGGTGCACGTCAGCTTCAGCGGCACGCAGCCGCTCTCTACAGGAGAGCTTTGCGCCGCCATGTTCCGCACCGTCGGAACGGCGGGGGATACGTCCGCCGTCACGCTGACGGACGTGCGTATGTACGACACAGACGGAAAATCGATTGACGCGTCCGCCGAAGACGGCAGCGTCGATGTGGTGCTCCCATCCGACCGTGCGCCAAAGCTCTGGGCTGTCGGCGGTGCGATCCAGCCGGACGGCTCTGCGGTCGTATCCGTTGTTTTACAGGGGCGCGGCATCGTCTGCGGCGGAAGCTTCACCCTGACCTACGACCAGTCGCTTTCCGTGCAGGCCGAGCCTGCTGGCGGCTGTCAGATCAACGCCGAGCCGGGCAAGCTCCGCGCCAGCTTCGCCTCGGCAACGCCCGTCGCCGATCAAGTCAGCCTGCTGAAACTCACGATTCAGAACGCCGTTCCCGGCGCAATTGACCTGTCAAACGTGATTTTCCGCGACGACAGCGGCAGCCGCATCGCCGCCGCGGACGTGCGGCCCACGACGCTGAGTTACACCACTTCCGCTGCGGCCTTCGCCGGAACGCTGCGCGCCGACACGTCTGCCGGTCAGACGCAATATCTGCTGGACGTGGACGTGAGCGATATGCGCGCCGGGACCCCGGAGGCGCGAACGGAGTTTACCTGCCTGCTGGCGCTGTATGACAGCGACGGTCTGATGGAAGGCCTGTCCGTTCAGAAAATCGCCGCGTCGGATACCGGCGTAAACGAGCTGACGCTGACAGCCAGCGCGTCCAAGACCCCCGCATATGCTAAAGTCTTTCTTCTTTCAGACGCGTCCGCCGGCCTTCCGCTCTGCGGCGCACTGCAGGCCGCGCTGGAACGCAGATGAACCGCAGCGAGCGGACGGCGGAAACCGTCTCCGATGTGTACCTTGCGCTGATGCTGAGCGCATTTCTCCTCTGGACGGGGCCGGACGGCTACACCAAGATTCTGGAGGCCAAATACCGGCTGTTTTTGCTTCTGACGATCGTCTATTGCGCCGCTGCGGCGCTGTCTGCACTGCGGCAGATCAGAACGGTCTGCTTCTGCAAGCTGCTGCGTGCCGTCCGCCCGGCTGAATGGCTGATGCTGGGGTACATGCTGTGCAGCCTGCTCTCGACGTTCCTTTCACCGTGGCGCGCTGACGCGTGGCTTGGTCTTTCACGGCGCGAGGGACTTTTGACGCTTGCGCTGTATGGCGCGGTCTTCCTGCTGCTGGGGCGGCTTGCGCGCCCGAAAGCATGGCTGCTTGACGTCTTCGGCGCGGCCATGAGCCTATGCTGCCTGCTGGCGCTCTGGCAGCTGGCGGGCGGAAACCCGCTTGGCCTGTACCCGAAGGGGCTGGCCTATTCCGACGCCGGAACCGCCTACAGCGGCGCATATCTCGGTACTATCGGCAATACAGACCTGCTGGCGGCTGTGATGTGCGTGGCCGTACCCGCATTTTTCTATGGCGCGTGGAAGCTCCGCCGCTGCTGGCTGCTTGTGCCGCTGACGCTGTGCGTGACTGTCAGCGTCAGGATGAATGTCTCCGCCGGACTGCTCGGTACTGCAGCCGGCCTTGTTCTGCCGCTTCCGCTGGCGCTGGACGAAAAAAAGCGCCGCGCAGCGACAATCATCATTGGAGGTGTCCTGCTTGCGGCGTTCCTCGCGGTATTCCTGCTTCCGGGACTGCCCGGAATGCTCGGTGAAGCGCACGCGCTTCTGCATGGCCGCGCGGAGGACGATTTTGGCTCCGGCCGGATTTATATCTGGAAAAACGTCTGGCAGGCAGTAAAGGAGCGACCGCTGTTCGGCGGCGGCCCGGATACGCTGTCCCGCCGTATTACGGCGTATTTTGAGCGGTACGACGAAGCCGGACACATTGTACGCCGTACTGGGATCGATACGGCGCACAACGAGTATCTGAACATCCTTGCAAATCAGGGCCTTTTCGCCCTGCTCTGCTGGCTGGGCGCGCTTGGCTGCTCCGCTGTCCGCTTTGTACGCAGGGCAGGGGAACGGCCCGCAGCTCTCATCTGTGGCAGCGCAGTGCTCGGGTACTGCGTGCAGGCGTTCTTCGGGATCTCCATGTGCCTGTCAACGCCGTTTTTCGTGATCGCATGGGCAATGCTCGAAACCCGGGAAAATTAAAATGACCGCGCTGGCAGCGCCAGCGCGGTTTCTGCATATCGTGGAAGCCCTACTGTGCGCAGCGGTAGCAGACCTCCGGATCTGGCGCGGCTTCGCCGCGCTTGAATTTCAGAAGATTCTCCACCGTGGCCGCTGCAATGTTGTTTAACGCCTCGCGGGTCAAAACCGCCTGATGAGACGTGACGATCACATTCGGCATGGCAATCAGCCGCACCAGCACATCGTCCTCAACAATGCTGTCCGAACGATCCTCGTAGAACAGGTCGCTCTCTTCCTCGTAAACGTCCAGACACGCAGCACCGATCCTGCGGCGCTTGAGGCCGTCAATGAGCGCCTCCGTGTCGATCAATGCCCCTCTGGAGGTATTCACGATCACGACCCCCGGCTTCATTCCGGCAATGGCAGACAAAGAATACGACGAGTATTTTGGATAGAAAAAGAGCTATCTGACTTCATTTGAAATCAGATAGCTCTTTTCTTGTGAATAATGAAATTCCGTTGCCAAATCGTTGCCGCGAGGGGCTTCAAGGCTCAAAAAGTCCAGTGTTTACGGGCTTTTTTTCGACCTGTGCAATCATTCCCATTCAATCGTTGCCGGGGGTTTGCTGGTGATGTCGTAGCAGATGCGGTTGATGCCGCGGACTTCGTTGACGATGCGGACGGAGATGCGGTCAAGGACGTCGTAGGGGATGCGCGACCAGTCGGCGGTCATGAAATCGCTGGTGTTGACAGCACGCAGAGCAAGTGTGTAATCATACGTCCGACCGTCGCCCATGACGCCGACGGAGCGCATGGAGGTCAGAACGGCGAAATACTGGCTGAGGCTGCGGTCAAGACCAGCCTTGGCGATCTCGTCACGGAAGATGAAATCCGCGTCGCGCAGCGTATCGAGTTTTTCCTTGGTGATATCACCGATCACGCGGATGGCGAGGCCGGGGCCGGGGAAGGGCTGCCGCATGACCAGATATTCCGGCAATCCCAACTCGCGGCCAAGCTGACGCACCTCATCCTTGAAGAGCATACGCAGCGGCTCGATGATCTCCTTGAAGTCGACGTAATCCGGCAATCCGCCAACATTGTGGTGGCTCTTGATGACGGCGGACTTGCCGAGGCCGGATTCGATCACGTCCGGGTAGATCGTACCCTGCACAAGATAGTCGACCGCGCCGATCTTCTTGGCTTCTGTCTCAAAAACACGGATGAATTCTTCACCGATGATCTTGCGCTTCGTCTCTGGGTCGGAAACGCCCGCAAGCTTCGAAAGGAAGCGGTCTTCCGCGTTGACGCGGACAAAATGGATATCCCACTTGCTGAACGCAGCTTCTACTTCGTCGCCCTCATTTTTGCGCATCAGGCCGTGGTCAACAAATACACAGGTGAGCTGGCTGCCGATAGCCTCCGCCATAAGCGCTGCAGCGACAGAGGAATCTACGCCGCCGGACAGCGCCAGCAGCGCGCGGCCAGAACCGACCTTTTCCCGAATAGAGCGGATCGCGGTCTGCCGGTAGTCTGCCATCGTCCAATCGCCGGACGCGCCGCAGACGGTATAGAGGAACCGGCGGAGCATTTCGCTGCCCTCTACGGTGTGCTGCACTTCCGGGTGGAACTGCACGCCATAGAGCTTTTTCTCCGGGCAGGCCATTGCTGCAGTCGGGCAGACGGCGGTTTTTGCCGTGACGGCAAAGCCGTCCGGCACCTGGGAAATATAGTCGCCATGGCTCATCCACGTCACGCTGGATGCGGGAAGGCCCCGGAAAATCGAACAGTCTGTATCGAACTCGGTCAGCGTCTTGCCATATTCGCGGGCGGTCGCTTCCGTCGCTGCTGCAACGGTGCCGCCCAGCGAATATGCCATGAGCTGGCATCCATAGCAGATGCCAAGAACGGGGATGCCGAGCGCAAAAAGCGCCGGGTCCACGTGCGGGGAAACAGATTCATAAACGCTCTGCGGGCCGCCGGAGAGAATGATGCCGATGGGGGCGATTTTTTCAATCTCGGCAGGGGAGATGGAGCAGGGCTTGACCTCGCAGTACACGTTCTGCTCGCGCACACGGCGGGCGATCAATTGGCTGTACTGCGCGCCAAAGTCCAGAATCAGAACAGTTTCCATTATGCTTCCTCCCGGAATACGATGTTGCCCGGCTCCGCGCTTTCGATGATGGCGAGAGAGTGCAGGTTCACACCCGCCGCGCGCAGCTTGTCGCCGCCGCCCTGGAAGCCCTTTTCGACCGCGCAGCCGATACCGACCAGCTCAGCCCCCGCAGCCTGCACGATCTCGCACAGACCGCGCAGCGCTTCGCCGCGCGCCAGAAAATCGTCGATCACGAGCACGCGGTCGCCGGGATGGATCCACTCCTTGGAGACGAGCAGCGTGACCTTTTTCTTGTAAGTATAGGAAAAAATCTCACTCTGATACAGGCCGCCTTCGATGTTGTCGCTCTTGGCCTTTTTCGCATAAACCATGGGCTTGCCGTACCGGTACGCGCAAATCGCGGAAAGGGCAATGCCGCTGGCCTCTGCGGTCAGAATGAGATCTACGTTGTCGAGATCAAAATATTTTTTGAATTCATCTGCGATGCGTCCCATAAACGCACAGTCGACGCGGTGATTGAGAAACCCGTCGACCTTTACAATGTTTCCGGGCAGAATCTTGCCCTCCTTGACGATGCGATCCTTCAGCTCCTGCATAGCTTCCTCCAAAAACATAATAAAAATAGACAGCGGGGATAAAACCTGCTGCCAATGATAAAAAGCCGCGCGCAGGACTGCAAAGCCCTGCGTGAGCGAACTTCCAATAGTCGCAGCTTTGGCGCTGCGGTAGAGACATCCGGGCCGTACATCCGGAACTATATTGGCAACGATATAAACTTCGTGCTGGACAATTTCATTTTTGGCTATTATAATCGGAATCAGGCAATAAGTAAAATAGATGTTTTTAATCATTGCTATTAGCACTATAAATATAAGTAATGACAGGAGGCAACCATGGCTGTTAAATTAGAGCTTTACCGCGTCTTTCAGGAGGTCGCCCGCATGGGCAATATCTCCGCTGCGGCGCAGAACCTGTTTATATCCCAGTCGGCAGTCAGCCAGTCCATCAAGCAGCTGGAGGAGCAGCTGCAGGTCCGGCTGTTTTCGCGCAGCACGCGCGGCGTCGTCCTGACCAGCGAGGGAAAGCTTTTGCTGGACTATGTCTCGCACGGATTGGGGCTTATCCAGTGCGGCGAGGAAAAGCTTGCGCAGTCGCGCCAGCTGCTCACGGGTGAGCTGATCATCGGTGCAAGCGATACGGTCACAAAGACCTATCTTGTTTCGCGCCTTGAGGCATTCCACCAGAACTATCCCGCCATCCAGATCCGTATCCTGAACGGTACGAGCCAGATGGTGCTCGACTATCTGCACGCCGGTCAGGTCGACATCGCGTTTGCCAGCGAGCCGAAGGACAAGGACGCGTATTCCGTCCGGCACTGCTTCGACACACACCAGCTCTTTGTCGCCGCGCCGAATTATGACTGCGATTTTGACCACGTACATTCCATGGAAGAAATCGCGGCATTCCCGCTGATCCTGCTGGAGCGCAAGGCAAGCTCCCGCATCTATGTCGAGCAGTTTTTTCAGCAGCATGGCGTGAGCATCAAGCCGGAGATCGAATTGGGTTCGCACAATCTGCTCATTTCGCTGGCCCGCATCGGCCTTGGCGTGGCCTGCGTGACGGAGGAGTTTTCGCAGTCCGGCCTTGGACGGGGCGTCATCCTGCCGCTGCGCACCGACTTTGAGATCCCGCCGCGCTCGGTCTGTATGTGTACGCTGCGCGATGTCGCGCCGACCTCTGCCGCGAACCGCTTTATGGACTTTATCTCCGAAAGCGACAAAATGGCCTACGACCTGGGGCACTCCTATCATTTTACGAATGTTTGAATAGAAAACATGGGCCGTTTCGGAGGCTGGCGCTGCCTCCGGCGGCCCTGTCTTTTCTGCCTTGCCGGAAAAGACAGGGGAGAAAAGGGGCGCTTAGTTACGGTTTGGTGCGTACTGCGGGTGCTATTCAGGCGGGCACCAATTTTTAGTTGTTACAATCACACATAGTCACCTTACGAGCGCTATGGTACGCGCCGCCTGTTACGGGACAACTAAATTTGCAGATAGTTGCGTTTGAATAACTGCGGTAAATCAGCTTTGCGGTCGGAATTTGCGAGTTGTACGGATTCGCCGAGACTTTGTAGGGGCCGATGCCCACATCGGCCCCTACAACTGGCGCATTGGAGACCTACCGCCCGTCCTCGCCGTTCATATCTGTCAGGTGATACTTTCTGTGAGGCCTGCTTCGGGCGGCGTTCATGTCCTGCAGGGAGGAACAGTGTTCCTCCTGCCCGTTCAGGCAGTTCATATCGTCCAGCGCACAGGTGCGCGCGTCGTCGTGGGACAGGCCGTTCATGTTTTTCAGACTGAACGGCTCTTTTTTCTGCTTCTTGTTCATGGAAAACCTCCTTTTTTGCATAGTTTTCCGTGAACAGCGGGCAGATATACAAGCCCCGCCTGCACGCTTGCGCATACAGGCGGGGGAGGTGGTGTGTCAGTCCTTGCGGCAGTTCATGTTCGTGATGCTGCAGGCCATGTCCGGCTGCTCGTTCGCCGCGTTCATATCCTGCAAAGACGCAGTCTGCTCCGGCTGACCGGCGCGGCAGTTCATGTCATTCAGGGCGCAGGTGCGCTTGTCGTCTGCGGTCAGACCGTTCATATTGTGCAGGCCGAGTGTGTTAGAATTGTTTTTCATTGGATATCCTCCTAAAATAGAAATAATAATCATTACTAATA
>ERZ791736.258-NODE-258-length-16162-cov-4.509406_pt1 | contig 16162 bp, 10 predicted proteins | sample MGYA00509940_ERZ791736 | MGnify/ENA primary metagenome ERZ791736 (study PRJEB30046, sample SAMN00792014) | human gut metagenome | study: EMG produced TPA metagenomics assembly of the A metagenome-wide association study of gut microbiota in type 2... | reverse complement strand
ACCTTCAGTGACGGTGTCCGTACCCAGTTAATGGGCATGGTTTGAAGCAGAACCTTGCCCGGTCCCGTCACAACGGTGTTGAAAAGGCCTTCTCCGCCGAAGAGCACATTTTTGACTCCGCGGACGGATTGAATATCCATTGTGCAGGTCGCACTCATTGCGGCAAGATAGCCGGTGTCTACAACGATGGACTGCCCGGGTCGGAGGTCGTATTCAACCGCATGGCCGTCAATTTCTATGAAAGCTTTGCCGAAACCGCTGAGTTTCTGCATTATGAAGCCCTCGCCGCCGAACAGCCCTGCGCCGAAACGCTTTTGAAAATGGACGGAGAGCTCAACCGTGCTTTCGCTTGCAAGGAAGCCGCTCTTTTGAACGATGAGCGGGTTGTTGGGTGTGATGTCAAAGCAGCGCACCGAGCCGGGGAAGCTTGACGCGAATGCGATGGTGCCCGTGCCGCCGACGGCCGTGTAGCGATTTTGGAACATAGACTCGCCGGAAAACATCCTGCCGAAAACTTTGCCGATGCCCCCGTTGGAAGTGGTTTCCATTTTCATATTCGGGCTCATCCAGCACATGCTGCCGCGTTCGGTTATCATGCTTTCATCTGCGTTGAGCGTGCAGACAACTGCAGGGAAGGGTTCGCCGATAATGTTATAATTCATGGTAAAAGACCTTTCTGCTTAATTTATTAATTTAACACTTTTATTTCCGGTGCTTCCGGCAGCATACCGCAAAAAGCGGAATCTGCTGTGATAAAAGCATAACATATATTCGAAAAGCTTGCAAGTATCTTTTCGGGGATGTATAATATTATTTGAGAAAATAAGGAAGAATCACCCGCGCGGCTCTGCTTTTCGGAATCTGCAACCCTTGCGGGAAATGAAACACGGTGCCCGGTGCGGCGGCACAGCCGAAAACGACGGTGAGCTTCCTGCTGAAAAGGAGAAAATAAATGAGCAATACAAAGGTTCGTTACCCCGCGGTGGAGCAGTTTATCGATAACAATAAGGATGCGCTTGTTCGCTCCGTTCAGGAAATCGTCCGTTTTCCGAGTGTTGAAGCCCCTGCGGCAGGTCCCGGAGCACCCTTCGGAGAGGCGGTTCGCGGCGCGCTTGAAAATGCATTGAATCTCGGTAAATCATTCGGCTTTGAAACCACGAATCTTGACGGTTACGCGGGCTGCATAGACTACGGCTGCGGAGAAGAGATGCTCGGCGTTGTTGCGCATGTTGACGTTGTTCCCGAGGGCGAAGGCTGGATTCATCCGCCTTATGCTGCGGAAATTGCGGACGGCAGGATTTACGGCCGAGGCACAATGGACGACAAAGGTCCCGCCGTGTGTGCGATTTATGCACTTGCCGCAATCAAGGCAGCCGGCATTCCCATGCGCCGCCGTGTCCGAATCATTCTCGGCACGAATGAAGAAACGGGCTGGGGCTGCATGGATCACTATCGCAAGGTTGCGGAGATTCCGACACTGACTTTTTCACCCGATGCGGATTATCCCGTTGTTAATTCCGAAAAAGGCATTTATCATGCCACGATGCGCTGCAATGCAAAAACAAATATCCGCATTAACGGCGGCACGCGCGCAAACGTTGTCTGCGGCAAGGTGAAGGCGTTCGTTCCGGTTGAAATTACGGAGGTTGAAAAGCACGTCAGCGGCATTCTTGCAAAGGGCTTCGGCGTTGAGCTTGAAGCACTTGCAAACGGCACGGAAATCACCGTTATCGGCCTTGATGCACACGGTTCAATGCCCGAACTCGGCAAAAATGCAATGCAGGCAGCTTTTGCAATGCTTGCGGAACTCCCGCTCACGGGCGAGGACAAACGCGTTATCGACATTCTTCACAACAGGTTCGGATTTGACATGCACGGCGAAAGCATCGGTCTGGATGTTTCCGATGCAAGCGGCAGGCTGAGCATGAATCCGGGCGTTATCGCTTGGGATGACGACGGATTCGAAATTTCAATCGATTTCCGTTACCCCATCTCCCTTGACGTGAACGAAGTCCGTTCAAAACTCAAAGCGGCACTTGCGGAGTTCAACCCCGTCTGCACGCATGAAAAGCAGCAGGACGGCCATTATATCCCTGCCGACAGCGAGCTTGTGAGCAAACTTTTGAAGGTCTATGCCGACAGGACGGGCGAATATAAGGAACCGCTTTCGATCGGCGGCGGAACTTATGCGCGCGCATTCCCCAATGCGGTTGCGTTCGGCAGCGAACAGCCCGGAATTTCGGGCCCCGTGCATATGCCCAATGAGTTCATCGGCATTGACGAGCTGATGTTCAACGCTCATATGATAGCGGATGCAATAATCGCGCTTGCCTGCGAGGAATAAAATAACCGGGGCTTTCGGAATTGGCGGAATAAATCGTAAACAAACCCGCAAATTCAAACAGCACACGCGGTGTTCGATATAAATGCGGACACCGCGCCCCATTAAAAAACAGAAGAAAACAAGGAGAAAAAAATGAATTCAGAATGGTCATTGGATGAACTCTATAAAGGCTTTGACGACCCGAAGTTCGCTGCGGATCTTGCAAAATACGACGAAATGATTGCAAAAATAAACGAGTTTGCAGCTAAAATTTCCGACATGCAGCCGCTCGACGCTCTGAAAACCTATATTGCCGGCAGCGAAAGCTCAATGCAGCTTTTAACGGACATGTATTCATATGCCATGCTGCGTTCCTCCGTGAACACAAAGGACACCGAGGCGGCAAGCATCAGCGGCAGACTCATGGCAAAGATGAGTGCAACAACAAAGGCGGAAACGATAATCAAAAAGTTCATTTCCGAAATTCCGAACCTTGATGAGCTTATCGAGTCCGATCCTGTGCTGAAGGAATACGAATTCCTGCTTAAAAACATCCGTGCGGATCAAAAACATACCATGAGCGATGAATGCGAAGAAGTCGCCGCACTTTACAACATCAGCGGGGCAAGCGCATGGAGCGATCTTCACAGCTACCTGACGTCATCCGTGACTGCGGATTTCCGCGGCGAAAAACTTACCCTTTCTTCCGTGCGCAACCTTGCATATTCCGCTGACCCGGCGGTTCGAAAGGAAGCATACGAGGCGGAACTTGCCTGCTATGAGAAAATTCGGGATTCTGTTGCATTTTCGCTCAACAGCATCAAACTTGAAGTTATCAACAACGCACGTCTGCGCGGGTTTGAGTCGCCTTTGGCACAAACTCTGTATAATTCCCGCATGACGCGCAAAACCCTTGATGCGCTCATGGCGGCAATGGACGAACATTTGGATATTTTCCGCCGCTACCTGAGGCTCAAGGGCGAAGTCCTGGGTCATAAAAACGGGATTCCGTGGTACGATATGTTTGCGCCCATGGGTACAAACACCAAAAAATATACCGTTGAGGAGGCAAAGGCATATCTGCTGAAAATCTTCCGCGGCTTTGATAATGACCTTGCAAATATGGTTGAGCGTGCGTTTGATGAGGCATGGATCGATTTCTATCCCCGCGAGGGAAAGGTCGGCGGTGCATTCTGCGCAAATCTGGACGGACACAACCAGAGCCGCGTGCTGACGAATTTTGACGGCTCGTTCTCCGACATCGTAACGCTGGCACATGAACTCGGTCATGCGTTCCATAATCTCAACATTGCCGGGCACCGTCCGCTGAACAACGATTATTCAATGCCCGTCGCGGAAACTGCATCCACGTTCAACGAGAACGTTATCATGAACGCCGCCATTGAAGCAGCGGAAACCGATGAGGAGAAACTCTTCCTTATCGAAAGCCAGCTTCAGGACGCCGCTCAGATAATGTGTGATATTTATTCACGCTATCTGTTCGAAACTTCCGTTTTCGAAAACCGTGAAAATGATTTCATGCCCGCGGACAGGCTTTGCGAACTGATGCTTGATGCCCAGCGCAGGGCATACGGCAACGGACTTGACCCCGAAACGCTGCATCCGTACATGTGGCTCTGCAAAGGGCATTATTACAGTACCCTCTCGTTCTATAATTTCCCGTATGCTTTCGGCGGACTGTTTGCAAGGGGACTTTATGAAAAGTACATGCAGGAGGGCGCGGCATTTGTTCCCGTTTACCGCAAGCTGCTCTATGCAACCCCGGTATGCACCGTTGAGGATACCGCAAAAGTTGCCGGAATTGACCTTACGGATAAGAAATTCTGGGAAAACAGCATGCTTTCCTACAGGCACAATGTTGACGAATTCGAACGGCTTTCCAAAAAACTGAATAAATAAGCACGGATCATCTATCGGCTTACAGGCTTATTGACGAACGGCAGGATGAATCGCATGATTGCGGAACGTCCTGCCGTTTTTTGTTTTCTGCACGGACAGAATGAATATATTGTGTTGTCGGGACCGCTTCTAAACGAACAGAAGCAGCTTGTCGCCGTCCTTAAAAGGTTCTGCGGAGTCCGGGTTCAGTTCGCGTACACGCTGCGACGGAACACCGAAACGTTTTCCGATGTCAAAAGCATCCTCACCCGCACATGCATTGCAAAGAATAATGCCCGTGCTTTTTCCGTCGGCGTCGTTGGAATTATCGGTTTCCGCAACGCCTGCAACGGCTGAAACGGCGGATTCGCTGAAATATTCTGCCGAAACATCGAGATTGTAGGAAACCTGTGCCGTGCGCCCGCTGCCGCCGGATATGCTTGCCGAGGCGTTCAGTCGAAGCTGAGCAAAGTTTGCTTCCGAGGGTGCGGCCATGCGAAGCACGAAGGGAACATCATCGCTGAAACTGTAGATCCTGTTGCTGCTGCTGCGATATATGATACGCGTGAACAGCAGTCCCTCAACGGTCATGGTTGAATCTTCAATTGAAACATTTGTTGCGATCGGGCGCGCCGCCGCGTTCAATGCGGCAAAAATATCGGCCATTCCGTCCGGAACGGACAGATTTTCGCGCAGCGAATGCTGCGCAAACGAGCCGCCGCAGGCATTTGCAACGGTCATTTTTTCGTACATGCAGCTGAAATTCAGTGACGGCGAATAAGCGTCCGTCGGAATGTCAATAACGGAGCGGCGAATGCCGAAAATGCGGAAGTCAATATCCGCATCGAATGCCAGAAGGGAAAACTCCGTGCCGAGTGCGCGCAGGCTGACGTTTTTAAGCTCCGCAACGGTATAAATCTCATCCGCACCGACTGCGGCCGAAAGGCTTTCGCGGAACGGAACGCCGCGAGTCAGCTGCATCAATTCTCCGTCGGAAGTTTTCAGCAGCGCATTCAGTGTTATTATGCCGCTGACGGATGTGCCGCCGTTTTCAATGGCCGTGTCGCGCACGGAGATTTGCGCCGAGAATGAAAGCACGCTGTCCGCACCTTCGCTGCTCAACTCTTCCGAAAAACGTATTGTTTCGCTTCCGATTTCAACACGACGCGCTGTTCTGCACTGCATTGATTTGATTTCCATATCGGCCACTCCCGAAACTCCGGATAAAACGCGAACGGGTGCCGCCGATGTAACGATGAAGTCAATGTTCACATTTGCGCTGAAAGCTGCCGCACCGTCCGCTGCAAGCCGCATATCCAGCACAGCCACGGCGGGGAGTGCATTTGAAAGCATTCCGGCGGCAAAATCCGCATTCTCCGTGCAGTGGGAAAACGGTATTTCGCCGACAAAGGCAAATGTGTCGCCTGTTTCGTCCGCTGCGGCAATTGTGATGCAGAGCCGGCCTTCGAAATTCAGCTTCCCGGTTTCCGTTTTGCAGTTTGAAATTTCAACTTCGGCGGAACAGTCAAGCAATTCCGCTGCGCGGCATCCGCCGGGCGGCGGGATACTGCCGGCAACTTCAACCTGTTCCGTGCTCCTGTGAATCAGTCGGAGCACACTGAGATCATTCCATAACAATTCCATGTCGTTCACCTTTCATGTGTTTTGTTGCTGCTTTTATAAAAGAATACTCGCTGTTTTCCGCAGATATGACGTGCTTGGGAAAGAAAGTCGAAACGAGAGTGCAGCTTGCTTTGCAAACGGGATGGGAAAACACTCGTTCGACATAATGCGTACTTTTTATGGATTGGACGCGGTCGAGGCAGACGCGGAAAGAATTTACACATGCCTATATGAAATACTTGTAGGTTATCCATGCAAGAAAACGGGAAGTTATCCACATTATCCACAAGGTTATCCGCTTTTGGGGCTGAACAGGCAGTTTTTTATGTTGATAACAGGTGTGACTCAATTTGAAATATGAACAAATTATATTGTGAAACGCACTTGACATTTGTCAAGAGGCGCATATGCTGTAAATTAATTTCAACATATATAAACACGAATAGAACATATATCAAACGGCAGACAAATCAGAGCAGCAAAAATGCGGCGAACCGCGGTCGGAGGTTAACACGGTCGCCGCAAGGAGTGGGGGGAACAGGTTAATAAACATCGGAAAAGTCTGCCCTGTCGGGCGCGATGCCCTGCGCCGCTGCTTCAGCGGACTTTGGTTATTTTTGCAGCGGGAGTCATTCGGCGGCAGCGTGGGCAAGCACCGTGTCGCGTCCGTCCTCAATTATCAGCTTGTCCGCAACAAGTGCAACAAATTCTCCGTTGGTGGGCTTATCGTTTTTTCCGTATACGTTAAATCCGAAGAGTTTGTTGATGTTTTCGATTTTGCCGCGTGTCCAGCTTACCTCAATTGCGTGACGAATTGCGCGTTCGACTTTGCTCGGGGTCGTGTTGAACCGTTTTGCAATGCCGGGGTAAAGCTCCTTGGTGATTTTGCTGATAAGCTCGGGTTTATAATAGACCATGCGAATAGCTTCGCGGAGAAAATGGTATCCCTTAATATGAGCGGGAATGCCGACGGAGAGGAAAACGGAGGTGATTTTTTCATCAAGGCTTTTGACTGCGGAAGGCGGTGCAAAACCGATGTCGCGCTCATTGACACAGGTTTCAAGCAAATCGCGCATCCTGCGATACAGGAATTCAGGTTCCACCGGCTTAAGCATGACATAGCCGGCACCTTTTGCGAATGAACGCTGAAGCAGGTTGTCATTCCGCATGTACGAAACAACGATGATTACCGATGGTCGGTGCGCCGACTCAATACGAAGCTGATCCAAAAGATCCAGCCCGTCCAGTTTCGGCATTACCAATTCCGTGATAAGAACGTCAAAATGTTCTTCACGCATCTTTTCAAGAGCGGCCTGCCCGTCCGTCGCTTCTTCAACGCGGATAATTTCTTTGTCCGTTCGGAAGAATTCTGCGGTTGTGTGACGGAACTGAGCGTTCCCGTCCGCGATGATAACCCTGTATTCTGACATTGTCATGTCCTCCTCGGTGTTTTTTGTTATGGTTGAATTATACCGCAGAAAAACGCACATTTCCACCAAAAAGTTTGTATTCTTTTGCGTTAAAAAAGAATATGACTTGTGCAATTTTGTATCCGTTCTGCAAAAGAAATTGAAATTGCGCACTTATTTTAATTGTTTTAACCGTTTTGAAATCCAAAATGCATAAAAAAACGACTCTGCGCTGCAAAAAAAGCCGAGTATATATGGGGTTTTTGTGTCGATTCAATAAAAAGCAATGCGAAAACCAAAAAGGAAGAACGAAGCTGGAAGGTCGGGACAGTCGAAAAAGCGGATTTGAAATCAATATAAAAATCGCTCGCATTGTTACAAACGGTGCGGTAAATGAGTTGTGTCGGATTTGGTCAAACAGAAAAATTCACAGACTTGGCAATGCTTATGCCTGAAGTGCAGCAAAAATAAACATTCAAACAGCAAAAATATTAAACAATATCAAAATAATTTTACAAATTCTTTACATTTACCCCGTTGACTCGGCGCAAATGCGGTTGTAACATGTTATTTGTCCCATTTTGCGCAAAAGCGCGGGGCAGGATATAACGACGCAAATATTGCCGCCGATGCCGCGGGGAAACGGCACGGCGTGCTGATTCGGAGGAATGTATGACATTTTTTGACGTGCTGTCTTTGGTTGGCGGCATTGCTCTGTTCCTTTACGGAATGGATGTTTTGGGCAAATCCCTTGAAAAAGCAGCGGGAAGTCAGCTCAAAAGCATACTGTCAAAACTTACCAACAGCACAATAAAGGGACTGCTGCTCGGCGTTGCCGTCACGGCAGTCATCCAATCATCCGCGGCAACAACGGTAATGGTTGTCGGCTTTGTAAACTCGGGACTTATGCAGCTTGGGCAGGCTGTCGGCGTTATTATGGGTGCAAACATCGGAACGACCGTCACGGCATGGATTCTCAGCCTTAACGGCATAAGCGGCAGCAGCTTTTTTATTCAGCTTCTGAATCCGATGAGCTTCACGCCGATTCTTGCCATCATAGGCGTTGCACTTCAAATGTTTTCAAAGCGCGAACGCAGACGCAACATCGGTTCGGTCATGATCGGCTTTGCCGTGCTGATGTTCGGCATGAATATAATGAGCGAAAGCGTTGAACCGCTCAAAAATGTGCCCGAATTCACAAACCTATTCGTAATTTTCGGAAAAAATCCGATTCTTTCGATAATTGTCGGCTGCATTTTGACGGCAATAATTCAAAGCTCTTCCGCCTCGGTAGGCATTTTGCAGGCTCTTTCCGCAACCGGTGCGGTCACATTCGGCAGTGCGATACCGATAATCATGGGTCAGCATATCGGCACATGCATAACCGCAATGATTGCCGCGATCGGAACAACCAAAAACGCAAGAAGAGCATCGTTTATTCATCTGTACTTTAATGTAATCGGAACAATTATCTGCACGATTGTTTTCTACACGCTGAACGCATTCCTGAAGTTCGATTTTATGGATAAAACAATCGACACGTTTCAGATTGCGATTGTGCACACGCTGTTCAGCGTGATTTACACGCTGATGCTGCTGCCGTTCGGAAAACAGCTTGAAAGGCTTGCGGTGCTGTCCATTCCCGATTCAAAGGATGATCCGCAGCCGGTCATGCTTGACGAAAGGCTGCTTGCAACACCCGCAATTGCGGTTGAACAAACGCGTGTACTTGCGGCGGATATGGCGAAGCTTGTGCGGAAAAGCGTTCAGGCTGCAATTGCGCTGCTCGGGAACTACAGCGAAAAAGGCTATAATGAGGTTGCAAAGCTTGAAAAAGAGGCCGATAATTACGAAGATGAAATCGGCACATACCTTGTAAAAGTTTCTATGCAGGAGCTTTCGGATGCGGACAGCCGCGATGTTACAAAAATTCTGCATTCAATAACGGATTTTGAACGCATAAGCGACCATGCGCTGAACATTGCTCAGAGTGCACGCGAAATGGCGGAAAAGAAATTAAACTTTTCTCCCGCGGCGCAGGCGGAGCTTAAGGTTATGACGGGCGCGATCGATGAGATCGTCGGCATAGCAATCGGGGGGTTTGTTTCAGATTCCGCGGATGCCGCAAGGCGTGTTGAGCCGCTTGAAGAGGTTGTTGACGAGCTTAACACAAACATTCGCGCCGCGCATATCAAACGGCTTAAGGACGGCGAATGCACCATTGAGCTGGGCTTTGTTTTGAATGATATTCTTGCAAATTTCGAGCGAATAAGCGATCACTGTTCGAATATTGCTGTTTGCAAACTGGAGCTTGTTGAGGGCATGATGGATGCACATGCGTATCTGCATAATCTCAAAAACACAAACAATGAAGAGTTTGTGAAAAGCTATAACGAATACAGAGAAAAGTATGCTTTGAAAAATACGCCTTGAAGGAAACGGGAAACGGATTTCAAGGATTAGCATTTGACAACACCGCCTGCAGCGAAAACTCTGCGGGCGTGTTTGCGTTTAAGGGGAAGCTTGCTTCGGACGCCTTGCAAAAATGTTGTTAAAAGGCTATAATTTAACGCGAAACAGTGTTTCCGCAAAGTCGGACGGAAAGAGGAATGAATGATATATATCGTTGAAGATGATGAGAATATAGGGCAAATGGAATGCTATGCCTTGAAAAACAGCGGTTTCGGTACGGAGCTTTTTGAGGATTCCGAAAGCTTTTTTTCAGCTGTTGCAAGGCGTCTTCCCACGCTTGTGATATTGGATCTCATGCTGCCGGGCGAGGACGGATTGACAATTTTGCGCCGACTGAGGGATTCCGCCGAAACAAGAAAGATTCCGATAATAATTGTGAGTGCAAAGTCAGGCGAAGCAGATGCGGTACGCGGGCTGGACAGCGGAGCCGATGATTACATAACAAAACCTTTCGGGGTTTCGGAATTGATTTCAAGGGTCAAAGCCGTTTTACGCAGAACAGACGGAGCGGCTCCGAATAATTACAGTGTCGGCGGCATTTCGTTGGATGACGGGCGAAGGCTTGTGTGCGCCGAGGGACGGCAATGCGCACTGACATATACCGAATATGAGCTGCTTAAAGCTCTGGTTTCCAACTGCGGAATGGTACTGAGCCGCGAAAAGCTGATGGTTCTTGTTTGGGGAACCGATTTTGCGGGTGAAAGCCGAACAGTGGACGTTCACGTCAAAACACTTCGGCAAAAGCTCGGTTCATGCGGAGATCTGATAAAAACGGTTCGAAATGTCGGATACAAAATAGAAATGCAATGACAAAGAAAATCTACAATCAATGTATACCGTTTATTCTTATTGTGCTTTTGTCGGCGTTTGCAGCCGGAAGCATTTTCGGTGCTGCATCCGCATTATCGGAGCGGGAAGCAGGCGCGGAAACGCTTGCATGTTCCGCAAAGGAAATCTATGATTCAACTGGAGAAATTCATCGGTTAAGGGCATTTGCTCAAAAGGGCTGCATTGCGCTTGTTTCGGAAGACATGCAGCGGGTTAAAGCGGTGAATGCGGCGGGAAATGCGGAGAGCGTTTCGATTGACGATTTAAAAAGCGGCAGCAATTCTGCGCTTTGCTGTTTCACAGGCAAAACCATCGAACGTTTGCGAATGAAGCTTGATGAGAAAAAGGGTCGGACAGCAGCCCTGCTTTGCAAACGGAACGGCTTTTTTTTAAATTTGAATTTCTGCACGATAACAAGGCTTAACAACGGGGAGTATTTGCTTTTGTCCGTACACGGCGGCGATTCCGCAGCAAAACACTTCCTTTTCGCAGGTGCTTCGCTGCTTGCGCTCGCCGTCGGTGCAGCGTTGTTTGCAATAAATCTTTCAAAACGCATTACAAAAACGCTTATCACTCCGCTTCAGGGCATTGCGGAACATGCGGACGGCAGCGAGTTTGCGGTTCCGTTTGACGAGCTGAAGCCCTTTGTTGAAACCCTGAAGCAGCGTCAGGCAGCAAAAAACAATATGGAACAGATGCGGCAGGAATTCACGGCAAATGTTTCGCATGAGCTGAAAACCCCGCTCACAAGCATTTCCGGCTATGCCGAAATGATTGCCACCGGCATTGCAAAGGAAGAGGATGTTCAAAACTTTGCGCGGCGCATTCATTCGGAATCCTCCCGTCTGCTGTCGTTGATTGCGGACATAATTCAGCTCAGCGAACTGGATTACATTGAGGGACGTGATGATTTTGAAAACGTTGATTTGCTTGACTTGGCACATGCGACCGAAAACAGCCTTGCTCCCGGAGCGGAAAAATACGGAATTGTGATTTCCGTTGAGGGTGAGCATTTTCAAACGTTCGGATGCCGCAGCCAGCTTGAGGAATTAATTTATAACTTGTGCGATAATGCAATTCGGTACAATAAACGGAACGGAAAGGTTTCGGTAACTGTTTTCGGCAGCGAGGGACGGCCCGCAATTTCCGTTGAGGACACGGGCATAGGCATACCGGAGGATAAGCTTGACCGCGTTTTTGAACGCTTTTTCCGCGTTGATAAGGGGCGCAGCAAGCGCACGGGCGGAACGGGACTCGGTCTTGCAATCGTCAAACATATTGCACTGCGTCATGGAGCTCAAATCTCAATTTCGAGTGAATTGGGAAAGGGAACAAAGATTACCGTTGTTTTTGAAGAGAACAAAGGCGAAAATTCCGATTAAGACATAAATAATTTCAACAAAAAACAGGGCTTTGCCGTTTCATTCGCAGCTAAGCCCTGTTTTTGTTCGCTATAAAGATTTGTTCTTTCAGAAAAAATCGATTTATTCTTTCGGAAAAAATCTGTTTTATGCTTTCAGTATAAAACTTTATGCCTTCAGCATAAAACTTTATTCTTTCAGAAAAAATCCGTTTTATGCCTTCAGCATAAAGATTTATCTCTTCGCGATAAATCCACTTTAAGCTTTCAGCATAAAGATTTATCTCTTCGTGATAAATCCACTTTATGCTTTCAGCATAAAGGCATGGTAAGCCTTAACTGCTTCGTACAGGTCGGCCTTGGAGATGATTTCCCACGGAGCATGCATGGACAGCACTGCAACGCCGCTGTCGATGACTTCCATGCCGTAATTGGCGCAGATGTAAGCGATGGTGCCGCCGCCGCCCTGATCGACTTTGCCGAGTTCGGCAGTCTGGAAGTTGACGTTTGCGTCATCCATCAGCCTGCGGAGCTTGCCCATGTATTCGGCGTTGGCGTCGTTGGAACCGCCCTTGCCGCCGGAACCGGTGTACTTATTGAAGCAAACGCCCCTGCCGAGGTATGCCGCATTCTTGCGTTCAAATACGCCTGCAAAATTGGGGTCATAGCCCGCGCTGACATCGCAGCTGAGCATACGGCAGGCGGTGAGTGCGCGGCGAACGAGCAGGTCGGAATATTCGCCTGTTGCGTTTACAAGCTCTGCAACAGCGTTTTCGAAATATTTGCCGTGCATACCGGTTGCGCCGACGGAGCCGATTTCTTCCTTGTCGGCAAGCAGGCAGCAGCAGGTGTATTCGGGCGTTTCGTCAATGCTGAGGATCGCATTGACGGAAGCATATGCGCAAACGCGGTCATCGTGGCCGTAACCGAGGATCATGCTGCGGTCAAGACCGAAATCGCGTGCTGCACCGGCGGGAACAACTTCCAGTTCGGCGGAGAGGAAGTCCTCTTCTTCGATATCGTATTTTTCTTTGAGCAGAGCAAGAACAGCAGCCTTGACGGGCTCTTTTTCTTCATCGTTGAGGGGTTTGCTGCCGATGATGATGTTCAGCTCTTCACCTTCGATAACAACGGAACCCTTTTTGCTCATCTGATCACGGCTGAGGTGAGGAAGCAGGTCGGAAATGCCGATGACGGGATCGGAGGGATCTTCACCGATAACGATGTTAACAAGCGTGCCGTCCTTCTTTGCAACAACGCCGTGCATTGCAAGGGGCATTGCAACCCACTGATACTTTTTGATACCGCCGTAGTAATGCGTGTCGAGATATGCAAAATCGGTGTCCTCATAGAGGGGATTCTGCTTAAGGTCAATGCGGGGGGAGTCAATATGAGCACCGACGATGTTCAGACCCTTGAAAATGGGCTGTTTGCCGATTTTGAAAAGCATGAGCGCTTTGCCCATGAAGTCGGAATAGACGCAGTCGCCGGGGTTGAGCTTTTCGCCGTTTGCAATGACGGTGTTAAGGTTGCGATAACCCTTTGCTTTTGCCATTTCAACAGTCTGTGCAACGCATTCGCGCTCGGTTTTGCCGTTGTCAAGGAACTTGACGTATTCGGCGGAGATTGCGTTGAGCTTTGAAATATCTTCTTCGGAATAGGTTTTCCAAGCATTCTTTCTTTCCATAGAAACAATTTATCCTCCGTTTTTTGATTGGGTAAACGCCGGTTTAAGGGCTTTGCGCAAAACATTCGGAACATTTTGCACAAAGCGCGGTTTAATCACCGTTCACCCGAGAGCAACTTTGCGCCGCCCGTTCCCGTCAACGGGCAAAGGCGGCGGGGATGCCTCTGTTTTCAAGCAATATGGTAACATTTTTGAAGAAAATATTCAATACCCGAACAAGAAAAAATTGCATCATACCGATAAATTCGGGCAAAACACTCGAATGCACGGCCGAACAGCGGATTAAACCGATAAAAAACATTTAAAGAAAACTTGAAAATCCTTCATGATATATGTATAATATCACTTGCGGAATACATCAAAACACGATGTGATTCCGCAAAGACTTTCCTCGGCACGAAAGGAGAACCATATGAAAAGATTTATTGCGGCAATGACGGCGGTTATCATGCTGCTGGCACTTGCCTGCACACCTGCGCTTGCACTGAGCGTTCGCGACGCAGCATTGGATGCAGCACTGAACGTTCCCGACGGAAACATTCAGTTCGTTACGGAGGGCGAGTATCCTTGGACCATTGACGGTGCGAACGGTTGGGCAAAAAGCACCAACTTCCAAGTCAGCAGTTCCGAATCCACCGTCACGGCAACAGTCACGGCGGAAGAGGGCGATATCGTTTCCTTTGACTACAAAGTCAGCAGCGAAGCACGCTATGACAAACTCGTTTTCGCTGTTGACGGCAACCCTGTTGCTTCAAGCCCCTGGACTTTCTTCTCCGGCGAAATTGACTGGACGAATGTAAGCTATGCACTCACCGCCGGCGAGCATGTTCTCAGCTGGAGTTATCAGAAGGACAGCAGTTCCAACAGCCATGACGACACCGCCTACCTTGACAATGTTTATGTCGGTGTTCCTGCTGCGCCCGAAAGCCTTGAACTGACTCCGAGTCTGACGGTGCAGACTCAGCGCCGCGCACAGCTCAACTGGACGGTTCTTCCCGAGAATGCGTACAACAAGGAAGTTACCTTTGCTTCCGCGGATGAAAGCATTGCGGTCGTTGATGCAAACGGACTCGTGACCGGCGTTTCCGTCGGACAGACCGTTATAACCGCAACCACCGTTGACGGCGGAATCACCGCCGAGTGTGCAGTCACCGTTGAACAGGGTCCTGCGGCTGTAACGCTGAACGGCTTCTTCTCCTCAAAATGGTACAGCTTCATCGATGCGGATCCCGCTGCCGCTTCCGAGCTGCCCTATACAATGACTGCAAATGTCACCGCTGCCGAGTTTGCGGGCGGCTATGTTTACGGCTATATGACAAAGGATTATTTCATCCTTAACCCCGAAACGGGTGAAGTTACCTACCCTGCGATGAACACCGGCGATGTTACGATTCGCGATATGGCATATGACCACAGCGCACAGAAAATGTACGCAATCGGCACGGGTGCCGCTTCCGGCAAATTCCTTTACACCGTTGATATTTCAACCGGTGCGGTCACGGAAATTGCACAAATTGTGTGCGGCAGCGAAACACCCATGACGCTTGCGATTTCAACCGACGGCACGGCATATGTTCTTACCGAAAGCTACTCAAATGCAAGCAAACTGTACAGCATCGACCTGCAAACAGGTGTCGGCACGCTTATCGGCAGCACGGGTTTCGGTCACAAACGCTTCCAGTCCATGGCATATGATCACAACACGAACCAGCTCTTCTGGGCAAGGTTCTCCGATTACGGTAACGGCGGCCTTGCCGTTATTGATACGGCAACCGGCGCGGCAACGGATCTTGGCATGATAAACGGTTCGGCGGTGCTCGTTTGCGGTCTTTATATTGCAAATAACCTTCCCGTCGGTTCCGTTATCGGCGATGAATGCACCGTAACTTTTGTTGACGGATTGTCGAGTGAAACGATTTCGACGGCAACCGTTGACAAGGGCAGCGTACTCACTGCGGCTGACTTCCCCACCGTTCCCGCACACGAGGGCTATGCCTTCACGGGTTGGGATTACAACGGTGCGGCAGTCAACGCAAACATCATTGTGACTGCAAATTATTTCGATATCACCAAAGCTTCCGTAACGCTCCGCGTTATTGACGAAGTGTATCTTGACGGTTCCGGCTTCCAGATGCTGCTTGATGCCGATGCTGTGGAATACGGCGTCGGAATTCCCGAAACGGGTGATGTCCTGGCTTACGGCGCAGAAGGCGCGGAAGAGCTTTATTCACGCTTTGAGTATAAGCTCCCCGAGAATGCGGACGGCAACTTCATGACCGAAACGGATATCGTTTTCAACGGCGAAAGCGTCACCGTAAGCATTCCCGCAGGCACATACGACTGGTGCATTGCAAACCCGCGTTATTGGCATGATGACGGCCCTCAGATCGGGCTTGTCAGCGATATAGGCACGGCGCACGGCAGAAATGACAACTATGTTTTTGAAGCAGGCAAGAGCTATGTGTTCACGGTTTATCGTTACGGTGAACTCGGTGCGGTCGATGTTGAGATCACCGATTACAACACCCAGCCGCTTGCCTTGCTTATTTACGGAGTATTAT
>ERZ791736.255-NODE-255-length-16191-cov-4.832548_pt1 | contig 16191 bp, 10 predicted proteins | sample MGYA00509940_ERZ791736 | MGnify/ENA primary metagenome ERZ791736 (study PRJEB30046, sample SAMN00792014) | human gut metagenome | study: EMG produced TPA metagenomics assembly of the A metagenome-wide association study of gut microbiota in type 2... | reverse complement strand
TGTGAAGTGGGAGGGTACGGTCCTGCAGGCTTTGGTACTGCTGAATACGGCGGCATCACAAATGTTGCTGGAACGCAGAACGCGGTTAATGTGAATAATTGCTACACCACAGGTAACGTCAGCGGAGGTGCCGATTCTGGCATTGGCAGCTATACTCTCTGCGGTGGTGCTTTGATAGGTAAATTCGGCGGGAATGCATCTTATTATCCGACGAGCTGTGCCTATCTCGAAAGCGCATATACTGGAACTGGGATGAGCGACGGAAATGGGCAGGCGATTGCTGATGCAATAAGCGGCATTTCCGAAAAAACGTCGGACGAGCTGAAATCCGCAGAGTTCCTTTCGGCTTTAAACGCTGCGACTCCGATCACGGATTACACCGTTACTTGGGTCACTGGTGCAGACGGTTATCCCACGATTGGTAACATTCAAGCTGCTGCCGGTATCAAGAGCTTCACGGTCGCTGGTGTAAACGCAACAATCGACCAGAAAGCGCACACGATCACGGCGGAACTTCCTGCTGGAACGGATTTGACAAATCTTGTACCTACGATTGTGTGCTTCGCAAATGCAACCTCTACTCCGGCAAGCGGTGTAGCACAGAATTTCACAAACCCGGTGACTTATACCGCAGGCGGTGTTTCGTATACAGTTACACTTACGGTTGCCGAGCCTGACTTCCTTGGCAGCGGTACGCAGGATGATCCGTATCAGGTCAATAGCGCGGAGCTGCTGTTGAAGCTCAGCACGGAATATAACAAGGATCCCGCGAGCTTTGCCGGGAAGTATTGGAAACAAACCGCTGAAATCGACATGGCCGGCGTAAAGTTTACGCCCATTGGCGTCTCTACGGCATTCAGCGGAACCTATGACGGCAACAATCTCGCAATTAAGAATCTGAAAATCACGTCTGCTGCTGACAACGTTGGTTTGTTTGGCGTGATCGGCAATGGCGCAACGATTAAGAATGTCGTGCTGGACAGCACTTGCGAGATCAACGCGGCAGCGCCTCGCTGCAACGTTGGCGGTATTGCTGGTCAGATGAACGCGACTGGCACAAACACCATTGTGGGTTGTGTCAACCGCGCAGCGGTTACGGATTCTGCCCCCAACAGCCAGAGCGCAGAAACCTCCAACGCTGGCGGCATTGTTGGCGAAATCCTGTCAAATAAAAACAACCTTGTTTTGAACTGCAAAAACTACGGTACAGTCAAGCAGACATCGAAAGCGGCTTACTACGCCGGTGGTATTGTCGGCTGGCAGCGTGCGAACACCGTGGTTGCAGGCTGTGAAAACCACGGCGAAGTGACTGCCCTCAGTGCTGAAACATGGAGCGGCCTTGGAAATGGCAGCACGGCTGGCGGCATTGCTGCATTCTCGGCTGGGTACATTTCTGGTTGCTACAATGACGGTGCAGTGACGGCTGGTATGTATGTTGGCGGTATTGTCGGTAAAACACAGAGCGGCACTGTGGTAGAAAGCTGCTACAATGCTGGCACTGTTTCCGGCAATGCGGCGGAGGCAAACTGCGCGCTCGGCGGCATCGCTGGTAACATCAGTTCGGCTATTTTAAACAAGTGCTATAACGTTGGCACCTGCACACCGCAGGCGGAATCCACAACGACAAAATGTGGACTTCTTGTCGGCGTTTGCACAAACGCAAAAGAGCTGAACGGGAACTATTTCCTCGGTACGGAGCTGACGCAGGGATATGGTGAATACACCGCTGGTCAGACGCCTACCACCGTTATGATGATGGCGGTTGAAGATGCTTGGCTCAAATCGAGCAGCGCCGTAACGTTGCTCAACGACTATGACGAGCCGTACTCGCTCTATAAGGTGACATGGACTCGTGGTGAGAGCTATCCCGTTTTCAGCAAGACGGAAAAGATTCTCAGCCATTACGCGGAAATCAAATCCTTTACAGTCAATATTGATGGGAAGAACTATACCGGTACAATCAAAGGTACGGATATTTCCATCGTCCTCCCCACAGGCGTAACAAGCATTACGCCGACTATCACGATCAGTGACAACGCAACGGTTTCTCCGGCCAGCGGATCTGATGTTACCCTCAACAACGGAACTGCAACATTTGTTGTCACAGCTGAAAACAAAAAGCAGGTCACATACACGCTCCGTGCGAACATTCCCACCGAAGCGGCTGGGCTTGCTGCACTGCGAGTATATCTTCCGGCTTATGACATCCTCGCGGCATCGGATTTCAAACAGGAGACCAAGGCATATACTGCAAGCGTAAACGACACGAGAATTGCCACTGCGACCACGGATTTGACATTTAAGGTCATTCCGGCTACCAGTACGGCAACGGTCAAAGCAAGACTGAACGACGGTGATGAAGTCGATCTTACTGCGGTTGCCAGTATGGACAGAGGCACCAGCGGCCAGATCAGACTGTGGGATGCTGACAATGCAGACAAACGCCCGATCCATGCTGGTGCAAACACTGTTACCATTACCGTAACACCGGCTGGTGGTACAGAAAATGATGCGACTGTCTACACTCTAACGCTTAACGTTGTTCCTACACTCAGCGCTCTCAGCTTCACTGGCAACGAAAAAGAGCTGCCGCTGGATAAGACATTCAGCGCGGATGTGTTTGAGTATGCGATGGAAGTGCCGGATGATGTGTCTGAGCTGACGATCTCGGCGGTCGCCCGTATGACCGGCAAAGCCACTGTTACGCTGCCGCAGGGTACAAGCGAAGATGGCAAGCTGGATATCAGCAAGCTCAACAAAATCGAGATCAAGGTTGGCGACAGCGATACGCAGACAACCTATACGATTACGCTTAATAAGCGTGAGACGTATTCTGCGCAGATTGTCACCGACCCCACAGGTGCCGCTATCAGCGTCAAGCCCGCAAGCGGTGATGCTGTAACACCGGATGCAAATGGCGTCTATAAGCTATTTGTAAATGAAACCTATACAGTAAAGGCTACAAAACCGGGTTATGTCACTGCAACGGCAACTATCAGAAGTGCAGCCGACCTTACAAATGGCAAGCTGACGATCAAGCTGACACCTGTGAACAATCCGCTTCCGGATTACGACGGTGACTGGACTAGCTTCCGTGGTTCGGATACCAACATGGGCATCGTGTCTGCGCAGACACCGATCAGCGCGGCTGATACCGAAGAATATTGGGTTACGGATGGCTCTGGTTCCTATTCCAGCTCTGTTACACCGCCGTTGATTATCAATGGCTATCTGTATGTGCAATCCGGCAGAAAAGTTTTGAAGATTGATCCGAACAACGGCAGTGTGGAAGCTACGGGGGCGCTTATTGGAAGCAGTTCCTTTACGACTAATCCTCTTGGATACGGCGATGGCATGATCTTCGCAGCGATTGATGGCGACGACGGTAACGGTTGTATTCAAGCGCTAAATGCTGAAACACTTCGGTCACTTTGGATCAGCGAAAAAGTTTCCGGCCAGATGATTTCGCCCATTACTTATCATAATGGTTACATTTATACTGGCACATGGAACAGCGAAACTGAAACCGGCACATATTTTGCACTGCCAGTAACCGACCAAAATACGAGCAGCACGAACGAAACACAGGATGTGCTCTGGCGTGTCACACACAAAGGCGGCTTCTATTGGGCGGGCGCTTACGCAACGGATAAGTATGTTGTATTTGGCTCCGATGACGGTTCCGGAGAGACGAGCAGCAGTGCAAGTGCAGTGCTTTATTCGGTTGATCCTTTGACCGGACGTACAATCAGCACCTTGACCGGTATTGTTGGCGACATCCGATCTACCATTGCTTATGACAATGGCTATGTGTACTTCACGACCAAGGGCGGTTATTTCTATAAAGCCGCAGTCTCCAACGATGGAACACTTTCCAACCTGACATCTTTCAAGATGGCTTACATGGCGACTGGAACGCCGGTGGTCTATGGCGGCGTAGCCTTTGTGACTTGTGGTGGTGCAGATCAGTTTAACAGCACTGGTACTGTATACGCAGTGAACATAGCTACGATGGAAGAAATCGGCAAGGCTACAACACCGGCGTATGTGCAGGCAAGTATGCTGCTCTCGACAGCATATGAAAGCAGTGGAAAACTCTATCTGTATGCTGCTAACAACGGCGTTACGGGTACAATCAGCGTTATTACCTATGACAAGGTCAAGCGTTCTCTGACTTGTGCAGATCTCTACACGCCAACGCCTGCAAATTCCAGCGACCCGAATGAATATTGCCTCTGCGCACCGATTTGCGACGCAAATGGTACGATCTATTTCAAAAATGACTCTGGTCGTCTGTTTGCTATCCGCTCTAAGGCCGCTGAAGCAGGTCATGCCATTACGGTGCTTACGACCGAAAACGGCACTGTTACAACAGATAAGCAGCGTGCAACAGCCGGTGAGACTGTTACCGTCACGATCACTCCGGCACTTGGCTATCAGCTCAAGAGTCTAAAGATGAACGATCAGCCGCTTACCGTCACGAACGGCAAAGCAACGTTTATCATGCCGGATGCCATCGCTGTATTGGATGCAGAATTTGAGAAATCGTCCAGCGCTGTGGATGAGTTGAGACAGGCCATGCTGGATCTGACGATCACAGATGCCAGCAAAGCTACCTACGATGCGATTGAGGCAATTAAAGCCGCACGCAACAATCTGACTGCGGCTGAAAAAGCAGAAATCGAGGATGATTATAAAGCGTTCCTGCAAAAAGCAGAAGCATTTAATAATTATCTTGATGAAGCAAAAACGGCTGCAATTAAGGAAATCAACGACTATGTAAATAGCCTTGATAAGAGCAAATATTCCGAAAAGAACTGGACTAAGATCAAGGATCTCCAGAGCACAGCAATTCGGAATATCAACAAGGCTCCCTACACAGAGGAGATCGACCGAATTGTAGCAAATGCGCTGGATGAAATCAAAGCGGTAAAGGCCGGTGAAATCACCGTCACATTCCGCCTCGTCGGTGCTTTGGAGGCAACGCAGGACGTGAACCTGACGACCGACAGCTATCTGCCCGAATACGTCACATGGATTCCGACAACGACGTATTCTTTGGATGCTGGCGCAACAGTCTATGATGTATTCATGGAGGCGCTTAAGGATGCTGGCATCAGCCAAGTTGGTGCAGATAGCAACTATGTTCGGACAATCTATGCGCCGACCTGCCTTGGCGGTTACGCGCTCAGTGAGTTCACAAACGGCAAGCGCTCCGGTTGGATGTATACAGTAAATGGTAGCCACCCTAATCAGGGCCTCAAAAAGTGGGAACTCCACGACAAGGATGTTGTGGTTTGGCACTATGTCAATGACTACGCGCACGAGGTTGCAGACTGGTTCAACGACCCGCAATATCCGGCTCTTGGCGATGGCACTTACTATAACGGCTGGCTTCGTGCGGCAGACATTACGCCGGAACGCTATGTTGAACAGCTCCTTGGTAAGATCTTGACTGTTGGGGAACATGGTAAAGCCGAACCCAAACTGACATTCCAGCATATCGGCAAGTCTGTCACCTTTACATTTACGCCGGATAAGGGTTATAAAGTCAAGGATGTAAAGGTTAATGGCAAGTCTGTCGGTGCAGTTACGACCTATACGGTGGACAAACTTACGGTATCGACCAGAATTGAAGTCGAGTTTACGGATGGCAAGCTGCCGTTCATGGACGTACACGAAAACGACTGGTTCTATGACGATGTTGCCTTTGCGTATAACGAGGGCCTTTTTGCAGGTACCAGCAACACGACGTTCTCTCCGAATGCCAGCATGACGCGTGCAATGCTCGTCACGGTTCTCTATCGCTTGGATGGTAAACCCACAGTATCCGGTAGAAGTGGCTTCTCGGATGTTCAGATCGGTAGCTATTATGAGGATGCCGTGACGTGGGCAGCCAACAATGGTATTGTCAACGGCACCAGCACTTCCACGTTCTCTCCGAACGCAAACGTCACCCGTGAGCAGATGGCGGCTATCCTGTATCGCTACGCGCAGTACAAGAAGTACAATACCACCGCAAGCTCCAGCTTGAATAGCTTCTCCGACTATGCAAGCGTGTCCGGCTATGCTGTGACAGCAATGCAGTGGGCAGTTGCAGAAAAGTTGGTCAACGGCAGCGCTGGTAAGCTCATGCCGACCGGCAACGCCACCCGTGCACAGGTTGCAGCCATCCTCCACAGATTTGTCGAGAATGTAGCAACCACCAAATAACACCTTGCAGCACAGGACTGCCCCCTTTTGGGGGCAGCCCTGATTGCCGCATTTATAGGGGGATTAAAATATGAAGCAAATTCGCAAGTTTGCAGCGCTTATTTTAGTGCTTTCCGTCCTCTTTTCGCTGACCGTTCCTGCGTTTGCGGTGTCCAGCGTTCAGAGTGAAGTGCAGGGCAGCGCTGCTTATATGGTATCTGCTGTCAAAGCACCAGAAGTCGGCTCCATCGGTGGTGAATGGGCAATCATCGGACTTGCCCGTTCCGGCTACTCCGTCCCAAACAATTACTATGAAGATTACTATGCGCGCGTGGAGAAGTACGTTAAGAACTGCTCCGGCGTGCTGCATGATAGAAAATATACGGAGTATTCCCGTGTGATCCTCGCACTGACAGCCATTGGCAAGGATCCGTCGAACGTCGCAGGCTACAATCTGCTCACACCGCTGGGCGATTTTGAAAAAACAATCTGGCAGGGCCTGAACGGTCCTATCTGGGCGCTTATCGCCTTGGATTCTGGCAATTACGATATTCCGAAAAACACTGCCGCAAAGACGCAGGCCACGCGCCAGCTCTATATTGATGAAGTCTTGAACAATCAGATGTCGGATGGCGGTTGGAATCTCACGGGCATTGGTGATTCTGATCCTGACATGACAGCGATGGCATTGCAGGCGTTGGCAAAATATCAGGACCAGAAAGCAGTAAAAACCGCAACAGATAAAGCACTGACCTACCTTTCTAAAGTGCAGGACAGCAAGGGTGGCTATGCCTCGTGGGGCACCACGAATGTAGAATCCGTCGCACAGGTCATTGTCGCACTCTGTGAGCTGGGGATTTCTCTGGATGACAGCCGTTTTGTGAAAAGCGGTCACACTCTGACGGAAAATCTTCTCTCGTTCCGTCAATCGAACGGTGGCTTTTATCATGTCCTCGACGGTTCAGACGGCAATAATCAAATGTCCTCGGAACAGGGATTCTATGCACTTGTCGCCATTGATCGCATGGGGAATGGGAAAAACAGCCTGTACCGTATGGGTGACGTGACGAAGGATACCTCAAAACCCAACACGAGCGTCAGCAAAGGTAATGTGGACGCTTCGGTGAATGTCCCCAGCGTGACCGCCCCCGGTACAACGTTCTCGGACATCAAAAATCATGCCAACAAAGCCGCCATTGAAGAACTTGCGTCCCGCGGCATCATCAACGGCATGGGCAAGGGCACATTTGCCCCGAATAAGACTATGACACGCGCAGAATTTGCCGCCATCGTCACCCGCGCCCTTGGTCTGCCCGCAAAGGACACAAAGGCCTTTACGGATGTTCCGTCCTCAAAATGGTACGCCGGTTACATCGGCACAGCCAACAGCAGCGGCATCGTCAACGGCGTTGGCAGCGGCAAATTCAATCCGGATGGCACGATCACCCGACAGGAGGCCGCCGCAATGGTTGCCCGCGCCGCAAAGCTGTGCGGCCTTGATACGTCGATGGATGCGGCAGCGACAAAGGATATGCTTGCACAGTTCGGAGATTACCGGAGTGTTGCGTCCTGGGCAAAGGAACCGATGGCGTTCTGCTACTCCGTCAATATTCTCGACCAGAGCGACCTCAATATCGAACCCACAAAAGCGATTCTGCGCTGCGAGATCGCACAGATGCTTTACAATATGCTGTCGGTAGCGGAGTTGATTTAACATGACATTTTGGCAAAAAAACAAATTGAAAATCATTGTTCCGGTTCTGATCGTTCTGGTGCTGGCTGCGGCCTTTGTCTTTGGCGACCGGAATATGCCGAAACCGAAAGACACATCAGAACAGCCGACTATCGCCGCTCCGGTGGAGACACCGGAGCAGGATGCAGCGGAGGCAGATACGCCGAACAATATTGAAACAGAACCGGCAGAGATACCAACTGAAAGTACGCCAGAACGGTCTGACGAGCCGCAGGCGAACGAACTTGCGCAGCCTGATACTGAGCAGCCGGAATACGTCTCGCCGGAGGAAGTTCAGGCAAGCGCGTCCGGTGAATACGAAGAAGTCAACGGTATGCTAATCGACACTGGCACGGGTAAAGATAAATATCAGACGGACCCTGTGCCGGATGGAAAACCCATCCCGGTCGAGCCGGAAGATATAGAAATTGGCGATACGGAATATACCTGTACACTCTCGATCTCCTGCGCCACGATTCTCGACAACATGGATTTATGTGACCCGGAAAAAGTGGAGCTTGTGCCGGAGGATGGCTGGATTTTGAAGCCTATGACCGTTATGTTCTATGAGGGCGAAAGCGTATTCAATGTTTTGCAGCGGACGTGCAAGCAGCAGAAAATTCACATGGAGTTTTCTAACACGCCGATCTACAATTCCGCTTATATCGAGGGCATTCACAATCTCTATGAGTTCGATGTAGGCAACCTCTCCGGCTGGATGTACAAGGTCAATGATTGGTTTCCCAACTACGGATGCAGCCGGTATTTGTTGCAGGACGGCGATGTGATCGAGTGGGTCTATACCTGTGATCTTGGTTATGATGTGGGCGGCGGCTACGCAGTTGGCGGTGAATGAGAAACAAGGACGCTTTTTCGGGATACCATCCCGCAATCAATTTCTTATACTTCGCGCTGGTGCTGCTCTTTTCGATGTGCCTGATGCACCCGGCCTATCTGGCAATCTCGCTGGCCGGGGCATTGGCCTATGACATTACCCTGAAAGGCCGGAAAGCGGTGCGGTTTGCCGTCATAGGACTTCTCCCCATGGCGGCGCTTGCCGCGCTCGTCAATCCGGCCTTTAACCATGAGGGCGCGACGATTTTGACGTATCTGCCCTCCGGCAATCCGCTGACGCTGGAGTCCATGCTCTACGGCGTGGCGGCGGCCGTCATGTTGGCAAGCGTTGTCTTGTGGTTCGCCACCTACAATGAGATTATGTCCTCGGACAAGTTTGTCTACCTGTTCGGGCGCGTCATTCCGGCACTGTCGCTCGTGCTATCTATGGTGCTGCGCTTTATTCCAAAATTCAAGACGCAGATGCAGACGGTCAGCGAAGCGCAGGCGTGCATCGGCAGAGATACAAAAAACGGCAGTGTGTTCCGTCGTGCCGGAAACGCCGTCAAAATCTTCTCGATCATGGTAACGTGGAGCTTGGAAAATGCAATCGAAACGGCAGATTCCATGCGTTCACGCGGCTACGGTCTGCCCGGGCGCACGGCATTTTCGATCTATCACTTTGACGATAGAGACAAGTCTGCGCTTGTATGGCTGATTTTCTGCGGCACATATATTATTTCCGGCTGGATGGCGGGTGGAACGTATTTCCGATACTATCCCACAACCAAAGGCATTGTGTTCACACCCATGACTGTGAGTTTTATGCTCGTCTATCTCGCACTGGTATTGACACCGGTGATTCTCGACCGAAAGGAGGATCGGCAATGGCAGTCTTTACAATCCAAAACCTAAATTTTGCGTACCCGGAACAAGCGAAGAACGCAATTTCCGACTTGTCATTGTCCATCCAGCCGGGCGAGTTCCTTGTTCTTTGCGGTCCCTCCGGTTGCGGCAAAAGTACGCTGCTCCGGCAGCTCAAAACCGTTCTTGCGCCGCATGGACGCAGAAGCGGTGAAATCCTGTTTGACGGAAAAAAGCTCGACGAATTATCCCAGCGCGAACAGGCTGAAAAAATCGGCTTCGTGCAGCAAAGTCCCGAAAATCAGATTGTAACCGATAAGGTTTGGCATGAGTTGGCGTTCGGCCTGGAATCCCTAGGTTATGACACGCCGACCATCCGCCGCCGCGTGGCGGAAATGGCATCGTTTTTCGGGATTCAGGAATGGTTTTACAAGCCGGTCACGGAGCTGTCTGGTGGGCAAAAGCAGCTTTTGAATCTCGCGTCCGTTATGGTACTTCAACCAAAAGTCCTGATCCTCGACGAACCGACGAGCCAGCTCGACCCCATTGCCGCGTCGGACTTTCTTGCGACGCTCGGCAAAATCAACCGCGAGCTGGGAACGACCGTCCTCCTGACCGAGCATCGCTTGGAGGAGGCGTTTGGCTTTGCGTCGCGCGTCGCCGTGATGGACGACGGCAAGCTCCTTTGCACCGGCACGCCCGCCGAAGTGGGTGCGGAGCTGAAAAGCAGTGGAAACGCGATGTTCCTCGCCATGCCCGCCGCCATGCGCATCTGGGCGGCGACGGATTCTGACACAGCTTGCCCGGTCTCCGTCTGCGACGGACGGAACTGGCTACTCGACTATGCCAAGACGCATGAACTGCAATCCGTTCCAGAAGAAAACAAAAATGCGCCGGACTCGGAAACCGTTGTCTCAGCGCAAGAATTGTGGTTCAAGTACGACAAAGACCTGCCTGATGTGGTCAAGGGCTTGTCGCTGGAGCTGCACAAGGGCGAATTTTTCGCGCTGCTCGGTGGCAACGGCACAGGCAAAACAACGTCTATGAAGCTCCTTGCCGGACTAAAAAGGGCGTATCGCGGCGAGCTAACCATCACTGGCAGCGTCGGGATGCTGCCGCAGAATCCACAGGCATTGTTCATCAAATCCACTGTCCGCGAGGATTTGTTGGAGATTCTTCCAAAAGCGGAGCGAAAATCCGACCGGCTGGCGCAGGTCGTTTCCCTCTGCAAGCTGGCGGAGCTTTTAGACCGTCACCCCTACGACCTTTCCGGCGGTGAACAGCAGCGCGCGGCGCTGGCGAAAATCCTGATCCTGAACCCCGACATTCTGCTCCTTGACGAGCCGACAAAGGGTCTGGACGCGGAGTTCAAGCAGACGTTCGGGCAGATTCTCCGCACACTCCAAGCGTCCGGTGTGGCGATTTTGATGGTCAGCCACGATGTTGAGTTCTGCGCGAAGTACACCGACCGCTGCGCCCTGTTCTTTGACGGCAATATCGTCACAGAATCCGAACCCAAGACGTTCTTCTCCGGCAACAGCTTTTATACGACTTCCGCGAACCGCATCGCGCGGGACGTGCTGCCCGAAGCTATCACGCCCGAAGATGTGATCGTGGCGTGCGGCGGCGCGGTCGAGCCGGAACCGGTGTTACGGGAGTACCAGCGCATCCCGCCCGCACCGGAAAAGGAAGCGCAGGCAGTGAAAAAACTCCCGGTCTGGCGCAAAGTCCTTGCCGCTGTGTCCGGCATTGTGTCGCTGGTACTCATTGTGCAGGCCATCGGCGTAACCGATCTGACAAAGCTCGTGGACGCGGGCGGACTGACGAATCTCGCGGGCGACCAACTGAAGCTCTACGGCATTTTGCTTCTTTCGCTGCTTGTCTTTGCGCTCTCGATCAGCCGCAAGGCAGACAGGCCGGATTATCTGATTCAGACGCCCGTGGAAAAACGGAAGCTTCGAAAGCGCACCGTGATTGCAACGCTGCTCATCCTGCTTTTAATTCCGCTGACGCTGTTTGTCGGCGTGTACTACTTCGCGGGGCGGAAATACTACTTCATTTCACTGCTCATCCTGCTCGAATGTATGCTGCCGTTTTTCCTCATCTTCGAAAGCAGAAAGCCGCAAGCACGCGAATTGGTGCTCATTGCCGTTCTGGTCGCGCTGAACGTTGCAGGGCGCGCCGCATTCTTCGCGCTCCCGGAGTTTAAGCCCGTCGTGGCGATGACAATTTTGGCAGGCGTGGCCTTTGGCGGTGAAACCGGATTTCTCGTTGGCGCGATGACCATGCTGGTCTCGAATATGCTGTTCTCCCAAGGTCCATGGACGCCGTGGCAGATGTTTTCGATGGGAATTATCGGCTGGTTGGCCGGTGTCTTGTACCGCAAGGGTGTCCTCCGCCGTAGCCGCCTGAGCCTTTGCATCTTCGGTGTAATCTGCTCGACCATCGTGTATGGCGGCATTATGAATCCCGCATCTGCCCTCATGTGGTCAAATACAGTCAACTTGAAAATCATTTTAAGCTACTACATCACCGGCATCCCAGTCGATCTGGTGCGCGCTGTTGCCACGTTCTTCTTCCTCTGGCTCGGCGCGGAATCGATGCTCGAAAAGCTCGACCGGATTAAAGTTAAGTACGGCTTGGCAGAGTAAGCAGCTTCCCGAAATAGCGGCAAACTAAAACCGAAATACAAGGATGTGACCGAATGATTTTGAACAGACATCAAAGAACTGAGAAATACGTTGAATAGACGAAAACCGCAAGGCAACTCATGTGAGAACCCTTGCGGTTTTCTTTTCCTATCGTGGTAATTGCGATAGCTATATTCCTGCCATTGTATCACTTTTTCAGTTCATCTGCGCGCAAACACAGGTCAATATACTTTTGCGCCTCTGCTTCGCTCTTTCCGGCGAAAAAATCTGTTACACATTTTGGCATTTCCCGCAGGATGTCATCATAAAAAACAACACCATCTAAACTGATGTTCATTTCTCTGGCAAGCAGAGCGACGGTTTCAAAGCGCGGATTGCTTCGGCAGTTTTCAATTTCAATGATAGTGCGTGAACACATACTGAGCTTTTCGGCCAATTCGATTTGTGTTATCTTCTTTGTTTCCCGTTTTTCGCGGAGCTTTTTGGCGAAAAGATCAATATAGTTCATTCGGAATCACCTCTACTGTATTGTATGGTGAGCCGTAGTTCATATAAATATACATATAAATCATATCTAGTGAGCTATAAATCATAAATGCGACGGGAGCTGTTTTATGACCATATGGACGCATAGGATGCCTAGAGGAAACTACTAAAAAGCGCATTCGATATGTAGAATGTAAAATTACTCGTATATCCCCGTGCGAAAGAGCTCTGAGCATTTTAACGACTCATACTGCGAGACATGAGTCAAAGCTCCCTCTAAATACATTTAGATTCATATCCGTCGTTTTTTCTAACGCGACAAATGCTCCTAATCTTGTCTCGTGCAATGACAGCACTTGTATCGGCTACTATGCCTGTGCGAGTGCTGTTTTGTTTTTAGAGCCTTGCTTCTCTGTCGGTTGCCGCTCCCCGCCGTACCCATTCAGATTCATCCGTTTCAAAAAATCTGAATGAGGTACACAAGATGAAAGAAATCAATTTGCGGGAGTATTACCCGTTTTATAACATGGATGTTTATCTGGAAGTGTCTGATGAAATCGCCGGTCAGCTCGACCGCTTCAAGCTGGATGAGGAAGCGCACCGCGTTCGTGTCCTGCGCGCAAAGGCGTATTTCTCGTTGGATCGCGGCGATGGAATTGAAAAGGACGCCTTGCAGAAACCGCCGCAGCCGTTGGAACTGATTTTGAAAGCGGAGCAGGCAGAACGCTTGGACACCGCGCTCCGTTCTTTGAGTGATCGCCAGCGCCGCCGACTTCTGGCATTCTATCTGGATGGTAAGAGCAAATCACAGATTGCCAGAGAGGAGGGTGTCAGCGAGAATAGCATCCGTGAAAGTATTCAAAGCGGTTTGACGTGCTTGAAAAAAACTTTGAAAAATTTCTGAGCATACCCTCGAAATTGCCGCTTTTTTGTACTGGTATATGAGAAGCAGTTTGCACTGCTCCCATGTACCTTGAAAACCGCATAGACATCGTGATAAGTGAAGTTTCCGATTGACCTTTTCGGCCTGTACCGCCATGACGGTGGGATGCCCGCAGCTTGCGGGCATCCCATTCGAGCGATCCATGCAGACCGGCTCTGCGCGTGGCAGCGTTTGAGCAGTTCACTCGGAAACCGAGCCTCCTGCTACGGCCTCCCACTGACTTGAGGGGGATTCCTGCGGCGTGCGTGAGCCTTACAAGCCACGGTGCTGCGGGAATGGGTTTGTTTTGCCAAGAACAGCTTATGACGGTCCCAGAGGCGCAGCGCGCCTCTCGCCGGGGGATGAGAGAAATACGGCAAACATTCGACATACTTCAAGCAGCCGCACCGACGTGCTATCGTATGTAATACGATTACAAAAACACTCGGTGCGGCTGATTTGTACTTAATATTTTCGGATAGGAGGCCAGATATGCCAGAATCCGCTATTGCTTTTTCGGTTGATGGATTTGAAGTTTCTGCAACTTTTGCAGAGCGTCACAATTCGGCAACTGTCGATCAGATCAAACAGATTTTGATTTCCTCATTTGCAGCGAACACACTGACCGCAGAATCTCGTAACATCCTTGCACTACCTACTGCACAGAGATATGATACTGATGGTAAACACGATGAACCTTGAAAAATACATATTGACGCATTGATTCAAGTTCTCCGTTTTATAGCGTCTATAAAATTGAGAAAGGATGAATCAAGACAATGGATAATTCAATTTTGAAAGGAAATCGAGTCGCTTGCTTATACAGAGTGTCTACCGACAAACAGGTGGACTACAACGATAAGCGCCAAGCGGATATTCCCATGCAGCGAAAAGAGTGTCATCGTTTCTGCGAAAAAATGGGCTGGACAATCGTTCATGAGGAACAAGAGGACGGCGTATCCGGGCATAAGGTCAGAGCCGAAAAACGGGACAGACTGCAAATCATCAAAGAGCTTGCGAAGCAAGGTAAATTTGATATTCTGCTTGTGTATATGTTTGACCGCATTGGAAGAATCGCGGATGAAACACCCTTTGTGGTTGAATGGTTTGCCAGAAACGGCATCCGGGTCTGGAGCACACAGGAGGGGGAGCAGCGTTTTGATAGTCACACGGACAAGCTCACCAACTACATTCGTTTCTGGCAGGCTGACGGGGAAAGCGAAAAGACCTCGATGCGCACCAAAACCGCCCTCGGACAGCTTGTCGAGGACGGCGGTTTCAAGGGCGGGTTTGCGCCCTATGGGTACGATCTTGTAAAGAGCGGACGCCTCAATAAACGCAAACATGAGGTCTTTGAGCTGGTCATCAACGCGGCTGAGGCCGTTGTAGTACGGATCATTTTTAACAAATATGTGTATGAGGGTTTTGGTGCGCAGAGAATTGCTACATATCTTAACAATCTCGGCTATCGAGCACGGACAGGAAAGATGTGGCATCATGCGACGATCCGCGGTATCCTTTGCAATCCGACGTATACCGGCGTGCTCCGATGCGGAAACAGCCGATCCAAAGTTCTGCCGCACTTGCAGATTATTACGCCGGAGCTGTTCGATGCTGCACAGAACATTCGCACAGCTCGTGCCAACGCAATCGAGCAGGAGAATCATGTGCCGCTGAACACAAGAGGTCAATACTTGCTGGCCGGGAATGTGTTTTGCGGACATTGCGGTTCTCGTCTTTCGCTTACGACCAACGGAAAGGCCTACCCTTGCAAAGAAGATCCCAACCGCGGTGTAAAGCGTGTGCGGTATATCTGCTATGGCAAAACCCGGAAACAAACAGAATGCGATGGACAGACAGGCTACACGGCTCATATTCTGAATAACATCATTGATAAAGTGGTGCGGCAGATTTTTGAACGAATGAAATCTGTACCGAGAAGCGAGGTAGTAGGTATCCGTTACCAAGAAAAGATTGCAGAGCAAAAGGCGCTGCTTCGCAGCACGAAAGCTGATTACACAAAAGCTGCTGCCGAACTGGATGCCTTGAAATCAGAGGTTGTGAAAGCTATCAAGGGTGAAAGTAGTTTCTCAAAGGAATTGCTTGCAGATTTAATCTCTGATGCCGAAAAGAACTGCCAAGCACTGCAAGCAGCATTTGAAAAAGCACAGGCAGACTATGATGCAGGAGAGGAAACGCTTCAATCTCTGAACAGTCAATACGATGAAATGATTTCTTGGGCAGAAATGTACGACAGTGCCAGCATGGAAGCAAAGAAAATGATAGTAAGCAGCCTGATTCGCCGGGTAGACGTATATCGCGGCTACCGGCTGCATATTGATTTCAATATTAACTTGGGGCAATTCAGCGCTGGACTGGATACTGCCGAAATTGCCGCATAAAACAAAAAACCCGTTTCACGAAGAAACGAGTTTTTCGTTGCTTCTTACCGAAGTTGGTGGAGATAAGCGGGATCGAACCGCTGACCTCATGACTGCCAGTCATGCGCT
>ERZ791736.252-NODE-252-length-16243-cov-4.184519_pt1 | contig 16243 bp, 11 predicted proteins | sample MGYA00509940_ERZ791736 | MGnify/ENA primary metagenome ERZ791736 (study PRJEB30046, sample SAMN00792014) | human gut metagenome | study: EMG produced TPA metagenomics assembly of the A metagenome-wide association study of gut microbiota in type 2... | reverse complement strand
ATGTATTATTGTTGGTCTACCATGTGCACAGTTAAATGGATTCTCGCACTTTTTTAACCTTTCAATTAAAGTCTTCATTTCTTCCATAGAGATTGGATCACCTGCTTTAATAGACGCTTTACATGCCATCATTGCAGATATACTATCATTAAATCTTTCTAAATCAAAATTCTTATTCATAGTTATTATCTTTTCTAGGCAGTTCTTGATAAATACTTCTTCTAAGCCTTCTTTAAACCAAGTAGGATGTGCTTTAACAATAAATGAATTCATACCAAATTCTTCAATATCAATACCTAGACTTTTTATAAAATCCATGTGTTCTTTTATTATTAAAAATTCTTCCTTAGGATATTCTAAATTTATTGGAAATAACATACTTATTGTATCTTTAGTAGGATTTGCCATTGCTTTTTTATATTTTTCATAATTTATTCTTTCAGCCGCAGCATGTTGATCCATCAAATACATTCCCTTTTCACTATGACATACAATATATACACCAAGTACTTGTCCAACAGGTTCCATAAGTGGGAACTCTCTTTTTTGTTCTTCTTTGGTTTCTGTTGGCTGATAATTATAATCATTTTCTTCTTCCTTTATAATATTATCATTAGATGAAAAATCAAGTACATATTCTTTTACTTCTTTTTTTTCTTCCTCATTAACATTAATAGTTTCTACTATATTATCAACTTTTACGCTAGAATTATCTACTGTAGGCGCTAAAAAATGAGAATTTAATGCTTCTTTAATCTTTTCAAAAACTAAATTTTTTAAATCATCAAAATTACTAAATTTAATATCCATTTTTGATGGATGAACATTAACATCTGTTAATGATGGATCAACATCAATATTTAAAACTACTACTGGATACCTATTATCAAATTTATATTTATGATATGCATCATTTATTACTTTATTAAGTTCTGAATTTCTAACTACTCTTCCATTTACAATAGTTATTATATGATTTCTATTAGACTTAGTAACTTCAGGAAGTGATACATAACCATATACTTCATAATCATTTGTTTCACCTTTAACTAGGAGCATTTTTTTAGAAGTTTTAACTCCATATATATCATTTATTGTCTTAAGTAAATTACCACTTCCACTAGTTTTAAGTACAACATTTCCGTCATTAATAAGTGTAAATCTAATATTTGTATGAGATAGAGCTTCTCTACTTACAACCTGCGTAACATTAGCAAGTTCCGTATATAAACTATTTAAATATTTAAGTCTAGCAGGTGTATTATAAAATAAATCTTTTACTTCTATAATAGTCCCTCTTCTCATTTCACCATTTTCTTTTTTTACTAAATCTCCTGCTTCAAGTGTATAAATAACGCTATCTACTCCATCACAAGAAGATATAACCACATTTGATACACTTGCGATTGATGGAAGTGCTTCACCTCTAAATCCTAATGTATTTATATTAAATAAATCATCTTCATCTTGAATCTTACTAGTTGCATGTGAACCAAAACAAAGAAGTGCATCATCTTTGTCCATTCCAATACCATTATCAGTTACTTTTATTGATTTTACACCTGATGATTTCAATTCTATTTTAATTTCAGTACTTTTAGCATCAATACTATTTTCTACAAGTTCTTTAACAACTGATGCACATTTTTCTACTACTTCACCAGCCGCTATTTTATTTGCGAGTGATTCACTCATTACTCTTATTTTTCCCATTTACTTCACCTGTCTTTAAATAAATTATAACATAATAAAAGATAATAATCACTAGTTATTATCTTTAAAATTATCATTTGATTTTAATACTTTTAAGAAAGGTTTCTCTTCTGTATATTCTGATTTATCTTTTGCTTTTTTAGAATCAATATTTTGTTTTTTATAAATTTCTTTTATTATTGAATCAATTATAATTAATGATGTATGAGTAATATCTATATCTGTTGTATCAATATCAATTGATTTAGAACTATCTATAAAAGCTAATTTAGGAAATAATTCACTAATGCTTTTATTTTTTTGAATTAAATATTCAACAACTACTTTGTTATCCCTATTAACAATATCTTCTAAACCAGCACTCATAATATATATTTGGTCAACCTCATTTAAGTCATTTTCTAATTCAAACATTTTTGATCTAAATTCGCTACTAGTCATTTTTCTTTCATCATATAAACTTTGATAATAAAAATAATTATCAATAAGACCATTTTCCATAATGATTATATTTGGTTTATCTTTTCTTGCTTGTTCCAAGCTTTTTTTGGTTGCTAAAACAGATTTCTCATTTAATTTAAACTTTGATATATTTCTTAAATCTTTATATGTTAAATTAGATATTGGATCTTCTAATAACTCTACTTTAATATTGGATCTTTCAAAAAAATCTTTAATAAGTTTTATACACTCTGTTTTACCAGTATTAGGTAAACCACATAATTCTACTACATATGGTTCTTGATTTTCTTTTTGAATATTATCATAAATATTCTTTTTCTTAATACATAGCTTTTTTATTTTCTCTATTTTTTTAATAACACTATTATCTTCTATATTGTATTTTTCCATACTTTTGCCCCCTGTGATTACAATATTATATATTCATAATATCAAAAAAAAAGAAAGAATTCAATAATTATTTTTAATAAAGCATAGAATTAAAAAAAAGTACTGAGCAAATTTGACATTGTAAACAAAAGTACATCAACTATCATACCAATTATAAATCTATTTTACTTTGAATCTTCATCTTTTAAATATTCTCTTAATGACTGAACAACTTCTTCTGGAAGTACTTTCTTTAATTCTTCATCACTAGCATTTTTTATACCTGTTAAATTTTTAAATTCTTTAATTAATGCTTTTCTTCTTTTTTCACCTATTCCAGGAATATTATCTAGTACTGATGAAAGTGATCCTTTACTTCTTATTTCTTTATGATAACTAATCGCAAATCTATGAACTTCTTCACTTATTTTTTCTAAGAAATGAAATAAATTACTATCCTTTTCTATTTCAATTTCTTTTTCATCTGAAACAAGCGCACATATTCTATGTTTATCATTCTTTTGCATACCATAAACAGGTATATCTAAACATAAATTATCAAGTATTTCTTTACATGCATTTATTTGAATAAGTCCACCATCAACTAATATTAAATCTGGTTTAATTAAACTATCATTAATAACTCTTGAGTATCTTCTTTCTATTACTTCTTGCATTAGGTGATAATCATCTTTTGCATCACCTTTTATTTTATATTTTCTATAATCTTTTTTACTTGCTCTTCCATCTACAAATACAACCATACCACTTACAGTATAGGTACCAAATAAATGTGAGTTATCAAATGATTCAATCCTATGAATAGTAAATCCTAACTTTTTACTTAATTCTTCATTTGCTTTTACACTTCTATCTAAATCATTTTTTATCAAATCAAATTTTTCCATTATTTTTATTTTAGCATTTTCTTCTGCCATATCTATTAAATGTTTTTTTACTCCTTTACTTGGAGATAATACTTTTACACCTAGTGCATCTGATAAAAGATCTAAATCTAAAAAATCTGGTACAAGAATTTCTTTAGGTAAATTATTATTTTCATAAAATGATAATATAAAGTTATTTAAACATTCTTCTTTTTCTTCATTTTGTTCATAAATATAACTATTTCTTTCAACTAATTGTCCACTTCTAGAATGAAATACCTGCATAGATATATAACCTTTATATTCATAAGCATTAAATATATCTCTATTTACATTATCAGTTAAATCTATTTTTTGTTTTTCAAGTACTTTATCTATATAATCTAATAATTCTTTTATTTCTCCTGCCTTTTCAAAATTTAATTTTTCTGATGCGTCATACATATCTTTTTTTAACTTAATTACTATATCATTATAATTACCATTTAAAAAGGAAGTTATTTCTTTTACCATTTCTTCGCATTTTTCTTTATCTACATTTTTAGTACAATATCCAAGACATTCACCTATATGATAATATAAACATGGTTTATCAGGAAATGTTTTACATTTTCTAAGAGGATATATTCTATTTAACATGTTTACAATGCTTCTTGCGGCATATGAACTAGGATATGGTCCAAATAATTTAACATCTTTTTTTACTCTTTTATGCCTTGGTCTTACAATATCAAGTTTTGGATACGGAATAGTTGTAAGCGCTATATATGGATATGATTTATCATCTCTAAAAATAATATTATATTTAGGATCATATTTCTTTATTAAGTTAATTTCTAAAAGAAATGCCTCTTTTTCTGACTCTGTAACTATATACTCAAATGTTGATATATTTGAAACAAGTGCTTTTGTTTTACCTGTTTTTTCTCCTCTAAAATAACTACTTACTCTATTTTTAAGTATTTTTGCTTTACCTACATAAATAACCTTACCTGTATTATCTTTCATAAGATAACAACCTGGTTTTCTAGGTAATAATGCAAGTTTACTTTGTATATGTTTTTTTGTATTTTCATCCATATTAATCATTCCTTCTAAATTATTTTACCATATTTTTATAAATTATAGTATAATTGTTTTAGGTGAAAAGAATGTATATTATAGATAAGAATGCTGAAAATGAAATAATTATTAAAAAATCAAGATTTATTACAAAACTATATTATATTGAAGACGTAAATAAAGTTAATGATATTATTAATGAACTAAAAAAAGAATACAAAAAATGTACTCATATTTGTTACTCATATATTATAGGACCAAATGCTAAAGCAGTTGATGATGGTGAACCATCTGGTACAGCTGGTAAACCTATTTTAAATGTACTTCAAAAAAAAGATATGACTAATGTCTTATGTGTTGTCATTAGATATTTTGGTAGATCGGTGGTCTTGTTAGAGCATATACTAAAAGTGCATCAGAAGTAATAAAATTAGTTAATTTAATAGAAAAATAAAAATTAGGATTTTTCCTAATTTTTTTATTTATAACAATTAGTATTATTCTTTAAATTATCAGCAAAATTTGATATTCTTTTACTCATTACTTCTGTATCTTTTATTCCAAGTAAATACATAAGTTCCCAAGCATCATGATACGCTATTTTAACATCTGCAGATAAATTTTTACTTGTTTGATAATTTTTTATAGTATCTATTTCAGTTTTATAATAACTATTCATATAATCTAAATCATATATTAAATCAGAATCTATATAAGGCCTTAATTCATTTTTAAATGAAGTAGTACATTCTTTCATTTTAGTATCATCTTGTCTAAAAAACATTAGATCCGTACCAATATTATAACTACTATGATATTTATTTATCATTTCAATCATTGATTCTTTCACATCTATTGTTGTTCTATTTTCATCTTCATCTAAAGAAAACGTATATGGTCCCGTATATATTAAAGCATTATCATTTGTAATATACTTTTTCATGGTAACATAATACATAATTGTTACATTATTACTATTTTTAAGTAATTCTTCAAGCATATTTTTTTCATTATTGTTTTCATCGTAATAAGTTAATTTTGATAATGAACTAGGTATATCAAATTCTACTTCTAAACCTAATTTATTAGCGTATTTATATGCTGCCTTTGCAAAATTAATATATGCAAGTCTTCTTTTACAGTTTTTAGCATTCTCACTTTGACCGCCAATCCATTTTCCATAACCAAAATCTTCGTTTCCATTACCATAAAATTCTATATCATAATGCATACCTTCTACTCTAGCATTTATTTCGTTATTACTCATTTCATTATTGAATGATTTAATTTCATCTAAATAAGAATTTATTGTTCTTTCATATCCATCTTCTTTAATTGATGTAGGATCACCAATCAAATTATATATTTTTATACCTTTACTATTAGCATACACTATAAAATCTTTATATATATTAGATAAATACCCTGAATATAAAGGAATATATATTTTATTAATTCCATTTTCACTAAATAAATCTATTACTTTTTCTCTTAATTCTTTATTAGTAACATATTTAAGTTCATTTTCATAATCTATATTTACCCAAAACCAAGTAGATGCTTCAGACGATATAGTTGTATTGCATTTATCCTTTGTTACTCCAACAACTTTTTTAATATTTTTATCATTAAATTCTTTTTTTACACATAAATTTAACGAATCAGAATAAAATGCAAGTTTTATTTTACCATCACTATTTATAACTAAATTACCACTATCAGGACTAGTTCCTTTATATTTTAATTTTTCGTTATTTTTTAGTTTTCCGTTTTCAAATTCAAAATTATAATCACCTGTTATATTATTTTCAAAATAATAATATTTAGCAGAATCACTAATTCCATATGCTGAATCTATAAATGCTTCTTCTTTTGATTTATTTATAACATCTAATACTTTAGGGACAGCAATTACCATAATTACAGATAAAATAATTATAACCGCAAGTAATTCAATTAATGTAAATCCTTTTTCTCTTTTCATACTTTTCTCCATTTTCCTTAAAAAGAACCTAAAATTAATTTTTAAGTCCTTCTAATTTTACACTTACAAGTTTTGATACACCAGATTCTTGCATAGTAATACCATAAAGTACATCAGCATATTCCATTGTTTTCTTTTTATGTGTAATTATTATAAACTGAGTATCACCCTTGAATTCTTTTAAATATTTACCAAAATTATCTACATTTACTTCATCAAGTGCTGCCTCAACTTCATCAAGTATACAAAATGGTACTGGTCTTACTTTCAATATTGAAAATAATAACGCAATTGCAGTTAAAGTTTTTTCACCACCTGATAAAAGTGATATATGTTGTAATTTCTTTCCTGGTGGAAGTGCAATTATATCAATACCAGTTTCAAGAATATTAGATGGATCTGTAAGTTTAAGTTCTGCCTTACCACCATTAAATAATTTTCTAAATGTTTCATTAAATGCTTCTTTAATCTTATTAAATGTTGATGAAAATTTATCTTTCATTATGTCATCCATTTCAGTAATAATTTCTAAAAGAACATTTTCAGCATTCATTAAGTCTTCTTTTTGTTTATTTAAAAACTCATATCTTTCTTTTACTCTATCATACTCTTCTATCGCACCAACATTAACATCCCCTAGAGATTTTATTTCTCTTTTTAGAGTACTAACTATGCTTCTTGCTTCATCAGAATCAATTTCAAGGATATATTTTTCTTTTGCTTTTTCATAAGAAATAGAATAATCATTTGTAAGTATATTAAGTAAATTATCTATTTTAACATCTAATCTGTTAACTTTAATTTCATGACTCTTTAATTCTTCTTGAGCCTTATTATATTCTTGATTATTATTTTTAAGTGAAGACTCATTATTTATTAAATCTTCATTTTCTAGTTCAATTTTTTTATGAATTTGATTAATTCCAATATTTAATTCATCTCTTTTTTCTATTTCTTTATAATATTCATTTAATATTTTTTCTTCTTCATTAGTAATAACATTATTAACTATATTTTGATTATTAGATAATTCTGTCATTAAAGTACTTTTTTCATTTGTTAAATCATCTAATACATTATATTTATTCTTAAGTATTTCACTATTTGAATTTACACTAATAATTATAGAATTTTTTTCAAGTTCTAAATTAGTATAATTATCATCTACTTCATTAATTTTGTTTTCTATTTCTTTTATTTCAGAATCTAAAACATCAATGTCTTTTATTACATTTTCTAGTTCATATCTTTCACTTAGTATGCTACTCTTTTTAAGTGATCCACCTGTTATTGAACCACCAATATTTACAACTTCACCAGTCATTGTTACTACCTTATATCTATTTTTTAATTTCTTTGATATAAGATTTGCATTGTCTATATTATCAACGACAACAATTGTTCCAATAAGACTTAAAACAATATTTCTATACTTAGTATCATATTTTACTAAGTTAGATGCTATATCAACAAAACCATCCATAAACTTTATAGTTTCATAGCTTTCACTATCAATACTTCTTGGTTTTATTACACTTATTGGAAGGAAAGTTGCTCTTCCAAGATTATTATTTTTTAAATATCTAACTGCTTCTTTAGCATCTTCTTCATTATCACAAACAATATGCGATACACTGCTCATCAAAGATACTTCAAGTGCTTCAGAATATTTTTCTTCAAATTCAAGTAATTTACCAAGTACACCATGTATACCTGTTAGTTTAGGATTATTAAGTACATTTTTTACACTATATGGAAGTGATGAATTATTTTCGAGTGAATTCATTAATACTTCTTTTCTGTGTTTTTGAGCTGTTATTTCTCTTAATTTTTGATTTAATTTACTATTTAAATTTTCTTTATTTTTTTCTATTTCACTAAGTTTTATTTCAGTATTATTTAATTTTTCACCTATTACTTTATTATTTGACTTTTCTGATTCTATTTCTTTATTTAATGCTGATATTTGAGATTCAATTTTTAATATTTTTTCTTTTAAAGATATTATATTATCATGAAGTTTTACATCTTCCGAATTATATTTACTTCTTTCAGAAATCATTGCCTTTTCACCAGACAATTTTTCAGCATTAGCACTTACTTTTACAAGTTCTTGTTGTTTTAAATAAAGTTCACTATTAAGTTTACTTATATTATTTTTTATTGTTTCAATCTTTGCTTGTTCATTAGAATTTTCTGATAACATTTTAGTAATTGAAAGTGTAAGTTCACTTACCTTTTCCTTGCTATATTTATATTCATAATTATATTTTTCTATATCATTTACAGTAAGAGCAATTTCTACATTTTCTAACTTTTCTTTTTTTTCTAAATATATTTTAGCATCTTCACTTTGTTTTTTAAGAGGTTCCATATTTGTATTTAATTCAGATATAATATCATCTACTCTTGCCATATTATCATGTGTTTTTGATAATTTTCTAAGAGCTTCATCTTTTCTTTTTTTATACTTAAGTACTCCAGATGCTTCTTCAAAAATAACTCTTCTATCTTCTGCTTTTCCACTTAATATATTCGCAACATCACCTTGTGATATTATGTTAAATGATTCTTTTGATGCACCTGTATCCATAAATAATTCTAATATATCTTTAAGTCTTGCCCTTGTATTATTTATAAAATACTCATTTTCTCCTGTTTTATATATAGTTCTTTTTATTTGTACTTCATCATATTCAATATTTAAATACTTATCACTATTATCAAATACTAATGTAACGGATGCAAATGATGCGGCTCTTCTACTTTTACTACCAGTAAATATTACATCACTCATTGCCCCTTCACCACGAAGTTGTTTTACAGATTGTTCTCCTAAAACCCATCTTACTGCGTCAACCACATTACTTTTACCAGAACCATTAGGTCCTACAATACCAGATATACCATTTGTAAGTTCTATATCTATTGTATCCGCAAATGATTTAAAACCACTTGCTTTTATCTCTTTTAAGTACATACTATCAACATCCTAATCTATTTTAATACTTCTTAATTATACAATAAAGATAAAAATAAAGCAATGATTATGTTTTAAAAGGCCTTATATAATAAGGAAAAGATGTAAATAACTCATGGTACTAAGAAAAATAAAAAAGGCATATATTTAATTAGGAAGTGATGTAATGTTTTTAAGTATTTTAGCAGCTGCTTTAAAAGGTATGTTTTGTTTTACAGGAAGTTATTCAAATAATATATTTCCAGATCCATTATCTAGTGAAGAAGAAGAATATTATATTAAAAAATATTTGGATAATAATGATAAAGATGCAAGAAACACTTTAATAGAACATAATTTAAGGTTAGTTGCGCACGTTGTAAAAAAATATGAACAAACTAGAAAAGATACAGATGATTTAATAAGCATTGGTATAATTGGTTTAATTAAAGGAATTGATACATATTCACATAAACATGGTACTAAACTTGCGACTTATTGTGCAAGATGTATTGATAACGAAATACTTATGTATTTTAGAAATGATAAAAAAAATAGTAAAAATATAAGTATTGATGAAAAAGTTGGTTTTGATAAAGATGGTAATGAAATAACATTTATGGAAATATTAAAAACACCTAAACCAGATTTTGCAGAAGACTTACATATTCAAAATAATATTAAATTATTATCTAAATATATAAATATATTATCTGATAGAGAAAAAAGTATAATATATAAAAGATATGGGCTAAATAATACTGAAGAATTAACACAAAAAGAAATTGCTAAAGAACTTGGTATATCAAGAAGTTATGTTTCAAGGATTGAAAAAAGAGCCTTAACAAAGCTCCTTAGAGAATTCATAAAAAATAACCAATACACTAAATAGTATTGGTCTTTTTAATTTGCTTTTTTTAATTCTAATTTTTTAGATGCTTCCATTTTTTCTTTTTCAGCAATAGCTAATTCTCTCTTATATCCAGCATAAATTTTATATTCTCTAGCTGTTAAACCTCTTGATAATTTTGTAGCTCTTAAATACGCTACTGCTTCTCTTAAAGAATCTATATTATTCATTATAACCTCTCCTTTTGGCAACGATTAAGATAATATCATATCAAACAATAATTGTCAATTTATTCGACATATTTAGACAAAAAAAGTTATCTAAATTATATTATTCAATGAATAAGAAAAAAATTACACTATTGTGTAACTTTTTCAACATCTAATTTAACATCTATTCCATTTAAGTTAAAGTTTTCACTTAAATCTTCTTTTTTAACTATATCAACAGATAATGTTTCCTTCTTTATGTAATCAGTAAATTCACTTATTATAGATTCAATATCACCATCATAATATAATATAATTCTATCTGCTACATCAAAATTTTTAACTTTTCTTAAATTTTGTACTTTTGATACAAGTTCACGAACAATACCTTCATTTATTAAATCTTCTGTTAAAGTAGTATTTAATATTATAAAGTTATTATTTTCTTTAGCAGCATCAAATCCTTCTTTTGATTCGATCCTTATATCAACCATTTCTTTTGTTATTTCAATGTTTTCACCATTAAATGCAGCAATAATAGTATTTCCATTTTGAAGTTTATTTACGTCTTCATCATTTAAAGTACTAAGCATTTTAGCATAATTATTTATTTCTTTACCAAACATTTTACCACATACTTTAAAGTTAGGTTTTATAGTAAAGTTCATATATTTACTTAAATCATTTTCAAATACTACATTTTTAACATTTAATTCTTCTTTAATAAGATCAGTTAAGTCACCAATTAATTCTTTATTTTTTCCATCTATAATTATTTCACTTATTGGTTGACGAACCTTTATTTTAACTTCTTCTCTTGCATTTCTACCAAGTGAAATAAGGTCACGAACAAGATCCATTTTTTCTTCTATAGCTTCATTTATCATATTATCATCACATACTGGATAATCTTCTAAATGTACTGATTCTTTTCCTGTTAGTTTAATAAATAATTCTTCAGTAATAAATGGAATAATTGGCGCAAGTAACTTACATACTCCAGTTAATACTTCATAAGTTGTTTTATATACTGCTTTTTTAGAATCATTAAGTTCTGAGCCCCAGAATCTTCTTCTATTACGTCTTATATACCAGTTAGATAAATCTTCATTTAAGAAAGTAAATACATATTTTGTTACTTTATTTAAATCATATTCATCAAATGCTTCTGTCATATTTTTAACAAGCTTATTATATTTAGATAGTAACCATTTATCTATTTCTTCTCTTTTTTCATATGGTACATCAAACTCTCTTGGATCTACATTATCAGTATTTGCATACATTTCAAAGAATGTATATGTATTTTTAAGTGTTCCAAGTATTTTAGAGTTTACATCTTTAACTCCTTCTTCATCAAATCTAAGTGGTGTCCATACTGGTGATGCATTAAGCATATAGAATCTTACTGCGTCTGCACCAAACTTAGACATTTCTTCTTCTGGATCAATAATATTACCTACTGATTTACTCATCTTTTTACCATGTTCATCAAGCATCATATCATTTACAACAACATTTTTATAACTTGATACACCTGATACTAAAGTAGATATACAAATAAGTGAATTAAACCATCCTCTTGTTTGATCTACTCCTTCTGCGATGAAATCTGCTGGAAACTGACTTTCAAATAATTCTTTATTTTCAAATGGATAATGATATTGTGCATATGGCATAGCACCTGAATCAAACCAAACATCCATAACATCTGTTACTCTACTCATTGTTTTACCACATTTATCACATTTAATATGAACATTATCTATATATGGTCTATGAAGTTCCATAGATTCTATATCTATATTATCTACTGACTTTTCTTTTAATTCTTTTATTGAACCAATACAAGTTACATTAGAGCAATCACAAGTCCAAAGAGGCATTGGACAACCCCAATATCTATTTCTTGAAATTCCCCAATCTACCATACCTTCTAGCCAGTTAGCAAATCTTTTTTCACCAACATAAGCAGGATGCCAAGATACCTTTTTATTTGCTTCTATTATTTCTTTTTGTCTTGCTGTTGTTTGTATATACCATGCTGGTTTTGCATAATAAATAAGTGGTTTTTTACATCTCCAACAATGTGGATAATCATGTATTAATTTTATTTTCTTAAATAATTTATCATTTGCCTTTAAGTACTTGATTATTTCTATTTCAAGATCACTATCAGTTACAACTGTTCCTTCCCATGGACCAATCTTATACTTACCATCTTTATCAACTGATTGAACAAATGCAACCCCATTTTCTTTTGCTACTCTAGAGTCATCTTCACCATAAGCTGGAGCAATGTGTACAATTCCAGTACCATCAGCATCTGTAACATATGTATCTGCTAAAATAACAAATGCTTTACCTTCTACATTAGCAAATGGAAGTAATTGTTCATAAGAAAGTCCTTCTAAATCTTTACCAGTAAGTTCTTCTAATACCTTAAAGTCATCACCTAATACTTTTTCAGCAAGTGATTTACCAACTATAAATTTGTATCCCATTGATTCAACTTTTAAATACTCATAATTTGGGTTAACACATAAAGCAACGTTATCTATAAGTGTCCATGGTGTTGTTGTCCAAACAAGAACATAAGTATCTTCATCTTTTAATTTAAATGGTACTATTACAGTATTAACTGATACATTTTTATATCCTTGTGATACTTCATTAGCAGAAAGTTCAGTACCACATCTTGGACAATATGGAAGTACTTTATTTCCATGATAAATTAATCCTTGATCAAATATATTTTTTATAAGCCACCATTCTGATTCAATAAATTCATTACTACATGTAATATATGGATTTTCCATATCTATAAATTGACCCATTTGATCAGTTACTTTTTTAACTATATCAATATTAGTTGCTGTTTCTTTATTACATTCCTTACAGAAATTTTCAATGCCAAATTTTTCAATATCAGCTTTTGACTTAAATCCTAGTTTCTTTTCAACATTTACTTCTATTGGAAGTCCATGTGTATCAAGTCCTATTTTTCTAAGTACTCTATTTCCCTTCATAGTTCTATATTTACAAATAGAATCTTTTATAGTTTTAGCAAATACATGGTGAATACCTGGTTTAGCATTCGCATATATTGGTCCATCATAAAATACAAAATTCTTACAATTTTTTCTGTTTTCTATTGTTTTATTTAATATATCTTCACTTTTCCATTTTTTTAATATTTTACTTTCCATTTCTTCATTAGATACTTTATCTAAACTTTCAAATATTTTCATAATCTTATCCTCCTATAATTACATAACCATAATATACTATAAATATTAATAACATGATTAAGCCTTCGCCTTTATCTAATTTTCTTTTCTTAAATGTTAACAAGAATAAAAGTATTGCCGCTCCTATCATTGTAAACATATCAATATAATTAAATGTTCCGACATTAATGTTTCCTATTAATGCACATGGAAGTCCAATAACAATTCCTATATTAAATATATTACTACCAATAATATTTCCAATTGCTATATCATTTTCATGTTTTCTAGCTGCTTGCACACTTGTTACTAACTCTGGAAGGCTTGTTCCAAATGCAACAATTGTAAGTGATATCATCTTTTCTGATACATTAAGTGCTTTTGCTATAGCACTTGCATTATCAACTACTAAGTTACTACCAGCTACTATTCCAACTAGTCCTATTAATACAAATAATAATGACTTGCCTATTTTGTATGGTGCTTCTTCATTTTCTTCATTGTTATTTTTAGCAATAGATGCTAAATAATAAATAAATACTATAAAGAAAAGTAAAATTATAATTCCATCTGTTCTAGTTATTACATTTGTAATATTTTTATCAAATATATTATCAAATGACAAAACTGTTAATAACACTGAAAATAATATCGTAAGTGGTATTTCTTTTTTTACAGTATTATCTTTAACTACCATAGATGAAAATAATGATGATATACCTAGTATTAATAATATATTTAATATATTACTACCTACTACGTTACCTAATACTATATCTGAACTACCTGAAAGTAGTGCCTTAATAGATACAGCAAATTCTGGTGCACTTGTTCCAAATGCTACTATGGTTAGTCCTATTACCATTTTTGATACTTTTAAGTTTAGTGCTGTACTACTTGCACCATCAACAAATATGTCCGCACCTTTTATTAAAAGTACAAATCCTACTATTAAAAGTAGTATACTTATTATCATTTTTATCCCTCCAATATATAAAAAAAGCCTATGATGTAAGGACGATAAATCGCGGTACCACCTTACTTCATAGACTTTTCTATGCTCTTTCTTCATTTAACGCATGAGTTTTACGTTTTACCCTAAATATCAGGTAAAAATATCAAGAGTGATCTAATATTTAAATTTATTAACGTCTCTCACCAATTAACATTTTCTCTTTAAATAAACTTTTAAATATCCGTCTCTATCATCTATTCTATATCATCGATTACTTCAATATCATCAACTAATTTTAGTTGCTCTTCTAAATTAATCTTAAGTTTTCTTTTAAACATAATAATATTTTTTCTTAAAAGTGATGCTTGATATTCTATCTTTTCAGATCTCACAAGAGCATCATTAATTATTACGCTTGCATTTTTCTTAGCCTCTTCCAACATTAAATCTCGCTCTTGTTTAGCAACCCTTCTAATGTGTTCTCCAGTATTTTCAGCCATAACAATTGCTTTATTTAAAGTAGCCTCTAATTCGTCAAACTTTTGTGCTTTTTTAATTAGTTCATCACTAGTTTTTGCATTTTTTATTTGACTTTTCAAAAGTAATATTTCTTCATTTTTTTGTCTATTTGACTCAATTAGTTTTTCAACTTGATTTATTACCTCGTCTAAGAAGCTATTTACTTCTTCTGGATTATAGCCATGAAGTGTTCTACTAAATTTTTCCAAGTTATCACCTCTTAAAGCTATGTGCATTATATTAACACTTTATTTTTATTTTGTAAACCTTTATAGTTCCATATTATCATTTTTTGTTTTTCTAAGTTTGTCTTCTTCTTCACTCATTTTTCCTTGTACATTAATATTCTTTGGTGTACATAAGAATATTCCAGGTCCAAGTTTTTGTAAATCTCCACCAATCGCATATAATGTTCCACTTAAGAAATCTACTATTCTTTTAGCTTGTTCTTGTGTTACTCTTTTTAAATTAACAACTACAGTATTTCTCTTTTTTAAATGATCTGCGATTTGTTGACTTTCTGAGTATGCTCTTGGTTCTAAAAGAATCATTTTATTTCCTTCACTATTTGAATCTTTATATGCTTCATCTATACCTAGTGAATAGTATTCATCTTCACTTATTTCTGATCCAACGTTTTCTTTTCCAAAAATTTTATCAAACATTCCCATAATTTATTCCTCCATATTATTTAACTATAGTTAATTTTACCATAAAAATAAATAAATTTAAATATGTTTTTGTTATATTTTTTAAAATTAAGTAAAGAAAAAAGATATTGACAATAATATCTTTAGAATTATTTTTCATTTTTAAGTTTATTAATTTCTTCAACTGATAAGCCAGTTGCTTTTGATATGTCTTCTAAAGTCATATTCATTGATAACAAATTTTTAGCAGTTTGTTTTATACCTTTAGAAATACCATCATTAATACCTGATGTATAACCAGTTTCTTTTGCCTCTGAAAGTAAACTATTTTGTATTTTTCTTTTATCTTCTTCTTCACTCATATATTTTTGAAATTCTGGATCATCATTTACTA
>ERZ791736.251-NODE-251-length-16262-cov-4.808231_pt1 | contig 16262 bp, 14 predicted proteins | sample MGYA00509940_ERZ791736 | MGnify/ENA primary metagenome ERZ791736 (study PRJEB30046, sample SAMN00792014) | human gut metagenome | study: EMG produced TPA metagenomics assembly of the A metagenome-wide association study of gut microbiota in type 2... | reverse complement strand
AAAGAAATATTCATCTATATTTAATCCTATTACTTTAATTAAAAATGGTTTTAAGAAAGTATTTGATTATCCTGTTTTAAAGAAAATATTATTACTTGGATTTTTTATAAGTGCAATGTTTATAATGTTTTCTATTAGTTCAATTTGTGCATTATTTAATATTAAAGATGAAAATTTTGTTAAATATAATAAAAACTATTTAATTGTTAATTTAAAAAAAATAAATGTAGATGATTATTTGTCATTTGAGCAAAAAGAAAATATAAATTATATTTTACCAGGCAATTCACTTGTAAGTATGAAAATTAATATAAATGATTATTATCAAACAAGTAAAATGGAAAACTCTATATCAGGTTCATTATCTTCTTATGAAATGATTAACAAAGATAATTTGATTTATGGTAGAATGCCAGAAAATGATACTGAAGTTGTAGTTGATAAAATGATTATAGATAATGCATTTGATAATGATTCATCACTTCAAATGGCAGGTATAACAGATTCAAGTAAATTACTTGATAGAACGTTATCAGTAAATTCATTACCTGATTTTAAAATAGTTGGTATATCTAATACTAGTAGTCCAACTATTTATACAGATAAATCAAAATTTTTGGATATAATATATAATTCTAGTAATACATCAAATAATATGTATTCTTCAGAAACAAAAGAAAATAATTTTATGAAGTATTCACTTTTTACTGATAAAATAGACCTTAAAAAAGGTAGAGCACCAGAAAATGATTATGAAACTATAGTAAATATATCTAATAAGGATGATATGCCTTTAAATAAAGAAATAAATGAAAAAATAAATGGAAGAAAATTAGTAGTTGTAGGATACTATGATTCAAAATATAACTATAATTATTATTTTGTTAATGATAATACTATAAAATATAATTTAATAAAAAATACATCTGATTTAACAATTTATTCATCTGATAAATCGAAAACTTTAGAAGAGTTTAGAAGTATGAATCTAAACATAAATGATAGTTATAATTATAGTAAAGATAAATATCTTGATGAAGTAAAAGATAATATAACAAGTACATTAATACTTTCTGGAATAATACTTGCAATATCACTTATAGAAATATTCTTTATGATTAGATCATCATTTATGTCTAGGATAAAAGAAATAGGTATTTATAGAGCAATAGGTGTTAAAAAGAGTGATATTTATAAAATGTTTTCATCTGAGATATTTGCAATTACAACAATTGCGGGTTTACCAGGAATAGTATTTATGGCTTACATACTGTATAATTTATCTAAAATAAAATATATAAGTGGTATGTTTTTGATTAATGCTAATATAATTATAATAACTATAGTTTGTACATATTTGTTTAATCTTATTATTGGTTTATTCCCAGTATTTAATGTGCTTAAGAAAAGACCTGCTGGAATATTATCAAGACATGATTTATAAGATTTGAAAAAAATAAAAAAAAGTACTTTACAAAAAATTAATATAATGTTATAATCCTATTTGCCCATAAATTTAGAAGTAATCCAATTTTAGGATTGCTTTATTTTTTTATAAAAAAGAAAGGAGAAGTTTATGAATAATATATTAATAAATGAAAGAGAAGTATCTGAATTAATGCTTAAATATAATTTTGCTCTTCAACTTCTTGAAACACAGTTTAATATACTTATAAAAGAATTTGAATTTAAAAATAAATATAACCCAGTTGAACATATGAAATCAAGACTTAAAACTGAAAAAAGTATTATTGATAAACTTAATAAAAAGGGTTATGAAGTAACTACTAAAAATATGATATTACATGTACATGATATAATTGGTATAAGAATAGTTTGTTCATTTCTAGATGATGTATATGATATCGTTGACATAATAAAAAGTTCAAAACAGTTTAAAATAAAAGAAGAAAAAGATTATATAAAAAATCCTAAAACAACTGGATATATGAGTTATCATTTAATTGTTTTAGTTCCAATATATTTAAACGAAACAGTTGAACATGTGGAAGCTGAAATTCAAATAAGAACAAGTGCGATGGATTTCTGGGCTAGTATTGATCACAAGGTACAATATAAATTTCCAAGTGAAATACCAGAAGAAGTAAAAAAAGAAATGTATAATTGTTCACTTGACATAAGAAAATTAGATGAAAAAATGCAACAATTAAATGAATTTGTTAATAAATATAATGAATAATATTGATTTTAGATTTTATGTATGATATATTAAAGTACTTTTCAAAAAAAGGTGGTGTTAAATATGTCATATGAAGCAGATCAACTTCAATCATTACGTATAGCTTTAAGAGATCTTCAAAAAGATGGTTTAGTTAGTGAACTTAGATTATTAAGAAAAGCTATTGAAGAACAAAATGAATTAAAAAAGCTTGAACTAGGATTAAATAAAAATAGTAAAAAAACTTGCAAATAAAATGAAATGCACCCTTTAGGGTAGACATTTATAAAAAAACTTAGGTATGATAGAATACACTTCCGAAAGGAGGTGTTTTCTTATAGCTTCAAAAGGACAAAAATTTAAAAATTATGACAATAGTGCAAATATTAAGGTGGTTATATTAGAAGAATATAAATTAAAGAGAAATATTAAAGAATTAGCAGAAAGATATAATATTCCAGAAGGTACTATTAAAACTTGGACATCAAAATTAAATCATCCAGAATTGTATCTGAGTCATGGTCAAAAGCGTGGTAGACCCAAAGAAAAAGATTTAACAAAAGAAGACTACAAAGAAAGATATGAAATATTAAAAAAATACCAGGCTTTCCTCAAGGCACAACGAGAGAAAAAGTAACTTTTATAAATTTTTATAGAGATAATTATAAGTTATATAATATGTGTGCTGTACTTAATATAAGTCCTAAAACTTATTATAAGTATAGAAATAAGGAAGATTATGATTATTATGATTATTTAGTAATTAAAGAGATATTTGATGATTCTAAAGGCACATATGGTTATCGTAGAATTGTGGAAGGCCTAAAAATCAAATATGGAGTTGTAATGAATGGAAAGAAGGTTTTAAGAATAATGAAAAAATATAATTTAATGGCTGAATATATTAGAAAGTCAAAAAAGAAAAATAAAAATGAAAGAATTGAAGATAATGTTAAACTAAATTTATTAAATAGAAATTTTATTACTGATGCACCAAATAAGGTATGGGATACAGATGTAACTTATCTTATATTCAAAGGTTCTAGAGCTTATCTATCAACGATAATTGATCTATATGATAGAAAAGTTGTTGCTTATAAAATATCAAAACGTAATGATAATAAATTAGTAATGGATACATTAAATGAAGCAATATTCAAAAGAAAAGATGTATCTGGACTTATCATTCACAGTGATCAAGGTTTCCAGTATACATCTTACGAATACAAAGCTATCTGTGAGTCAAATGGTATTACAATTTCAATGGCCCGAAAAGGTACTCCAATTGACGATTCTCCAATCGAGAGTTGGCACTCACTTTTGAAGAAAGAAACTTTGTATAACAATAATATCACATCTTTAGAAGAATATATACAATTAGTTGAAGAATGGATTGAATTTTATAATACGACTAGAATTAAAGGAAAGAAAATTAAGAAGGAAAATGATAAATAAAGATGAATTAATATATAAATTAGAAATTATACAATAGATTATGTCCAAACACGGGAGAGCCAGACTCTGGCATTATTGAATATGCAGAAAATGTTTAATATTTAGTTAATTTATTAATAGATAACAAATAAAGACAAGCTTTATTTGAATAAATATTATAATTACATAATTAAAAAATCAAGGGTCTAGATGAACTCACTTCGTTCGCCCTTGATTTTTTTACATAAGTTTTTTATTTGATGTCTACTAAATGGGGTTCACATCAAAAAGTGCAGGTTTTCTTTTTTTGAAAAATGCTAGGTACATAATTGTTATTATTTTGTAAATATTATATAATGATATATAGTAGAGGTGTGATGAAATGGCAAAAGAAATAAGTAATAAAGAAATAAAAAAATTAGATGAATATTTTAGAGCGGCAAACTATTTATCAGCATGTCAATTATATTTACTTGATAACCCACTTTTAGAAAGAAAATTAAAAAAAGAAGACTTAAAAGCAAATATAGTTGGACATTGGGGAACTGTTCCAGGACAAAACTTTATATATACACACTTAAATAGAATAATAAATAAATATGATTTAGACATGATTTATATATCAGGACCTGGTCATGGTGGAAATTCTATTGTATCAAATGTTTATTTAGAAGGTACTTACAGTGAAATTTATCCAAATATAACAGAGGATAAAGAAGGATTAAAAAAATTATTCAAACAATTTAGTTTTCCAGGTGGAATATCTAGTCACGTTGCTCCTGAAACACCAGGATCTATAAATGAAGGTGGAGAACTTGGATACAGTTTATCACATGCATTTGGTGCGGTATTAGATAATCCATCTTTAATAGCTGCGTGTGTAGTAGGTGATGGTGAAGCAGAAACAGGTCCACTTGCGACAAGTTGGCATTTAAATAAATTTTTAAATCCTAGAACAGATGGAATAGTATTACCAATACTTCATTTAAATGGATATAAAATTGCAAATCCTACAGTTCTTTCTAGAATTTCAAATGATGAACTTTTGAATTATTTTAAAGGTTGTGGATGGGATCCATATTATTTAGAGGGAAAAGATGAAATGGAACTTCATAAACAAATGGCACTTATTATGGATGAAATAGTTGAAAAACTTCAGATAATAAAAGCAGATGCTAAAAATGGAAGAATTAGAAGACCTGCTTATCCTATGCTTATACTTAGAACTCCAAAAGGATGGACAGGACCTAAAGTTGTAGAAGGAAAACAAATAGAAGGTACATTTAGAGCGCATCAAGTTCCAATTGTTGTAAATAGTACTAATGATAAAAACTTAGAATTATTAGAAGAATGGCTTAGAAGTTATAAACCAGAAGAGTTATTTGATAAAAATGGTGTTCTTAGAAAAGATTTAAAAGAATTAACTCCAAAAGGAAATAGAAGAATGGGTGCCAATATGCATGCGAATGGTGGAAAGCTTTTAAAAGAACTTAGAACTCCTGATTTTAAAAAATATGGTGTTGAGGTTAAAAAACATGGAAGTATAGTTGCTCAAGATATGATGGAATTAGGTAAATATGTAAGGGATTTACTTAAACTTAATGAAGAAGAAAGAAACTTTAGAATATTTGGACCAGATGAAGCACTTTCGAATAGATTAAATGCTATGTTTGAAGAAACAAATAGACAGTGGGTAAATAAGACATATGAAAATGATGAATTTTTAGGTGTTGATGGAAGAGTAATTGATTCATATTTATCAGAACACTTTTGTGAAGGTGCTTTAGAAGGATATATTTTAACAGGAAGACATGGTTTTATACATAGTTATGAAGCATTTGCTAGAATAATTGATTCAATGGTTTCACAACATGCAAAGTGGTTAAAGGTAACAAAATCACTTTCTTGGAGAGAAGATATTTCATCACTTAACATAATTTTATCTTCTCATATTTGGCAACAAGATCATAATGGTTATACACATCAAGATCCAGGTTTTTTAAATCATTTAGTTACTAAAAAAGCAGATATTGTTAGAATGTATTTACCACCAGATGCTAATACATTAATTTCAACATTTGATCATATTATAAAAACTAAAAACTATATAAATGTAGTTGTAGCATCAAAACATCCAAGATATCAATGGCTTTCTATGGATGAAGCAATTAAACATTGCACAAAAGGTATTGGAATATGGGATTGGGCATCTAACGATGAAGGAAAGAGTCCTGATATAGTATTTGCGTGCGCAGGAGATACACCAACACTTGAAGTACTTGCGGCAACTTCTATATTAAATAAAGAAATGCCTAAGTTAAAAATTAGAGTGGTAAATGTAGTTGACTTAATGCGCCTTGAATCAAATGATAAACATCCACATGGATTAAATGATTCTGATTATGATGCAATATTTACTAAAAATAAACCAATAATATTTGCTTTCCATGGTTATCCATCTTTAATACATCAATTAACCTATAATAGACATAATAAAAATATGCATGTACATGGATATCAAGAAGAAGGTACAATAACAACTCCATTTGATATGAGAGTACAAAATAAGATAGATAGATTTAATTTAATTATTGATGCACTTAAATATACTAAAGATTTAGATAAGTCATCTGAATTAATTGAGTGGTGCAAAAATAAATTAGTTGAACACAATGAATATATTCGTGAATATGGAAAAGACATGGATATTATAACTAATTGGAAATGGGAAAAAGATATATAAAAATAATGTTATTTTATTGACATTATTTTTTCTTCTGTATATAATTGTTATGCACCTAACAAAATAAGGAGTAAATATGGAAAAAAATAGAATTGCATATGAAATAATAACTCTAGATCATAATATACGAAGATTCTTAATAAATGAAGGTAAATGTACTCCTATTAAAAATATGCCAAGTCAAGTACAAATGAGAATTGTGCATTATTTAATACAAAATAAAGATACTGACATTTATCAAAGAGATTTAGAAAAAGTACTTAATATTAGAAGATCTACAATATCTGGAATATTAAAAACTATGGAAAAGCATAATATTATTATTAGGACGGATTCAAAGATAGATGCTAGAAGTAAAAAAATAGAATTATCTTCTACTTCTTTGAAATTTTATAATGAATCTAGAAAAGTATTTGAAAAAGTAAATTCTATATTAACTAAAGATATAGATACTGATGATTTAGAAATATTTTTTAAAGTTGCAAAAAAAATGAAAGAAAATTTAAATGAAGAGAAAGAGTGAGAAGTTATGTTAAAATTATTAAAAGAATTAAATAAAAAAGATTTGTTTTTTGCTTTTATAAGTTTTATTTTAATAATTGTTCAGGTATGGCTTGAACTTAAGATGCCAGATTATATGTCTGAAATAACTAAACTAGTTCAAACAAAGGGTGCTCTTATGAGTGATATATTAACTCAAGGAGGATATATGCTTCTTTGTGCACTTGGTAGTTTAATTTCAGCAATTATTGTTGGATATTTAATATCAAATATTGCGGCATCATTTTCAATGAGAACAAGAAAAAGTTTATTTGAAAAAGTTGAAAACCTATCAATGGAAGAAGTTAAAAACTTTCAAGCAAGTAGTTTAATTACAAGAACAACAAATGATATTACACAAATCCAAATGTTTATTGCCATGGGACTTCAATTATTAATTAAGTCACCAATAACAGCAGTTTGGGCAGTAACAAAAATTTTAGGTAAGAACTTAACATGGAGTATGATAACTGCAATTGCAGTAGTTATATTACTAGTAACTATTTTAGTACTTATGATTATAGTAATGCCTAGATTTAAAATAGTACAAAACTTAATAGATAAAATAAATGGAGTAACAAGAGAAAACTTAACAGGTATAAGAGTAGTTCGTGCATTTAATGCTGAAAAATATCAAGAAGATAAGTTTGAAAAAGTAAATAATGATTTAACTAAAAATCAATTATTTAATCAAAAAGCTTTCTCAGTTATGCAACCAGTAATGTATCTTGTAATGTACTTTTTAACACTTTCAATATACTTTATAGGTGCTGGATTAATAGAAAGTGCTAATATGGCAGATAAAATATCATTATTTGGTGATATGGTTGTATTTAGTAGTTATGCAATGCAAGTAATTATGTCATTTTTAATGTTAGCAATGATATTTATGATGCTACCAAGAGCCAATGTTTCAGCAAAGAGAGTTAATGAAGTGTTAGATACAGTAATTAGCGTAAAAGATGGTAAAGGAGCTAAAGCAAAAGAAGTTGGTACAGTTGAATTTAAAAATGTTTCATTTAAGTATCCAGATGCTGAAGAATATTTACTAGAAGATATTTCATTTAAAGCAAAAAAAGGAGAAACAATCGCATTTATTGGATCAACTGGTAGTGGTAAATCAACACTTATTAACTTAATACCAAGATTTTATGATGCAACAAAAGGTGAAGTATTAGTTGATGGAGTAAATGTTAAAGAATATAAGTTAAAAGATTTATATAATAAACTTGGTTATATTCCACAAAGAGCAGTTATGTTTAATGGAACTGTATCGAGCAATATTGCTTATGGTGAAAATGGAAAAGGTGAAATAACAAAAGAAAAAATTAAAGATGCTGTAAAAGTTGCTCAAGCAGAAGAATTTGTTTCAAAAATGGAAAATACATATGATGCTCATATTGCACAAGGTGGAACTAATGTATCCGGTGGACAAAAACAAAGACTTTCAATCGCAAGAGCAATCGCAAGAGATCCAGAAATATATATATTCGACGATTCATTTTCAGCACTTGATTATAAAACAGATTCTGTTTTAAGAAAAGAACTTAAGAAATACACAAAAGATGCAACTATATTAATTGTGGCACAAAGAATTGGAACAATCATGAATGCAGATAAAATAATTGTTCTAGATAATGGTAAATGTGCTGGTATAGGAACACATAAGGAACTACTTAAAACATGTGATGTATATAAAGAAATCGCATTATCACAATTATCGAAGGAGGAACTTGAAAATGAATAATGAAGGAAATAACAATAGACCTCCAAGAAGAGGACCAGGTCATGGTCCAGGAGCAGTAGAAAAACCAAAAGATTTTAAAACATCAATATCAAAGTTATTCAAAAGCCTTGGTTCATTTAAAATCTTTATTTTAGTTGCGTTAATTTTAGCGATGGGAGGGGCAATCTTATCACTTAGCGCACCAAATAAATTATCAGATTTAACAGATGAAATTCAAAAAGGAATTGTACTTAATACATCAAATTTAAAGAAATTAACTAATGATATAACAGATGAACTTAAAAGCGATGACTTAAAAAATAGATATAGTGAAATACTAAATATAAAAATGGATAATGAAACAATTACAAAAATAATGTCATCAGATAATGTAAGTGCATCAGATAAAATAAATTTTCAAAATAGTATCAAAAATATGAATAAAGAAAATATGATGAGAACTTTATTAGAATTACCTGATAGTATTCAAAATATTATTTTAGAAAATACAGAATATAAAGGTGAAGTAATAAGTACAGATGATAAAAGAAAATTACTTTCAATGATGACTAGTGGAATGGATGAAAAGTCATTAAATGATATTCCAGATTCAATAAAAAAAGTTTTATTAAGTAATAGTAAAATATCAGGTCAAACAATTACTTCAGAAGAAAAATTTGAATTTTTAGAAAAAATGAGTGGTCTTGATAGTGATAAGGATGTAAAGAAAATATATTCTAAAGTTGATGAACTTCCTAAGAGTATAAAAACTATATTAAGTCCAAAAATGAATATGGATAAAATAAAAAGCATTTCACTTTTCCTTGTTATACTTTATGTATTAAGTGCTTTATTTACATTTATTCAATCTATATTAATGACTGATGTTGCAAACAAATTTGCAAAGAAATTAAGAAGTAATATATCTAAAAAGATAAACAAATTACCACTTAAATATTTCGATAAAAATTTATCTGGTGATATATTATCTAGAGTAACAAACGATGTTGATACAATTGCTCAAAGTATGAACCAATCACTTGCGTCATTAGTAAGTTCAGTTACACTTTTTATAGGTTCTATAATAATGATGTTTTATACAAATTATATAATGGCCTTAACTGCAATTTTATCTAGTTTGATTGGTTTTGTATTTATGATAAAAATACTTTCAAAATCACAAAAATATTTTACCGCAAGACAAGTTGAACTTGGTAAATTAAATGGCCATATTGAAGAAATATATTCTGGACTTAATGTTGTTAAAGTATACAATGGTAAGAATGAATCAGATAAAAAATTCGATGAATTAAATAAAAGTGTTTATGAATGCAATAGAAAAAGTCAATTCTTATCAGGACTAATGATGCCTATTATGAACTTTATTGGTAACTTTGGTTATGTTGCTGTATGTATAGTTGGAGCATTATTAGTATCAAAGGATATGATTACATTTGGTGTAATAATTGCATTTATTACATATGTAAGATTATTCACAAATCCACTTTCTCAAATTGCTCAAGGACTTACTTCACTTCAATCAACTGCGGCTGCATCAGAAAGAGTATTTGAATTTTTAGAAGAACCAGAACTTGAAAAAGAAAATGTAACTAAAACGTTAGATAAGGCTAAAGCAAAAGGAGAGGTAGAATTTAATCATGTTAAATTTGGTTATGATTCTGACAAGATAATTATTAGGGATTTTAATGCAAAAATAAAACCTGGGCAAAAGGTCGCAATAGTTGGACCTACTGGTGCGGGTAAAACAACTATGGTAAATTTACTTATGAGATTTTATGAAATAAATAGTGGTGACATAAAAATTGATGGAGTTAACATAAAAGATTTATCTAGAGAAAATATACACGATTTATTTACTATGGTACTTCAAGATACTTGGCTTTTTAATGGTACTGTAAAAGAAAATATAGTATATAATAATGAAAATGTAACTGATGAAGAAGTTATTGATGTATGTAAAAAAGTTGGAGTACATCACTTTATTAAAACACTTCCAAATGGTTATGATTCTGTTTTATCTGATATTGATAGTGTTTCATCAGGACAAAGACAACTTCTAACAATTGCAAGAGGTATGATAGACCATAAACCATTATTAATACTTGATGAAGCAACAAGTAATGTTGATACAAGAACAGAAGAACTTGTTCAAAAAGCAATGGATAAATTATCAGAAGGTAAAACATCATTTATAATCGCACATAGATTATCAACAATAAAAAATGCTGATTTAATTCTTGTTATGAAAGATGGAAATATAATTGAACAAGGAAATCATGATGAATTAATTAAAGAAAATGGTTTCTATGCAAATCTATATAATTCACAATTTGACAAAGCCGAATAAGAGTATTAAAAATGCTCTTTTTTTGATATAATGTATTTAGGAGGTTAAAATGAAGTATGATGTTGTTATAGTAGGTGCTGGACCTGCCGGATTATTTTGCGCATATGAACTTACACAAAAAAATCCAAATTTAAAAATATTAATGTTAGAAAAAGGTAGACTTGTTAAAAATAGAGTTTGTCCTATGAATAAAAATAAAACAGAATGTAAAAATTGTAACCCATGTAATATATTATCAGGTTATGGTGGGGCTGGAACTTTTTCTGATGGTAAATTAAATTTTATCCCTAAATTAGGAAAATCGGATTTATTTAGATATATGAAAGACGAAGAAGCATATAAATTGATAGATGAAACTGAAGAAATTTTTAATAAATTTCATATGGATGCAGAAGTTTTTCCTAGCAATATGGAAGAAGCAAAAGAAATACAAAAAAAGGTTACAAGATTAGGAGATAGACTACTTTTAATAAAGCAAAAACATTTAGGTAGTGATCATTTGCCTCAATATATTGAGGAATTCAGTAATTATTTAGAAGAAAAAGGCGTAACTATTAAAGAATGCACTAATGTTACTGATATTGAAAGTATAAAAGAAGATGAACATATAATTAGATATGAAGAATTAAAAGAAAAAAAAGAAGTAAAATCTAAAAATGTTGTAATCGCACCAGGTAGAACAGGTGCAAAATGGATACAAGAACTTGCCGATAAATATAATATTCCATATTTGTCAAAGAGTATTGAAATTGGTGTTAGAGTTGAAGTTAGAAAAGAAGTACTTGAGGAAATATGTAGTGTTATATATGATCCAACAATATTTATAAAAACAAAAACATACAATGATGAAATAAGAACATTTTGTACAAATCCTGGAGGTTTTGTTGCTAAAGAAAATTACTATGGATATATATGTGTAAATGGGCATTCATTAAAAGATATCAAATCAAATAATTCGAATTTTGCATTTATTAGTAAAGTTAATTTAACAGAACCAGTTACAAATACAAGAGAATATGGTGAATCTATTGCTAAAATTGCAAATGTTTTAGGTGATTCAAAACCAATAATTCAAACACTTAGAGACTTGAAAAGTGGTAGAAGAAGTAACTTTGGTAGAATAAATAAATCATTTATTACACCAACTTTAGAGGATTGTGTAGCAGGTGATTTAGCACTTGTACTTCCTCATAGAATAATAGTAAATATATTAGAAGGACTAGAAGAACTTGATAAAATAATTCCAGGTGTGAATAATGATGAAACACTCCTTTATGGACCAGAGATAAAGTTCTTTAGTAATGAAATAACAACAGATGATAATTTTAAGCTTGATAATTATAATGTATATTTTATAGGTGATGGTGCTGGTAAAGCAGGTAATATAGTTACAGCAGCTGCAACTGGACTTGTATCTGCTAGAGATATACTTAAAAGAACAGAGTAGTTCTTTTTTTTCTATATGAATAATGATATAATATTTTTTAAGGAAGTGGTATTCTTGGATTTAAATAAAAAAGTAGCTTTTGTAACTGGTGCGTCTATTGGACTTGGAAAAGGTTTAATAGAAGAGTTATCAAAAAATGGATGCAATGTAATAATTGGATATAATAAAAGTAAAGAAAAAGCAGAGTGGCTAAAAAAATATATAGAAGAAAAGTATAATGTAAAATCATTAAGTATTAAATGTGATGTAACAGATGAAAATTCTATAAAAAATACGATAACTTATATTGTGGATAACTTTGGTAAGATAGACATTGTTATAAATAATGCTGCTTATGCACAGGATAATTATATTTATGATAAAACAAAAGAAGAATTTATGAAAGTACTTGAAACAAATTTGGTTGGGCCTTTTCTTGTTTCAAAATATGCATATAAATATATGAATGATGGTATAATTGTTAATATCTCATCAAAAGATGCTATTAGCACATATAATGATATAAGTATGGATTATTGTGCGAGTAAGGCTGGACTTAATTCATTAACTAAAACATTATCTCTTGCACTAAAAAATGTTAAAGTCATTGCAGTTATGCCTGGGTGGATTGATACAGAAAGCATAAGGGAGATGAACCCAGAATTTTTAGATAGTGAACTTAAAAGAATAGGTCAAGAAAAATTATCCACAGCAGAAGATGTATCAAAGCAAATAATTAATATTATAAAAGATGAACAGATTAAAAGTGGTATGATAATAAAGTTGGAGGATTAGTATGGACGAAAAAATAATAAAATTAGTAAATGATTCAGAGAAAGAATTAGATAAAGAGTTTAAAAAAATAGATGAAATTTGTGAATATAATAGTTTGAAAGTTTTAAATGCTTTTTGGAATAATAAGTTATCAGAAGCGCATTTTTCACAAACAACAGGTTATGGATATGATGATATTGGTAGAGATGTAATAGAAAAGATATATGCTGAAATTTTTTGCGCAGAGGATGCTCTTGTTAGAAGTCAATTTATATCAGGTTCACATGCTCTTACAGTTGCTTTATTTGCGTATTTAAGACCTGGTGACACTATGCTTAGTATAAGTGGACTTCCTTATGATACGCTTCATGAAGTTATAGGTATTGTTCCAAATGATAGCTCATTAAAATCATTTGGTGTAAATTATGAACAAATTGATTTAATTAATGATGATTTTGATTATGAAAAAATAGAAGAAAGATTAAACAAATCAAAAATAAAGTTAATTGAAATACAAAGATCAAAAGGATATTCTACAAGAAAAAGTATATCGAATTCAAAAATAAAAAAAGTAGTAGATTTAATTAGAAATTATGATAAAGACGTAATTATTATGGTTGATAATTGTTACTGTGAATTTGTAGATAAGGTTTCACCAATTGAAATGGGTGCGGATATAATAGTTGGTTCACTTATAAAGAATTTAGGTGGAGGAATTGCTCCTAATGGTGCTTATATCGTTGGTAAAAAAAGATTAGTAGATTTAGCGGGTGAAAGATTAACACTTCCAGGTGAAGGAAGGGAAGTAGGTCCAACACTTGGTATTAATAAACAAATTTTAGAGGGATTATTTTTCTCACCAAGTGTGGTTGCATCAGCACTTAAAACAGCTGTACTTGCAAGTAAAGTATTAGAAAAATTAGGATATAAAGTAGAACCAAGATACAATGATGAAAGAGTAGATATTGTTCAAAATATTGAATTTGGAAACGAAGAGGATTTAGTTAAGTATTGTCAAGGTATTCAAATGGCATCACCAGTAGATTCATTTGCTATTCCTATGCCATGGGATATGCCTGGGTATGAAGATAAAGTAATAATGGCGGCTGGTACATTTACACAAGGTTCTTCAATAGAACTTTCTTGTGATGGTCCAATTAGAAAACCATATATTGCATATATGCAAGGTTCTTTAACTTATGAATATGGTAAAATTGCTATAATAAAAGCAGTTTCTAATTTGACAAAATAAGTAATATAATCTATACTAGCCAGTTAGTTGATGCTTTAAAGGGGGATTAATATGAATTATAATAAAGAAGTAAGAAAAAGTATTAATAGATTAAGTGAAAATTTCAAAAATACTTTTGGACCAAATTTATACATGGATGGATCATTTGATATAAAATTTGATGGCTCTTTAGATACTGATGAAGATAAAATTGCTAAAGTTTTTGATACAATGCTTAAAATGACTGCATATAATGATTTGTATTCAAAATATGCATTGATGCAAAAATGCAATACATTATCTGAATTTGATAGTGAAGTATTTGAAATGTTAAAAAGTATATCATCTTTTGACGAATTTAATGATAAAATTTCTTCTTCAACAGAATTATTTTCTTTAGCAATGAAAGAAATGATAGAATTTTATAATTCTAGTGGTTTTCATAAAATTCTTAGAAGAAAATGCTTAAATTAAAATGATATTGATAATATTAAAAGAATAAATACTTTATTTGATTCTGATTTAGAAAGTTACAATAAAGATGTAGATGCAGAATATATTGGTAAAAAAGTATCATCTTGTATGAATTTAAAATATTCTGTAGAAGATTTGTTAGATGAATCCGCAATATTCTTACATACATTTTTATTGCTTGATAAAAAATCTGCTGAAAAAATCCTTCTAGAGATGATTAAAAATAATGTTTTAATAATAAATTATATGGAAAAGATGAATGAATTATATAATGATGAACTTTTAACTGTTGAAGTAGAAAGTGATAATTATAATTTAGAATATGTAAAAAAATATTTGGAAAATCATGATATTGATAAATTACCTTATGATTTAATTTATCAGATAAATGCTAATAATGTGATTTTCTATAAGTTAAATAGTGAAAATTATAATATAAGTGTATCAGATGATAAAGAAAAAATACTTGATTCTGTGAAAAAATATGAATTAAAGGATAAATAATATGTATAGTGATGAAGAAATAAATGAAATAGCAAAAAAATCGATTTATGATAATAAACTTAATAAAATAAGTGATAATTTATATTTATCGAATAGACAGATAGAAATTTTAAAAAGATATGAAATTGATTATAAAAAATTTAATGATATAAAGTCTTTAATGTACGAAGTAGAAACAGCACTTGAAGAAGTTTATGATGCGGATGATTTACAAGCACTTTCAATTGAACTTTCTGAATTTAATTATTATCATAATACAAATAAATAGGAATTAATTTCCTTTTTTTATTTCGTCAATTTCTTTTTGCAGAGCATCCATCATCTTTTGCATCATAACTATTGTTTGTTCACTATCGCTTTTAGTATTATTAAGGCCACGCTCTTGCATAACTTGCTTATAAAAAGCATTTGTACAAAGAATTTGTGCAACAAGCATAAGCCAGTTTCCAAGTGCATTTTGTTCATTTGCCGTTGTATCATCTATTAATAAATAACCAACTGCAACAGCGCTTAATGAAAATAATTTTGGTGGTATGTTTGGTATTAAATTCATAGTAAAACTCCTCATTAAATTGTATGAAATGTGATTGATATTCTTTATAAAATGTAATTCATAAATTTAAAAAAGTTATTAGTGTACAGTTTTTTTAGTAATTTGTGATTATACTAGCAAAAAAAATAAAAATGTTATATCATTATAATGAGTGAAGGAGTTAATTGTATGGATGAGAAAAAATATTTAAATGAAGAGAAATATCAAAAAACTGAGAAAGGTATTACTGTATTTGCAATATTAATTTTAGTAGTTGGTTTATTTATAGGTGGTTTTTTAATATATCGTGGTTTCGAACTGGCGGTATCCC
>ERZ791736.245-NODE-245-length-16484-cov-4.306349_pt1 | contig 16484 bp, 16 predicted proteins | sample MGYA00509940_ERZ791736 | MGnify/ENA primary metagenome ERZ791736 (study PRJEB30046, sample SAMN00792014) | human gut metagenome | study: EMG produced TPA metagenomics assembly of the A metagenome-wide association study of gut microbiota in type 2... | reverse complement strand
AAGCGCCTGAGGCACTTAACTCAAAACTATGTTATTTACAACAAATTTCAAAGACAAGCTATGGAAGATAAATATAATGAATCAATGGAATATGTATTAAGATATGAAAAGATTATAAATGAGCAAGGTAAGAAAAATCACGAGTATAATAACCAATTAATGGTTATAAAAGGTTATATAAATAAGCCTGAAAGACTTTCAGAATATTTAGATGAAATTATTGGTGAGCATAAAACTGGTCAAAATTATACAGTTAAGCAACTAGGTTTCTTACCAGATGGTGGTGTAAAAGGTTTGCTTTATCATAAATTAAGTAAAATGGAGGATAATAACATAAAGTATTATCTATATGTAGATCAAAATTTAAAAGACAAAGATATAGAAAGTTTTGATTTGAAAACATATCGTGACTTAACAAAATTATTAGGTGTATTTTTAGATAATGCTATTGATGCAGCTCTAAAATCAGAAGAAAAAGAGATAGAGGTTGAACTAAAGGATAAAGATGATTGTCTTCTATTAACTATTTCAAATACATATGATAAAAACACAGATATAAATAAAGTAGGTAAATCAGGATTTACAACAAAAGGTGTGGGTCATGGATTTGGTCTTTCAATAGTAAAAGATATTGCTAAAACAAATTCTGAAATAGAAACATTTAGTTCTAAAGAAAGTGATAAATTTATACAAACTGTAATGATATATTATAAAAAATAAAAGTTCTCTAAAACAAGAGAACTTTTTTTAAATAATTAATCAATAAGAGATCTTGGCATTTCTGGTTCATCGAATAGTGCTAAAATACATCCAGTGGTAGCAACTGTACCAATAATAGCACCAATTGCTGATAAAGCAATAGCTAAAGCTTTTTTCATAAATTTCCCTCCTTAATTTATGGTCAACTATTTAACCTCGTAAGTTTTGTAATTATTATAACTAACTCCAAATATCTTATATGTTATAGGAAGCATTATAATAATTTGTATAACTATTGCAAATATGAAACAATTACTAAGTGTATTATCTTTAATTACAATAGCTATAGTCATATATATTATTGAAATCATTATTGATAACATTTTATAAATTTTTCTTTTCTTTTTATTTATTAGCGGTCTTTTTTCTGTATCCGCAGGAGCAAATATTCCAATTAATACAGTAAGTGGTATAAATAGAATTACTTTTACAATTAATGGTATTGTAAGTTTAATGCATATTATTGGAAATAATATAAAGAATAGTGTTGATGATATAAGACAATCAATACTTCTTTTTGCATGTACTCCAAATGCTGTAAGTCTAATACCATTAAATATAATTATTAATAATAAAGTTTCTTTCCATATACCTAATATTATTGAAACAATTATAATGAAAATTAATTTCGTTATCGTAAGATATAAACCTTCCAACCCATATTTGATTTTATCAATATCTCTTTGCGATAAATCTTTGTTATATGTTGTTACAAGTTCCATACATTTATTTATAATTAATTTCTTCATAACTACTCCTTGTCAACATATTACCACCAATATTATGATGTAAATGAAATTTTAAAATAATAAATAAACATTAAACATTTTTTCTAAAAATTATAAAAAAATATAAAAAAAATGCAAAAAAACTCGAAAAAAATCAAATTTTGTCGAGTTTTATTTTTAGCATATATATTAGTGATAAAATTAAAATGTTGACCGCAATTTTTGTCGAATTTTTGGGTACGCTTTTCCTTGAATGTCACGTATATATAGCGGTATCATAAATATAGACATAAGAAGGAGGAATATATGATGTCAAAAGGAATAATTAAATGGTTTAATAATGAGAAAGGATATGGATTTATAAATGGTTCAGCAGACGAAGATATATTTGTTCACTATACATCTATAAAACAAGATGGATACAAAACTTTGTCTGAAGGTCAAGTTGTTGAATTTAATTTAATAAAAACTGATAAAGGTTTACAGGCTACAGACGTAAAAACTGTAAACGAAAAAGAATTAACTGCTATATTATAGTGGTTTTTTTAAAATTTATGTTATAATTTTTAAAAGGAGATGATATGAATGAAATATATTATTAGAAGTGCAAAAATGGAAAATACAGATGCAATCAAGGAATATATTGAAAACAAATTAGCTAGACTTGATAAATATTTTCAAGACTCAGATGAAATTGAAGCCAATGTTTTAACAAAGGTAAATGGAAAAAATCAAACAATTGAGGTTACAATTCCTACAAAGCATTTTACTCTTAGAAATGAAGAAACAAATGAGGATTTATATGCTGCAATTGATAAAATTGTTGATAAATTAGAAAGACAAATAAGAAAAAATAAAGAGAAAATAAATAAAAAAGTAAATAAAACTTTAATAAATGATTTTGAATATGATTTAGTTGATGAATTATCAGAAGATGAAAAAATAGTTAAAAGGAAAAATGTTGAACTAAAACCAATAGATGAAGATGAAGCAATAATTCAAATGGAAATGCTAGGTCATTCGTTCTTTGTATATAAAGATGTTAACACAAATGAAGTTTGCGTACTTTATAAAAGAAAAAATGGAAATTATGGAATAATTGAAACTAAGTAGGAATATGTATTTCTACTTTTTTTTCTTGTAAAAATCTACTCATTATTATATAATTATTTTAGATAAGGATGATATTAATGAATAGAAAGTATATACGATATCTTTTTGTTATAATAAGTTTGTTTTTTATTGGAATTATTCCGGTTTCAGCAAAAGAAAATTGTACATCTGTTAAATCAGAAATAGACAAATATGATACCTATGTAAAAACCCTAGAAACATTAGATTGTACTAATAATAGTGATAGTGATAATGTAGTTAGTTGTAATGATTATAATATGAGAAAAAATTTAATTGTTACAGATTTAATGAAAAGAAATGAAGAAAAGAGCATCTGTTCAAACGAAAAAAATCAAGTTAAAAAAATTATAAAAGAAAATAAAGATAAATGTGGTCAGATTTTTGATAGTACATTCAACAATTTTGTAAACAAAGTAATGTTAATTTTTTATATCGCTGGACCTATATTATTGATTCTTTTTGGATCATTAGATTTTGCAAAGGCAACAGTATCATCAGAAGCAGATGCTTTAAAAAAAGCAACTACAAGATTTGCAAAAAGATTAGCGGCAACTATATTATTATTTTTAGCTCCAGTTTTAGTAAATATAGTAATTAGTTTTAATGTATCAGACAAATATTTATCAGGAAATGCTTATGCATGTGATTATAAATATTTAGTTTATACTAAAACATATAATATAAAATATGTTCCAAAAAGTAATGGAAAAACAAATAGTTCGTCTAATGGTTCTGCAAGTACTGGATATCAAAATGGAGATTATTTATCATGGAAACAAAGCGATTCTAGGTGGGGAAGCATTCAAATTGGATCTTATGGAAATATGAGTAGATCGGGTTGTTTAGTAACATCTCTTTCAATTCAGTTAGCTAATATGGGTGGTGTAACCCAAGATTTCAATCCAGGTGTATTAGCAGAAACTTTGAAAAAAAATGGAGGTTTAGATTGGAACGCAGGTGTTTTACATAATACTTGGCCTTATTGGCAAAGTGTTGCACCAGGAATAAAAAATAAATCAGAACGACAAAATATTACTGTATCTTTATTAGCATCATATATTTCACAAGGATATTATCCGATTGTTGAAGTAAAGGAACATTGTGGTGGGCAACATTATGTTGCAGTTTTATCAGTTGAAGGTAATAAAGTAAAAATCGCTGATCCAGGAGGAAGTGTTACAGAATTGCCAAATTCGAAATATCCTTGTGGAATTGATGGTAGAGAACATAGAATGTGGTTATTATATAAAGATGGGAGTTAATACAAATGAAAAAAAAGATATTATATATAATTTTATTCTTAATTCTTTTTCTATTCATCAGTTTTATTATTTATTCAGAATATAGTGAAAAAAATTTTATTTATATTTTGATTAATAATACTGAAATATGGGAAAAAAATACGAAAACATGGAAAAAGGTTAATAAAAATAAAATAAAAAAATATGAGTCAGAAAAAGTGAATTTATTTATAGATAGTCAATATAAAGGAATGGCATATTATACATATGGAATTGAAGATAATATAAACCTTTATGATGAAAAATTTAATAAAATAACTCCGACTGATAATTTGGTTATTATAAAATCAAATAATAAATATAGTAATGGTAATGTTGTTGAGACTAATGATTTAAAAACAGATGAAAATATCATTTCGGTCTTAGAAAAATATTCATTACCTACTTCTCAAAATTTGGATATTAATAAATACAAAGTTGATATAAACAATGATGGGGAATCGGATTATTTATATGGTATTTCAAATTTCTTTAAAGAAAATGAAAATTGTGATAAATATTTTTCAATCATTTTTTCAGTAATAAATGAACAAATAGAAATAATTGAAAGTAAAATTGTAGATAGTAATAAACAACTTGAAGCAAATGTAAAATATTTAAAAAGTATAATTGATGTGGATAAAGATGGTGATTATGAGTTAATAATTTTGAATACAGCATATAGTCAACCAAATACATATTGCATGAAAAAATATAATACAAAAAACGCAACATTTGAAAACTTGATAGATTGTGAGGATTAATTATGTGCAATAATATTATAATTTTATGGTTATTTATAATTCTAAAAGTAATTGTTATATTATTTCTTCCCATATTTATAATTGTAAAGAGAAAAAAGAAATATATTAATATATTAATAGTAATAAATATTCTTTTACTTTTATTTTTCATAATATGTGAGGTATTTTCAATAAATAAATGTGTATATAATTCAAATTTAAATGGTATAAAAAGAACAAAGACCGAGAATCAAATTACTTTATATAATGAATTACATCCTGAAGAAATTTATGGCAATCTTTCAGATGGAATAAATGCTGAAAAAAAATATAAAACATCTTTAGGCAAGGATTTATATTACTTTAATCAAAATAAACAATATATGAAAAATGCATATTATACATGTAATGGACAAAATATATATATGAATTCATTTGGTAGTAGTATTACATCTGTTTCTATTGCAATTTCAACATTGTATGATAATAATATAAATCCAGTTCAAATATTTAATTATTATAAAGAAGATAATGCTGATTTGTGTAATATAAAATTTGATATTGGAAGCATATTTTCATCTGTTATGAAAAGATATGGTGCATTATCATTAACTAATATTGATAGTACTATGATAAAAAATGAACTTAAAAATGGCGGAATAATAATTGCAGAAGTATCTGCAAATGAAAATTCTAAATTAACTTGTGATCATGATTACATTATTGTTTATAATTCTACTAATGATGGAAAAGTCATGATTGTAAGTCCTTCAAGTTTAGATAACCCTTATGTTTGTTCATATTCTTCAAGAGCATATGGAAATACTATAGATTATTCAAAAAATTCTACTATATCTATTGATGAATTAAATAAAGAAGCGGTAAATTATTACTTGATAAAGAAGGTGTCATAGATGAATAAAAAATTAAAAATATTTATAATTGGTATTTTATTAATTTTAGTAACTGGATGTTCAGGTAATTATAATTTAAAAATAAATGATGATATGTCAATAGATGAAGAACTTTATTTAACAATAGATAATACTAATAATACGTATACAAAGACACTAAAGATATTTAGGGAAAATAATATTCCGGAAAAAGATTATGAGGTAGTTTTAAGTGATAATAATGTAAGAATTACATATAATAAAAAATATGATTCTATGGAAGAATATATACTTGATAGTAAAATATATCATGAGCTTATTGATGAAATACAGTTTAATAAATCAAATGATTATATTGATTTATATGTGAATCAAAAACTGAAACTATCAAATGATAATATTAAGTCAAACGGTACAAATTTGGTAGATTTAGATGTTTTACAAATTAATATAGAAAATCCATTTTCAGTTAATTATACAAATGCTGAAATAGTTAACGATAATGTTTATACATGGACAATTAAAAAAGGTGATATAGAAAAGAAAATTCAAATGCAGTTTAAGCCTTCATTAAATGTTTTTCCATATAAACAGGTAGCAGTTTTATCCACAGTAATTATATGTAGTTTGATTATCATATTTACTATATATAGAAGATATAAGAAAAGACAAAAAATTTAGCACTATTATTAGTGCTTTTATTGTGAAATAATATAATTTTTGTTATAATTACTAAAGGAGATGATTAAATGAACATATTAAGAAGCTTATTTGATTTTGAATATAAAGAATTAAGAAAATTTATGAAAATAGCAGATCAAATAGAAGCAAAAAGTGATGAATATGAAAAATTAACTGATAAACAGTTACAACATAAAACAGAAGAATTTAAAAAAGAATTAGAAAAAGGAAAAACTTTAGACGATATACTTGTTGATGCATTTGCGACTGTTAGAGAAGCTGCAAAAAGAGTAATCAACGAAAAACCATTTTATACACAGGTATTAGGTGCACTTGCAATTCATTATGGTAATATTGCTGAAATGAAAACAGGTGAAGGTAAAACATTAACATCTGTTATGCCAGCATATTTAAATGCATTAACTGGTGATGGTGTACATATTATAACAGTTAATGAATACTTAGCAAGCAGAGATGCTGCTTGGATGGGTCAAATATTTGAATTCTTAGGATTAACTGTAGGAACTAATCTTAGAGATTTATCTCCAGCAGAAAAGAGAGAAAGATATAACTGTGATATTTTATATTCTACAAATAATGAAATTGGTTTTGACTACTTAAGAGATAACATGGTTGTTAGAAAAGAAGATAGAGTACAAAGACCACTTAATTTCGCTATTGTCGATGAAGTTGACTCTGTATTAATAGATGAAGCAAGGACTCCACTTATAATATCAGGTGGTGCAATGCATTCAAATAATCAATATACTGATGCACAAAGATTTGTTAGGGATTTAAAAGAAAATGAAGATTTCATAATAGATGAAAAAACAAAAAGTATTAACTTAACAGATGAAGGAAGCAAAAAATGTGAAAAATTCTATGGAATAGATAATATGTATGATATTAAATATTCAGCTTTAGTTCATCATATAAATCAAGCGTTAAGAGCAAACTTTACTATGAAAACTGAAGTTGATTACGTAGTTCAAGATGGTAAAGTAGTTATAGTTGACCAATTTACAGGAAGACTTATGCAAGGAAGAGCTTTCTCTGAAGGATTACACCAAGCAATTGAAGCTAAAGAAGGCGTAAAAATTAATGAAGAAACTAAGACACTTGCAACTATAACATTCCAAAATTTATTTAGAATGTATAAAAAACTATCTGGTATGACAGGTACTGCTAAAACAGAAGAAGAAGAATTTAGAAATATATATAACATGTATGTAATTCAAATTCCAACAAATAAACCTGTTATAAGAAAAGATATGGCAGATTTAATATTTGCAACTAAACAAGATAAATATAATGCTATTATAAAAGAAATAAAAGAAAGACATGCAACAGGACAACCAGTTCTAGTTGGTACAATAGCAATTGAAACAAGTGAACTTATTAGTAATATGCTTAAAAAAGAAAGAATTAAGCATGAAGTATTAAATGCTAAGAACCATGCAAGAGAAGCAGAAATCATTGCTAAAGCAGGTGAAATAGGTTCAGTTACAATCGCTACTAATATGGCAGGTCGTGGTACCGATATTAAACTTGGTGAAGGTGTAAAAGAATTAGGCGGTTTATGTGTAATTGGTACAGAAAGACATGAATCAAGACGTATAGATAATCAGCTTAGAGGTCGTGCTGGTAGACAAGGTGACCCTGGTTATACACAATTCTTTGTAAGTTTTGAAGATGACTTAATGGTTAGATTTGGAACAGATAGATTTAAAGATTTACTTCAAGCAGCTGGTCTTGGAACAACAATTAATTTAAGAAGTAAAACAATGACTAGAAATGTTGAATCAGCTCAAAAGAAAGTTGAAGGAAATAACTTCGATATAAGAAAAAGTTTACTTCAATATGATGATGTAATGGGTAGACAAAGAGAAATAATGTACGAAAGAAGAAATGAAATACTTGATAGTGACTCAATTCATGAATCTATAATAAATTTAATTAAAGATCATATTTATAATTTAGTTATGTCTCATTTAGTAGAGCAACCTGAATTACTTGAATTTGATTGTTCTGAAATATGTGAATATGTAAATGAAAATTTACTTAGAAATTCAAATATGAAATTATCTGAAATTATAAATAAATCAAAAGATGAAGTAATTCAAATATTAGAAGATAAAATTATAGGAGAATATGAAAATAAAATAAAAGACTTACCAGAAGAAATTGTAAATGATTTTGAAAAGGTAATTGCATTAAGAGTAATTGATACACACTGGATGGAACATATTAACACTATGGATCATTTAAAAGAAGGTATTGGTCTTAGAAGTTATGCACAAAATAATCCTTTAGTTGAATATACTAATGAAGGATTCCAATTATTTGATGAAATGCTTGATACAATAAATAGAGAAATAACAAAATATTTATTAAAAGCAGAAATTAAACAAAATCTAGAAAGAAAAGAAGTTGTTAAACCAACAGGAACAAATGATAGTAAAGATAAAGTAAAAACAACAAGAAAAGTTGAAAAAATAGGTAGAAATGAACCATGTCCTTGTGGATCCGGGAAGAAGTATAAAAATTGCTGTGGAAGATAGTAAAAGCCTTGTAAAATAAGGCTTTTTTAGTACCTCAAAATATTAAAATTATTTTTAGATACCTTTTTGGATACCCTCCGCTGAGTATCTAAAAGGTATCTAGATACCCAAAAACAGGGTTAAAATACAAAAATTTTGTACGATTAAAAATTACAGTATTTCCTTTATTTATAAGGTTTCATAGATATTTAAATAATAAAAAAAGATGAAATTGTGTCCAGTGCCAAAATGACATAGTAAATTGATATTTTAGGATATAATATTTTTACTAAAAATAGGTTAGTTTATGGTATAATATTTACAGGGGGGTTTTATGGAAAAAATAACTGATATTAAAGAAAACTTACAAGTAAAAGAGATATTTAAAAAGGGAAGAACAATTATTTCTGTAATTGATGATGATAAAGAAATTTTATTATCTGATATTAAAACAGATGATTATTTTTGGAATAAATGGATTTCTGATGATAATTATATTGTGGCTTACTCAAGAGGATGTATGGTTAATCAAATACCACTTAACATAGAAGCTGCATATAGTATAAAAAATAAAAGACTTCTTGACTTATCAAATAAAAAAATTAAGGTGTTACTTGAATATATGCTAATAGCAAAAAGAGGTTTTGATTTAGCTAATGTTTTATCAGAAATAAATAATAGTGATTTAGAACTCCTTAATGAAGATGAAAAAGAAGATTTAAGTAGATTCTTGACTTCGGGTAATAAAGGTATACCTCATACAGATGTGATAAATTATATTTTACAATTTTATCCACAATTAAAAAAATATACTGAATTAAAGGATAAGTTGTCTGTATCTGAATATAGAAATATTGGAGAAGAATTAAATGAATCAACTTTTTGGTTTCATGCAATTCCTCAAGAATTAACTTTTCTACAATTTTCTACAAGTAATGAATTATCATCAAATGGAACAGATTTTAAACAGATTTATATGTCAGAATATGATCAACAGCAGAGAGTATTGAGTTTACAAAAGATAAAAAAATAGCGTACTAATTTTTGAATTTTAGATACCTTTTTAGATACCTTCTGCTAGGTTTCCGGAGTGCTCTTGGAAGCTAAAAAGGGCAAAAAAGAGCTCCCAGACGCCCCCAAAAGCCAGAAAATGCTGTCAAAAACTCATAATCTAAAAACCATGTGGCAGTGGAAAAAAATATAAACAATGTTGTGGAAAGTAATATAAAATATATTAAATTATAACTAGTTTAAATTTTGTAATTTGTATACAGAACATTAAAAATATGTAGTAAAATAAAAAAAGGTAAATGTAAAATGTATCAATACAATAATTGAATACAATACCGTATTAATATAAAAAATGTTAAGATTTAATTCTTAACATTTTTATATACCCTATAAAGTTATTGCTCAAAACCAATATATTTATCATTTCCAAAGCCAAGAATTAGTAAGAATATTGGTGATAAGAAAATTAACCCAAAAGTAAATCCAGCACCTTTTCCAAATGCTTTAGAAAGTCTTATACATTGAATTATAGAAAGAACAATTGCTGCAATAACATTAATAAATGGAATAAATAGAAGAATTATTAATAGTGGATTTAATCCAACTATTTGATACATTACTACTATATTATATATAGGTATTAATGAAGCCCAACCTGGTTTACCAGCTTTAGTAAATATCTTCCACATTGCAATAACAGAAAGTACATAAATTACTAGAAAAGTAATTAAATAACCTACTAGCATTCCACCTAATACTGCATCTGAACTATCAAAATTATAATTATATGTATATGTCATATCTACTCCTCCTTTATTATAAGTATAATATATATTTTTAAAATATACAATCAAAATAAATTATCCATAACATTAAAACTATGATAAAATGTATATATAGGAGTATTTTATGAGAAAAAAGGTAATAACAATAATTTTGTCATTAATATATACAATATTTATGGCAGTTGGTACTAGTTTTATAAAAAGCAATAGTTTTAAATATTTGAAAGATAATTTAATAATAATGGTAATTTTATCAGTATTATTATTTGTAATACTTTATTTTATAATAAATAAGTTATTTGATTATCTAGATGATTATAAAAAGAAAAAAGATAAAACTGAAAATAGAATATTAAATTTATTTGATAAACATCCAATTATATTTTCAAGTATTGTTATGTTTATTTGTTATTTAATTTATATGATAGCATTTTATCCAATTATAATGTCAAAAGACCCTAGTTTTCAAATACTTCAGTATTTTCATATAGATAATAAGTATTCATATTATTCTGTATTACTTGATAAAAATGTAATAATTACAAATCATCATCCAGTTATACATACTCTTCTTTTAGGAACTTGTGTAAAACTTGGAATGGTACTTTTTAATAGTTCAAATGTAGGTTTATTTATCTACAGCATAATTCAAACAAGTATTCTTGTATTAACTCTTTCATACACAATTAAATTTATGAAAGAAATAAATGTATCTACAAAATACAGATTTATTTGTTTGCTTATATATGCCTTAGTACCTGTATTTCCATTTTATGCGATGAGTCCAGTTAAGGATGTAATATTTGGATGTTTAATAATTCTTTATATAATTACAGTTTATAAATGTATAAACTTAGAAGAAAAGATAAGCATAAAAAATATTATAAAAATAATGATTTTATCAATATTAATATTTTTATTTAGAAATAATGGAATACATGTATTTATATTAACATTCCCATTCTTGATATTAATAAATAAGAAAAACAGAAAAAGATTTTTAATTATATTTTTAGTAGTAGTATCATTATTTGTGACTTATTCTAAAGTAATTTTGCCATATTTTAAGATAACTCCATCAAGTGTTCGTGAAACGCTTAGTATACCTTTTCAGCAAACTGCAAGGTATGTAAAGGAACATGAAAATGAAGTAACTAACGATGAGAAAAAAGCAATAGATAAAATACTTGGTTATGATACATTAAAAGATAGATATAAAGAAGAAATATCAGATCCAGTAAAGAATGGATTTAATAAATATAGTACAAAAGAAGATTTAAAAAATTATTTTGTTGTATGGTTTGAAATGCTTAAAAAGCATCCATTAACTTATGTAGAAGCAACAATAAACAATACATATGGATATTTTTATCCATTTAGCACAAAATGGTATATATATTATAAATATACACCAATAATTAAAGAACATGGTATTGATTATCATTATAATAATTTAACAAGCCTTAGAACAAATTTATCAAATTATGGTAATATATTTCCATATATTCCAATTATAGGCTTGATAGTTAATATTGGATTTAGCAATTACTTATTAATATTTATGTTATTTTACTTAATATACAAGAAAAAATATAAAGAAATATGTTACTTATTTCCATCATTTGTTTTAACTTTAGTATGCATTGCATCTCCGGTAAATACATATTTTAGATATGCGCTTCCTACAATTTTTGCGATGCCAGTTATGATAAGTATGTTTTTTAAAATAATTAGAAATGGTAAATAAAGCCATTTCTTTTTTTTACTTCTTATGTTATAATTATTATGGTGATAATATGGATACTAAAGAATTAAAAAGCGAAATATTATTGTTAGAAGAAAAACTAAATAATATTTGGAGGTTACTTTGATGTAGATAATAAAAAGAAAGAATTATCTAATAAAGAAAGTAAACTTCAAAGTTTATATGATAATAATTTATGGAACGCTAAAGAAACAATTGATTTATCTAAAGAAATTGGTAATGATAAAAAAATAATATCAAATATCGAATCTTTAAAACAAACATTAGAATCATATATTGATGTAGTTAACAGTAATGATGATGAATTAATAAATGAACTTATAAATGAAATAAAAGGTACAATTAAAGAAATTAATTTGTTAGAATTAGAAACAAAACTATCAGGAAAAAATGATAAAAAAAATGCTATTTTAGAAGTACATTCAGGTGCAGGTGGAACGGAAAGTTGTGACTGGGCTGATATGCTTCTTAGAATGTATTTAAGATGGTGTGATAAAAAGAATTTTAAATATGAAATTTTAGATACATTACCAGGTGAAGAAGCAGGTATAAAAAAAGTAATTGTTTTAGTAAAAGGATTAAATGCATATGGATATTTAAAATGTGAAAGAGGTGTTCATAGATTAGTTAGATTGTCACCATTTGATTCACAAAATAGAAGACATACATCATTCGCAGCAGTTGAAGTTATTCCAGAAGAGAATGATGATATAAACATAGAAATAAAAGATAGTGATATAAGAGTAGATGTATATAGAAGTAGTGGAGCAGGAGGACAAGGAGTAAATACAACAGATAGTGCAGTTAGAATAACACATTTACCAACAGGGATTGTGGTAACTTGTCAAAATGAAAGAAGTCAGCTTAAGAACAAAGAACAAGCTATGGTAGTATTAAAATCAAAATTATATGCACTAGAAGAACAGAAAAAACTAGAAGAATCAGAAGAATATAAAAAAGGTCAAAGTTCAATTAACTTTGGTTCACAAATAAGAAGTTATGTAATGCACCCATATTCCATGGTCAAAGATCATAGAACAAATTATGAAACAAGTAATGTTTCTAAAGTATTAGATGGCGATATTGATGAATTTATAGAAAGTTATTTGAATATGAGTAAAGAATAAATGGAGGAGTAAAATGGAGTTTATTAGAATTAGAGATGTAGAAAAAACTTATCCTACTGGTGTAACTGCATTATACGGACTTAACCTAGAAATAAAAAAAGGTGATTTCGTATTTATAATTGGTGCATCAGGTAGTGGTAAATCAACACTTATAAAGATGCTTTATAGAGAAGAAAAAGCAAGCAGTGGAGAAATAATAATTGGAGGAGTAAAAGTTGGTAAACTTAAAAATAGAAAAGTTTATAAACTAAGAAGAAAACTTGGTGTAGTATTCCAAGACTTTAAATTATTACCAAAACTTACTGCATATGAAAATGTAGCATTTGTACTTGAAATGTTTGGTTATGATAAAAAAGAAATAAGAAAGAAAACATTAAAGGCACTTGATTTAGTAGGATTAAAAGAAAAAGCAAAAAGTTATCCACATGAATTATCAGGTGGAGAACAACAAAGGGTTGCAATTGCAAGAGCAATAGTTAATGCACCAAAGTTGTTAATATGTGATGAACCAACTGGAAATTTGGACCCAGATACATCATTAGAAATAATGAAAGTACTAGAAGTTATTAATAATTTAGGTACAACAGTAATAGTAGTTACACATGATAGAGATATAGTAAATAAGATGAAAAAGAGAGTTATATTATTAGATAAAGGAAAATTAAAGAAAGATTTTGCGAAAGGAACATACGATAAGAATGAGAAACATTAGAATTTTAATAAAAAACATTAGAGATGGTTTTAAAAATGTAATAAGAAACTTTAGTTTGTCCTTAGCATCAATATCATGTATAACAGTAACTCTTTTAATAGTAGCGTTCGCAATTGTTGGATCGTATAATGTAGAAAATTTTACTAAAGTAATTAGAGATGATTTTACAATAGTAGTTTATATGAATAACTCAAATACTGAAGAAAAAGAAGCAAAAATAAAAGATGAAATAAATGGTTTATCTAATATTGAATCAATAACATTTAATTCAAAAAAAGATATTGCTAATGAAATGAAAGAAGAATCAGAAATATTTAATACAATTATTTCATCTTGGTCAGATTCAGAAAATCCTTTATATGATACATATTTAGTAAAAGTAAAAAATTCAGAAAAAATATCAAATACAGCATCTAAAATTGAAAAAATAGAAGGTGTTGAAATGGTTAGATATGGAGAAGGAATGATTGAATCGTTATTATCTATATTTAAAATAGTAGAAAAAATATTAATTGTTATAGTTGTATCACTTGTTTTAGTAACAGCATTCTTAATAATTAATACAATAAAAATTACAATATTTAGTAGACAAGAAGAAATAGAAATTAAAAGACTTGTAGGAGCATCTAATTTCTCAATTAAACAACCATTTGTTATAGAAGGTCTATTTATTGGAGTACTTGGTTCAATAATTCCAGTTCTTGTAACAATTTATGGTTATTCAGTATTATATGAAAAAACAGGTGGAATATTATTCTCTAAATTTATACAATTAGTAGAACCATTCCCATTCACATTTGAAGTATCATTAGTTTTAGTATTAATAGGTATAGTTGTTGGTATGATAGGTAGTAGTAAAGCAGTAAGGAAGTACTTAAAAATATAATGAAAAAATATATTAAGTTATTAGTACCAACAATATTAACAATAATATTAATTCTTCCATTTAATAATGTTCAAGCAAAAACACTTGGAGAACTAAAAAAAGCATATGAAACTACTTTGAATAAATATAATGAAACAAAAAATAATATTAAATTAACAGAAGAACAAATATCAAGTGCAAAATCAAGAATAGATAGTATATATACTGAAATGGCACAAGCAGAAAAAGATATACAAAATACAACAAATGAAATAACAAAATTAAATAATCAAATTGCTGAAAAAGAAAAGCAAATGAAAGAACTTATGAAGTTTTTCCAGGTATCTAGTGGTGAATCTACTTATTTAGAATATATTTTTTCAGCAGATAGTATAACAGATTTTATATATAGAGTATCAGTAACAGAACAATTATCAAAATATAATAATAATTTGATAGATGAAATGCATAAAATGATAGATAAAAATAATAAAAATATTGAATCACTTCATAAAAAAGAAGATTCTTTAAAATCTCTTCAATCGGAATTAACAGAAAAAGTAACTGAGTTATCTAAATCTAAGGATGCACTTGGAGAAGAAAGCCTATCATATGAAGAAGAATTAAAGGCACAAAAATCAATATTAGATTATTATACAAAATCAGGTTGTAAAGATAATGAAGATGTATCAAGTTGTGGCAGTGCACAGTTACCTGCAGGTACTAAGTTCTGGAGACCATTATCATCAGGTTGTATAACAGAAAATTATGGCTATAGGATATGTCCATTCCATGGAAAAGAAATACATTCGGGTATGGATATGGCATGTGGAAATCATAAGATATATGCTGTATCTGATGGTAAAGTAAAATACACTGGTTATAGCCGTGGTGGATATGGAAATTATATCGTAATACATCACAATATAAATGGTAGAAAATATTCATCATTATATGGGCATTTAGCTGCAATTTATGTTAAACAAGGTGATATAGTAAATAAAGATACTGTTATAGGATTAATGGGATCAACAGGAGCATCAACAGGAACACATTTACATTTAAATATATATAATGGCTGGTATTTACAAGCAGGTGAATCAGCATCATTAACGGACCCTAGAAATTATATTAATTTCCCAACATATAATGGCGGTGCATATGCTAGATTCGCAGATAGAACTACATATTATAATTAACAAAGAATAAGTATCCTTTTTAGGCTACTTTTCTTTATATAATAATTGAAAAAATATAAAAAAAATGTTATTATTAAATAAATAGTAGGAGGATAAAAATGGAAAAGAAAAGAAAAAATATATTAATTATTTCTATAATTTCATTGATTATTTTGGTAATAATATTATATTTTATAATTAATAACATACAAATTAATAAAATATTATCTGCTAAATATGATGATATTAAATGTGTGGATTCTAATTGTAATGGGATAATTGC